>Ga0207421_10001246_pt1 | contig 32999 bp, 33 predicted proteins | sample SodLakKL_010_SED_4_FD_187542 | JGI IMG/M metagenome (GOLD analysis project Ga0207421, IMG submission 187542) | Alkaline sediment microbial communities from Lake Tanatar, Kulunda Steppe, Russia - 8KL_010_SED (SPAdes) (version 2) | ecosystem: Environmental > Aquatic > Non-marine Saline and...
CACCTTTCGTCCGTTTCAATATAGGCGGGGCGCCGGTAAAACCGGCCATCGTGCATGTTGCATTCGGCAGTAGGCGCTTCGTCTTCGAGGAAGTAATCGGATCTGACTGTTCCCGCCCTTTCGCAATCTTCGTTGGGCAGCAGTCCCGACTTATCGCAAACCTGGAGCTGAACAATCCCTTCCGGCCTTTCAAATTCTTTTACTTCCAGGTTTTCAAATTCTTCCAGGAAGACTTCACGTAGAAAAGCAGTGGAATACCGCCAGCCCTGCCTGATCTGACCCATCCTTGGTTCGTCATAGCCCATCCAAAAAGATGCGGCCAGGTTTGGTGTATAGGCAACCAGGTAAACGTCCTTCCAGTCATCGGTGGTCCCGGTTTTGGCAGCCACCGGGCGGTCTATCCTGAGCGCGGTGCCCAGGTACTGAGTTACAAAATCCTGCAGGATGTCATTGACCAGGAAGGCACTCTGCCTGCTGATAACCTGCTGAGGATCGATATTTTTTTCATAAATTACATTGCCCTGGCGATCGACAATTTTGTTTATTGTGTGCAGGTCAACTTTGAGCCCTTCGTTGGCCAGGACGCTGTAAGCCTGGTTCATGTCGATGGCGCTCACACCCCTGGTGAAACCGCCGAGAGTCAGGCTCAGGTGGCTCTTTTCATCCGGATGGAGGGTGGTGATCCCCATCCTTTCGGCATATTCGGCGCCCGTTTCAGGTCCAAGTTTTTCAAAGGCGCGGATGGCCGGGATGTTGTACGATTTGAACAGGGCTTCCCTTACCGGGATCATTCCCCTGAATTTATAATCGAAGTTTTCGGGGAACCAGTCCTCGCGCGGCCCGATATACGGGGAGTCGTCGAGAGTGGAACCGGGGCCGGCTAAAACACCTTCTTCGAAAGCCGGGGCGTAAGTTGTAATCGGTTTGATTGCTGAGCCGGGCTGGCGCAGGGTGGCGAAACGCAGCACTTCGTCCACATTTTTCTGGTATTCGCGTCCACCGCCCAGGGCTTTAATTTCCCCGGTAGTCGGATCGGAAAGGACTATGGCCGCCTGCGGCTGGGTTACTCCGTCTTCTTCCACTTCCAGCTCTTCCATCTGGCTCGAAGTCAGAAATTCATCTTCGGGAAGGCCGGCTATGGCCGCCCTGGCTTCATCCATATCGACCCTGTAAGTGGCCGGGTACAATTCATCATTAGCCAGGATATTTTCTACGTGTTGTTGAGCTGAAGTGTCCAGGTTGGTATAAACGAGCAGCCCACCAGTGTAGATGGCCCGGTAAGCTTCTGCAGTGGAGCCATATTCGGGGATCCCGCTCAAGATCCGGACCAGTTCATTATGGACGACATAGTCAACGTAATGTGGATAGGGGTATTCTGCTCCTATCACTTCGGCATAGCTGAGTTCTTCTTCCAGGGCCTGATGGTATTCAGGTTTGGTAATAAACTCGAGCCTGCTCATGTTGTTGAGGACAATGCGCATCCTTCTTTCGGCCTCTTCCCTGTTGTCAAAGGGATTGTAGTAATTCGGTGAGCGCACTGCTCCGGCCAGCATGGCTGCTTCGTTTACATCAACTTCAGTGATGCTTTTGTCAAAATAGTTCTGGGCTGCGGCTTCCACACCGTAAGCGCCGTTGCCGAAATAAATCCGGTTCAGGTACAGCTCGAGGATTTCATCCTTACTGTACATCCGTTCCAGCTGGATTGCCAGCCAGATTTCCTGGATTTTCCGCTCGTAAGTGGTTTCCGGGGTTAAAAAGGCATTTTGGGCCAGCTGCTGGGTGATGGTGCTGGCACCCTGGACAATCGAACCCGCCCGGAAGTTGGTATATGCCGCCCGGGCGCTGCCGATGATATCAAACCCAAAATGTTCTTCAAAGCGTTCATCTTCGATGGCGATGAATGCAAGCTGGACATGCTCTGGGATATCGTCGAGGTCCACGACTATCCGGTTTTGCTCTTCATGCAGAGCGGTGATTTCTTCGCCTTCGCTGTCGTAGAGATAAGATGTTTGAACTGTTTCCAGCCGAGTTGGATCAATCGGGGGGGCATCGTTGATATAATTGGAGACCACTGCCGCTCCAGCTCCACCGACGATAAAAAACAATAACAGCCCTACCAGGACCAAAATTTTTAGGATCCGGAATCTGCTCCTGGGCTGTTTATTAGAAGTTTTATTTTTTTGCTGATCAAAAGGAAGTTTCTTCTCTGCCACTTCAGTTCTGACCTCCTGAATATAATTGCCTGAAACCTGCCTGTCTAAATTATAACACAGTTGACCAAAGACCTCGGACAAGTTAACCAGGTATCATTTAATCTCCAATATTATACTTGATTTTGTTCTGTCAGGGAATATTTTAAATAGTTCCCAGGTGCTTCGAACAATGTTTTCAGGGAACCGCTGTCGGGCAAGATTAAGACACTGCCATCTATACCACCGTTTTCAAAGTTTAATTCGGTTTTTAAAAGTATGAGCTGGTCGTCAAATGTTATTGTTTCGGCTATCACTGTTCCCATTACGGCGCCGGCCATGTCAATTTTTTGATCTTCCAGCATGGATGACAGGACGGTAACGGCATTGCCTATTCCAATATTAGCCAGTTCTTTTAACAGGTCCTGCTGCTCTTCGCTGATAAAAGCGGAAGGGTTTATTTTGTCATGCCTCCTCTGGAGGTTTGTCTGTTGTTTAAAAACCCTCTGTTATAATAACATATCTTCAGAAAATCGAATATAATTAGTAGTCTTCTTTGATCAAAAAATAAAAAAGTATACCCATTTAGGTGTTGATCGTGTAAAATATTAACGAGTAAAATTATCTTGACTTTTACATACTTGCGCCCTATGGTTCATTTCCATGTCGGGGCTGTTATTGCTGCAACTAGATCTAAAGCCCTTTTGCCGGCTCCGATTTCACCCCTGTTAAAGCAAGAAGGATATTTATGAGCAGTAGGAAGCCCCGGGAACTTCAACTTGAAATCCAAAATGAACTAGAACCCTTTTCCCCTCGTAAAGTGGTAATGATCGGGGCCAGCATTTGGCCCGGCAGTTGCCGTGGGCCTGGGTGGAGTATTTGTGGAGGTTCTCAAAGACCTGGCAACGAGAGTTGCGCCGTTGAGAGAAGAAGATGCCAGGGCGATGCTGGATGAGCTGAAAGGCCAAACCATGCTAGAAGGGGCCCGCGGGCAAAAACCGCCGGACCTGGAGGCTCTGATTGATATAATTATGAAAGTTTCCCGCCTTGTTGTCGATTTGGAAGATTATGTGGAGGAACTGGATATCAACCCCCTGGTTGCATATGAAAAAGGAAAAGGGGCTATGGCGGCGGATGCCCTTTTAGCAGGGGCAAGAAGCAGGTAAGACAGCAACAGGCCGAATATGTTATAATTATGCTGGGTGATTAATGATGCAAAAGATTAAAATAAAAATTGCCGATTATTTTATAGTCGGCATTATTCTTGCCCTGGGGCTGGCAGGCTTGTGGTTTAATGTGCAGGAAGCCGGCGCTACGGGACAGAAATATGCAGTTATATATCTTGAAAATGAACAGGTTGCCGAGCTGTCCCTTTCCCCCGGTGACTCGTTTGAGTACACCTTTAACTTCGGCGATCAGGATCAGCATACTGCCGAAGTGGAATTTGACGATGGAAGGGTCAGGATGCTGCCTATGGGAGAGGAGCTCTGTCCAAGAGGGATCTGTGCCCATACCGGATGGATTGAGCATTCTTACGAACATATTGTCTGCCTGCCCAACCAGATCAAGGTTTCGTTTGTAGAAGGGACAGCCGATACAGATCAGCGGGACCTCGACGGGATAACTTACTAATAAGACCACCTGGCCCGGTCTAGATCCGATCTATTTGACCGGATAGAGCCATTTTGCTTTTTATGACGTTGACAAAGAAAATAAACGTCTATATAATTACTTTAGTTTTTTTGGGGTGAGCAGTATGTATATTTATCTACCTGATATTAAATCCAGGTCGGGAGAAATTTTTGATTACCGTTTTAATGAAGAGTTGAGCGATTTTTACGGTGATTTTTCCGAAGGCGGGACCGCCCAGCTCATTGTAAAAGCCTCGCACAGCGGGGAAGAAGTAATGATCAGGGGCAGTATAGAGGCCTCTGTGGAAGCGGTATGTTCCAGGTGCCTTGAACCTTTTGTCCAGAAAGTGAAGACGAATTTTACCGAATCTTTTGCCGTAATCAAAGGTTCTACAGCCGAGGAAACACCGCTCGATCTGGCCGTGGAAACAGCAAATATGCTGACTGTTACAGGTGACGTGCTTTATCTAGATGAATACATTCGTCAGCTGATCATCCTGGCCGAAGACCACAGCCCGCTCTGCAAGCCTGACTGCAAAGGAATCTGTTCCGGTTGCGGGGCCGATCTAAACCGGCATTCCTGCCAGTGTGTTGAGGATGATAGTGATATCGATATCAGGTTACTCAAGCTTAAAGAGTTAAAGTCAGGCGACCAGGTCTAACAACTAAGTCTACAAGGAGGCGCTACAGTGGCTGTTCCAAAACGAAGAACGTCTAAGTCCAAAAGGAATATGAGAAGAGCTAACAGCAAGGTTTCAGCTCCCCGGCTGGCCCCGTGCTCAAACTGCCATGAGTTAAAACCACCGCACCGGGTTTGTTTGAACTGCGGTCATTATAAAGATCGGGAAGCTGTTAAGGTTAATTAGCATCTAAGTTTACAGTACGCCTATTTTGCGGAAGCCAGAAGGGGCGTACTGTATCTGTTTTTAAAGGGTTTAAAATAAACTGCAGGGGAAGTGATCTTTTGGTGCGAGTGGCCATAGACGCCATGGGCGGAGATCATGCGCCCGGTGAGATTGTATCCGGCGCGGTGGCTGCCCTTACCGCCCTTGATGATATGCATGTTACCTTTGTCGGCCGGGAGAATGCCGTCCGTGAGGCTTTGAAGGGGTTAAAGTACCCGGAAGAGCGGGTAGCAGTCAGCCATGCCGAAGAAATTATTCAGGCCGACGATGATCCGGGATTGTCGATCCGGAGAAAAAAAGAATCTTCCATGGTCAAGGCTTTGCTGATGGTTCGTTCGGGCGAAGCCGATGCCTTTCTCAGCGCCGGCAATACAGGGGCATTGATGGCCGGCGGCCTTTTATTTTTGGGCCGCATTCGCGGCATAAATCGCCCGGCCCTGCTGACACCCATGCCCGGCTTTCACGGCCAACCCGTTTTGTTCCTGGATGTTGGCGCCAATATGGATGCCCGGCCGGAACAGCTGCTGCAGTATGCTTTCATGGGCCGGATCTATGCCCAGCAGATCCTGGGTTGCTCGGAACCGCGCGTAGCTTTGCTTAACGTAGGCATCGAGTCTAACAAGGGAAACAACCAGGTAAAAAAGGCTTTTAACCTCTGCCAGGAACACCTGCCCGGGTTTTGCGGCAACATCGAGGGAACGGAAGTATTCTTTAATGCTGCCGATGTTGTGGTTTGCGATGGTTTTGTAGGCAATATCTTTCTTAAATCTTCCGAAGGTCTTTCCAGGACTATTCTTGGTTTTTTCAGGCAGGAAATAGGGACGAAGCTTCGCTATAAGCTGGGCGCTGTGCTGCTAAAACCTGTTTTTCATAAACTGCGCCATGAAATTGATGATTCAGGCTATGGTGGGGCGCCCCTGCTGGGAGTAAACGGCCTGTGCATCAAATGCCACGGTTCGACCAAGGCCAGATCTATCGAACAGGCCCTCCTGAAGCAGGTCCATCCGTTTGTTCAGAAAAATGTGGCCGGAAAGTTTCAGTCTGCGATGGGGGAGCTGCCCGGCCGGGTGCAGGGAGGAGAAAATGATCAAGCACTATAATACGATTATAACCGGAACCGGAGCCGCCCTGCCCGACCAAATCATAACCAACCGTGACCTGGAAGAGATGGTGGAAACAAGCAATGAATGGATCGTTTCCAGGACCGGCATCCGGGAGCGGAGAAAACTGGAAGACGGGCTATCCAATGCCGATCTTTCTGAAAAAGCCGCCCGCGAAGCGCTGTCCAGGGCCGGGGTTGATCCCTTGGAGCTGGATATGATCCTGGTGGCTACTGTTTCTCCCGATCATCATACCCCTTCCACTTCCTGTATTCTGCAGGCCAGGCTGGAAGCTTTTAAAGCCGGTGCAATGGACATTTCAGCCGGGTGTACCGGTTTTATTTATGCCCTCTCCACGGCTCACCAGTTCATATCAAGCGGAACCTGCAAAAAAGTGCTGGTGGTTGGTGTGGAAATCCTGACCCGCTTTACCGACTGGGAAGATCGAAGCACCTGCGTCCTGTTTGGGGATGGAGCGGGGGCGGTTGTTGTGGAGGCGACCGAAGAAGACCGGGGAATTCTTAACTTCTCTCTAAGGTCTGACGGCAGAGGGGCCAAACTTTTATATGTCCCGGCGGGAGGAAGCGCCATGCCGGCGAGCCATGAAACTGTAAGCAACAGAATGCATTACTTAATCATGAACGGCAATGAAATTTTTAAGTTTGCCGTCAAGGTGGTTGAAGATACCTTATTTGAATTAATGGCAGAAGAAAACAAAAAACCGGAAGATCTGGATATGATTATCCTGCACCAGGCCAATTTAAGGATTATTGATCACATCCGCAAGCGCTTAAATCTGCCGCCGGAAAAATTTCCGGTCAATATCGATCGCTATGGCAACACTTCGTCGGCGACAATTCCTGTAGCCATGCATGAAGAAATTCTGGCCGGCAGGCTTAAAGAAGGCGACCTGGTGGCCATGGTAGCCTTTGGTGCCGGCCTCACATGGGGCGGTGTTTTAATGAAATGGTAACGGAAAATAATGTAGCAAAAGGCAGCCAAATCGCCTTTTTATTTCCCGGTCAGGGAGCCCAGTACACCGGGATGGGCCGCGATTTTTATGATCATTATTCGGAAGCCCGGGCGGTTTTTGATCAGGCTTCCGAGATCCTGGGCCCGGAACTAATTGATGCTATTTTTTTCGGTCCCGTAGAAAAACTGCAGCAGACTGAATTTGCCCAGCCGGCAATCCTTGTAGTCAGCACGGCCATATTCCGCGTCCTTGCCGGCCGCGGCCTTAAAGCTTCCGGCCTGGCCGGGCTGAGTTTGGGGGAATACGGAGCCCTGGTAGCTGCCGGTTCTTTGTCCTTCGAGGAGGCCCTTCCCCTGGTCCAAAAAAGGGGGATCTACATGCAGGAAGCGGTGCCTTTGGGTGAAGGAAGTATGGCCGCAGTTATGGGTCTCGATCAAAGGGACGTGGAGCAGCTTTGCCTGGAGGCACAGTCCGAAGGGGTCGTAGCACCGGCCAACTACAACTGCCCGGGCCAGATCGTTATCTCCGGGCAAAAAAAGGCCGTTGAGCGGGCCATGCAGTTGGCCAGTTCTGCCGGTGCCAAGCGTATTACCGGATTAAAGGTTAGCGCTCCTTTTCATTGTGCCCTCTTAAAGCCGGTTGAAGAAAAAATGGCCGCGGAACTGGAAAAGATAAAATTTAAGATCGCTTCTGTTCCGGTAGTATCAAACGTAACGGCAGATTTTGTTTATGAGCCGAGCCAAATCAAGCAAAATCTGATTGTCCAGGTCAGTCAGCCGATCCTGTGGGAGCAATCAATCAGGCGTTTGATTACAGCGGGAATCAACAAATTCATCGGCCTGGGGCCGGGGACTTCTTTGAGCAGACTGATGAAAAGGATTGCCCCGGAACTGGATACCGCTGCGGTGGAAAAAACAAAAGAAGTTGAACAGCTGCTAAAAAATTAACTGACTGAGAGGTGTTTGGCTTGGATTTAGAAGGGAAAACTGCTGTTGTCACCGGCGCTTCAAGGGGTATCGGCAGGGCTACAGCCCTTTACCTGTCCCGGGCGGGTGCTTCCGTGGTTATAAATTACAGCAGCAACCAGGCGGCGGCGGAAGAAGTCAGGGACATAATATTAAGTGAAGGCGGTGCGGCTGAAATATTTAAAGCCGATGTTACTGATTACAGCCAGAGCGAAGGCCTTATTCAGGGTGCTATTGACCAATTTAAGAGAATTGATATACTAATTAATAATGCTGGCATTACCCGTGACAACCTCCTGGCCCGGATGAAGGCAGAGGAGTGGCAGGAAGTGATTGACACAAATTTAAACGGGGTCTATAATTGCTGCCGTGCCGTTCTGCGGCCCCTGTTGAAACAAAAAAGCGGCGGCCGGATTATAAATGTTGCTTCGGTAGCCGGCATCCACGGAAACGCCGGCCAGGCCAACTATGCCGCCGCCAAGGGCGGGGTGATTGCCTTTACCAGAACCCTGGCCAAGGAACTGGGATCTCGCAACATTTCTGTTAACGCAGTGGCGCCGGGATTTATTGAAACCGAAATGACCGCCCGACTTTCCGATCAGGTCAAAGAACAGGCTGTGGACCGGATATCCCTGGGGCGGCTTGGTAAACCCGAAGATGTGGCCGAAGTTATTTTGTTTCTGGCTTCATCCTCGGGTTATGTGACCGGACAGGTGATCCCGGTTGACGGCTGCCTGGTAATGTAGCGATAATCTGCCTGGATCAGGCCATAAAGTTGAAGCCGGGAGGAGGTGACTAAGTGAGCGTTGAAGACAAGGTGAAAAAAATTATTGCCGACCAGCTTGAAGTAGACGGCTCCAAGCTCTCCAAGGAAACCACTTTTGAGGACATTGATGCTGATTCGCTCGATATTGTGGAATTGGTGATGGCCCTGGAGGAAGAGTTTGATCTTGAAATATCCGACCAGGAGATTGAAAACATCAACACGGTTGGTGATGTGATTAAGTATATTGAGTCAAAAACAACTTAGTATCTCTGAGGTGAAAAATTGCGCAGAGTAGTGATTACCGGGATCGGCGTTATTTCACCGATTGGCTCGGAAAAAAATACTTTCTGGGAAAACCTGGTCAATGGCAAAAGCGGCATTTCAGCAGTGGAAAGCTTTGATGTCAGCCAGTATCCCTGCCGGATTGCCGGTGAAATAAAAGATTTTGATCCCACCCAACACATGGAAAAAAAGGAAGCCAAAAGAGTGGACCGTTTTACTCATTTTGGAGTAGCGGCAGCCATGCAGGCCTGGAAAGATGCCGGGCTTGATCAAGTGCCGGTGAATAAGGAAGAGATCGGGGTCCTGGTTGGTTCCGGCATCGGAGGGATCCAGACTATAGAAGAGCAGTTGAAGGTCCTCGAAGAAAAAGGGCCGCGCCGGGTAAGCCCTTTTTTGGTGCCCGCCCTGATCGCAAACATGGCTTCCGGTTATATTTCTATTATGCTGGAATTAAAAGGGCCCAACTCTACCGTCGTCACGGCCTGCGCCACTTCTACTCATGCCGTAGGTGATGCCTGGCATATTATCAGGCGCGGCGATGCCGAAATAATGCTGGCCGGCGGAGCGGAAGCAGCGATCAGCCACCTGGCTTTTTCCGGTTTTTCATCGGCCAGAGCTCTATCTACCCGCAATGAAGAACCTCAGAAGGCTTCAAGGCCTTTCGATAAAGAGCGAGACGGTTTTGTAATGGGAGAAGGGGCCGGTGTGGTTATCCTCGAAACCCTGGAACATGCCCTTTCCCGGGGAACACATATTTACGGTGAAGTAACCGGTTACGGAATGTCCGGCGACGGTTATCATATGACAGCTCCCGATCCGGCCGGTCGGGGCGCGTTCTTAAGTATGCAGAGGGCCCTGAAAAGCGCAGAGCTTGAGCCTCGTGAAATTGACTATATCAATGCCCACGGCACGTCAACTGAAATTAACGACAAGATCGAAACGCTGGCCATAAAAAACCTTTTTGGTGACCACGCTTATAAACTGGCCGTTAGTTCGACCAAGTCGATGACCGGTCATTTGCTGGGAGCTGCCGGAGCCGTAGAAATGATAGCAACTCTGTTAACTTTAGAGAATCAGGTTATTCATCCGACCACCAATTACGAGTACCCCGATCCGGATTGTGACCTGAACTATGTTCCCAGGCCTTACCGGGACCGGGCGGTTAACCTGGCCATGTCCAATTCTTTTGGGTTCGGCGGAACCAACGCCACAGTTATAGTAAAAAGATACAGCCCGGATTAAGGGAACCAAAGATGTGAGGATATTCCAATGAACCAACCTGGTAAAAAACACAGTTTTCTGCAAGATATAGAATGGAAGATTAAAAACAACAGGTTGTATGAGCAGGCGCTGACCCATACCTCATACGCCCATGAAAAGGGACTTAATAATTTTCATAATGAACGCCTGGAATTTTTGGGCGATGCCGTCCTTGAACTGATTATCAGCGATTATTTATATTTTACCTACCCGGATACGCCTGAAGGAAAATTAACCAAGCTTCGTGCAGACCTGGTTTGCGAAGCTTCCCTGGCCCGGTTGGCCTTTGAATTAAACCTGGGCAAGCATATCCGCCTGGGAAAGGGAGAACTGGCGGGAGGGGGATTTACCCGTCCTTCCCTGCTGGCCGATGCGGTGGAAGCTTTGATAGGAGCGCTGTACCTTGAACACGGCCTGAAGGAATGCCGTAAATACGTGCTTGAACTTTATCAGACGGTATTCCGCGAGTTGCAGGAAGGGGTTTTGTGCCGTGATTTTAAAACCTTGTTCCAGGAGTTTGCCCAGGCCCGGTTTGCTATTACACCGGTATACCGGATTGTAGCCGAAAGCGGGCCGGATCATAACAAGATTTTTGAAGCTGAAGTCATGCTGGCCAAGAATCCGGTTGGGCGAGGCCAGGGGCGCAGTAAAAAGGAGGCTGAGCAAGCCGCTGCAAAAGAGGCCTGGAACAGACTTACACCATAAAGTTTGCCCCGGTTTTATTAAAGGAGAGGAGCTGAATCAGTAAAACATGGAAACCTTAAAAGTATCGGCTCATTCCAAGACTAAAGCTCTGGCTGGAGCGATAGCAGGGGTGATCAGGACAGAGGGAATCGTTGAATTGCAGGCGATAGGAGCCGGAGCGGTCAACCAGGCTATCAAGGCTATTGCCATTGCCAGGGGGTATGTTGCCCCCAACGGTATCAATTTAGTCTTTATCCCATCTTTTGTAGACATTTCGATTGATGGTGAGGAAAGGACTGCCATTAAATTTACGGTAGGGCCAAGATAGTAACAGGACAATAAGACAAAAATATCGAAATAAATATAAAGTGGCTGTTTAAGCAGACATTTTACCGGCCTGCCGTTGATTCCGGGCAGGCTGGTTTTAGAATTGCATGAATCTGGATCATTCTTTAGGCAAGGAGCCTGATTAATTGTATCTTAAACGAATGGAGCTATTTGGCTTCAAGTCTTTTGCGGAAAAATCAGAGCTTGAGTTAAGCCCGGGGATTGCAACTATTATTGGCCCAAACGGCTGCGGCAAGAGCAACCTGGTTGATGCAGCCCGCTGGGCACTGGGAGAACAAAGTGTCAAATCTCTGCGCGGGACGCGCATGGAAGAAGTGATCTTTTCCGGAAGCGAAAACCGTAAGCCGCTTAACTTTGCCGAAGTATCTTTGTCATTCTCCGGTGCTTCCAATTTCCTCAACCTTGAGTACGACGAGATAACCATTACCAGGCGCCTGTTCAGGAGCGGGGAGAGCGAATACTATATCAACAAGTCTCCCTGCCGCCTTAAAGATGTTACCGAACTTTTTTTAGACACGGGCCTGGGTAAAGACGTTTATTCGGTTATCGGCCAGGGCCGGGTTGATGAAATCATCAATAACCGCCCCGAGGAAAGACGAGAAATATTTGAAGAAGCGGCCGGGATTTTTAAATATAAGATGCGTAAAAGAGAGGCCCGGCGAAGGTTGGACGAAACCAGGGAAAACCTGGTTCGGGTCCAGGATCTGATTTTTGAACTGGAAACGCAGGTTGAACCGCTCCATGCCCAGGCAGAGGTAACCAGGCAGTACCGCGCTTTGAAAGAAAAGATCGACGGGGAAGAAAAAAAGCTCCTTTCTTACAAACTCCACCAGTCCCGCGAACAGCTCAACAAGGTAAACAAGCAGCTGCAGAATGTCAATGATGCCCTGCTGGCTGCATCTTCCCAGGAAGGGCTGGATGAGAAAGAAATCCAGGACTTAAAAAACCGCCTCCAGGATCAGGTTAACCAGAAACGAGAACATGAACAGCGCTTAAACCAGGTGTCAAGAACCCTGGAGCAGCAGGAGCATGAGCTAAAGCTGCTTGGAGAGCGGGAAAACCGCTACCGGGAGCAGATCGAGCAAAACCGGCAGCGAATCAAGCAGCTGGAACTGTTGATGCAAGAGCTGTCCGAGCAAAAAGAAAAAGCCGAACAGGATCTCTGCTCCAAGCGGGACTATATAACCCAGCTTAATGAAGATCTTGTAAAGTTGCGCCGGGATATGGAAAACCTGGAAAACAGCGCTTTGCCGAACGAGGTTGAAAAACAGCAGGAGCGGATTTACCAGGCCGGGGTTCGCAAGGAAGCCGCGACTTCGACCATTGAAGAGCTCAAACGCCGCCTGGAACGGATCGATACCCAGAAAAAGAATGTGGAAAAAGATAAGTCTGAACTGGAAGAAAAGTTGGTTCAACTGGAGCAAAAGGCCGATACGATCAAGGCCAGGGAGAAAGAAGTTAGCGAGGAATTAAGGGCGGCTGAAGAAAATGAAGCCCGGCAGGTGAAAGAAAAGGAAAAGGTCCGGAGCGAACTCGAAAACCTGTCTGCCAGGGAGCAGAAACAAAAAGAAACACTCCACGGGATCAATAGCAGGCTGTCACTTCTCCGGGAACAGGATTCAGCGCTGTCCGGTTATTACCGGGGAGTAAAAGAAATAATGCAGGCCCGCTCTTCACTACCGGGTATTGTCGGGCCAGTAGCGGACCTGATCGAGATTGACGGGGAATATATCCAGGCTGTGGAAGCGTCCCTGGGCGGGGCCCTGCAGTACCTGGTGGCGGAAAGCGAAGAGGCTGTCCACAGGGCCATTAAGTACCTGAAAAACAATAACCGGGGTTGGGCGACCTTCCTGCCGCTTGATATCCTGCACAGAGCTTCCGAGCCCCTGCAACGCTACCCCGGCTGGCGTGACCTGAACGGAGTAATCGGCAAGGCTTCGGATTTGGTTGCGGTGGATTCCGCCTATCGCAATGCCGTTAATTACCTGATGGCTTCAATCCTGGTATGCCGGACCCTGGACGATGCTTCCAGGGCAGCCCGTTTTATTAATCACAGCTGCCGGGTGGTGACCCTGGATGGGGAAATGATCAATCCGGGCGGTATAATCCGGGGCGGAAGCGTAACTAAAAGAAGCGCCGGCATGCCCCTTGGGAGGCGCAAGGAAATTGAAAACCTGGAAAAACAGCAGGCAGAAGCGGAACAGGAATTAAACAGGATTTCCTCTGAGCTGGACAGGGTCAAAAAAAGACTTGCCTCCGCCGAAAAAAAGATGGAGGAGGCCGCCGCGGAACGTAAGAATGAGGAAGGGCGATTGAGCGGCGTTCAAAAAGAAGCCGATGCCCTGGAGCATGAGCAAAGCGTATTAAATGACCGGATCGAAACCGGAAAGAGATCCTTTTCCGAACTGGAAGCTGAGGAAGAAGACATAAATAAACGCCTTGGTGAACTGCAGTCAGAAATTGATCACTGCCAGGAAGAAATCAAGACCCTTGAAAATGAACTGGCCGGAAAAAAGGAAGATTACCAGAACTACCTTGACAACAAGAAAAAGTTGGAGAACCAGATCACCGAGGTCCTGGTCCGGATCAGTTCTTACCAGGAGCAGAGGGATACCCTTACCGGCCGGATTGAGGAAATTGAAGCGAATATCAAAAAGCCGGCCCGGGAAATCGAGGAAAAAGAAAAGGAATTTGAAAAACTGCAGCAGGATCTGGCCGACAATACAGCGGAACAGGACCGGATTAAAGCCCGAATGGAGGATCTTAACGAGGAGAAAGCGGGCTTGATTGCCGACCTGGACCGAAAATCAGAACAGGTAAACCAGGTTGAAGCTGAATTAATAGAACACGAGGAAAAGGTTAAACGGCGCCAGAACCAGGTTGCCCGCCAGGAAAAACGGGAGCGGCAGTTGTCCATGGAACAAACCAGGCTCCAGACTGAAATTAATTACCAGGAGATGCGGTTCAAGGAATTATTTGGCTCCCTTGACCTGGTGGAGTTGGACGATCAGTTTGACCCGGAGGAAAGCCGGCATTTAATTGACAATTACCGGGAAGATATCGAAGCGCTGGGTGAGGTTAACCTGGGGGCTATTGAAGAACTGGCCCGGCTCGAGGAACGAATCAACTTCCTTAAAGATCAGAAAGATGACCTGCAAAAAGGAGAAGAGTCGCTCTGCAAGGTTTTAAATGAAATTGATCAGCGCATGAAATATTACTTTAAAAATGCCTTTGAAGCAATCCGTGAAAACTTTAAACAGACCTTCCAGGAGTTGTTTGAGGGTGGGCAGGTAATGCTTAAAATGACCGATACGGAAGATATCCTGGAAGCGGGGATTGAAATTATTGCCCAACCTCCCGGTAAAAAACTGCAGAACATCACCCTGCTGTCGGCCGGTGAGAAGGTGCTGACTGCCATTGCCCTGGTCTTTGCCATCCTGCGTTACAAACCGGCGCCATTTTACCTGCTTGATGAGGTCGAGTCTACGCTGGACGACGCCAACCTGGCTCGATTTACCAGATTCCTCAAGCAGTCATCTGAACAGGCCCAGTTTATAATGATTACGCACCGGAAGAGGACCATGGAGGAAGCGGATGTGTTGTACGGGGTAACCATGTCGGAACCCGGTATATCGCGACTGATGTCGCTCAGACTGGAAGATGAAAAAATTGTCAGGGAGAGCAAATAGAGATGAGCTTGATTGACCAATTCAAAAATGGATTGACCCGCAGTAAATCTGGCTTTATGGGCCGCCTGGGCGGCCTTTTCAGCGCCGGTGAAATAAATGATCAGTTTTATGAGGAACTGGAGGAAATCCTAATCAGCGGGGATGTGGGGGTGCAGACCAGCATTAAGCTGGTTGATAAGTTAAGAGAAGAGGTTAAAAACTGCCGGATCAAAGAACGGCAGGAGGCCAGGGAACTGCTTTTAGAATTGGTTATCGAAATAATGGATCCCGGGCGGGCTCCCGCAGAGACGGAAGAAAAGCCCCATGTTATTCTTTTAGTCGGCGTTAACGGATCCGGAAAAACTACTTCGGCAGCCAAATTGGCCGGCCTTTACCGCCGGGACGAAAAGGAGGTTCTCCTGGTGGCGGGAGACACTTTCCGGGCTGCGGCTATTGAACAGCTTGAAATCTGGGCCGACCGGGCCGACGTAGAGCTGATCAAACAGCAGGCCGGGTCAGATCCCTCGGCGCTTTATTTTGATGCCATGAATGCAGCCAAGGCCAGAAACATGGACGTGGTGATCGGTGATACCGCCGGCCGCCTTCACAGCAGGTACAACCTGATGGAGGAGCTGAACAAGATCTACCGCGTAATCGGCCGCAATATTCCCGGCGCTCCGCACCGGGTCCTGCTGGTTGTTGATGCCACCACCGGCCAAAACGCCGTGGCCCAGGCCAGGAGTTTCAACCAGTCTCTTCCCATTGATGGCCTGATCCTGACCAAGCTTGACGGTACTGCCCGGGGCGGGATTGTGATCAATATTCAGGACGAGCTGAATATCCCGGTTTGTTATGTCGGGACCGGGGAAAAAATGGAGGACCTGGCTCCCTTCAATCCCGAAGATTTTGCCCGCGCTCTCCTGGAAAGTTAGTGCTGATAACAGGTATATCAGCAGCCAAACTTACATAAATCTAAATAAAAAGGGTCGTGTTTGCGTTACCTCTTTTTTTTTGCTATACTCCCCCTGTAAAGTAAAAACACTTTACAGAGGTAAAAATGCTCGATCAGTTAAACAGGATTAACTTTTTATATGACATATACGGTCCCCTGCTGACCAGGCGCCAGCAGGAAACCCTGCATTTATACTTCAGCGAGAATTATTCCCTGGCTGAAATTGCTTCCGAGTATAAGACCAGCAGGCAGGCTGTTTATGATCTTATCCAGCGGGCCCTTGAATCCATGGAGAACCTGGAAGAGAAGCTCGGCCTGTACAGGCTTTTTAACGAACAGCAGGAACTGCTGGCCGAAGCGGATAATTTACTGCTCCGGGAGGATCTGAAGGCACATGATTTGAAACGGCTGAAAGAAATTATTGCCGATCTGCGCTTGAGCAACGAAAAGTAGGAGTGAATAGATTTTATGTTTTCCAACCTGGCTGAAAAACTGCAAGATACGTTTCGCCGGCTAAAAGGTAAAGGCAAATTAACTGAAAAAGATGTTGACGCAGCAATGCGCGAGATCAGGCTGGCCCTCCTTGAAGCTGACGTTAACTTTAAGGTGGTCAAGGAATTTGTCAATTCTGTCCGGGAAAGGGCTGTAGGACAGGAAGTTATGAGCAGCCTTACCCCCGGCCAGCAGGTTATAAAAATCGTCAATGAAGAAATGACCAGCCTGATGGGTGACACGCAGAGCGCCCTGGCCGGTCCGGGCAAAGGGCCCACCAGGGTGATGATGGTGGGGCTGCAGGGCTCCGGTAAAACAACCACCGCGGTCAAGTTGGCCGCGCACCTCCGCCGGGAGGGAAGAAGTCCTTTCCTGGTGGCGGCCGATATTTACCGGCCTGGAGCAGTCAAGCAGCTCGAAGTGTTGAGCGAATCGATCGGTGAAAAATGCTACAGCAACCTGGAGGCTGACCCGGTGGAGATATGCCGGGAAGGCTTGAAAATGGCAGACCGGGAAGGATCCGATGTGGCCATTTTTGATACCGCCGGACGCCTGCATATCGATGATGAAATGATGTCCGAAATCGGCGCCATCAAAAATGATATCAAACCTGATGAAGTTCTGCTTGTAGTTGACGCCATGACCGGCCAGGATGCCGTCAATGCCGCCGCTTCATTCAATGAAGCGGTTGGACTGAGCGGGGTGATCCTGACCAAGCTTGACGGCGACACCAGGGGCGGAGCCGCCCTGTCGGTCCGTAAGGTAACCGGCTGCCCGATCAAGTTTGTCGGAGTTGGCGAAAAGATCGAGGCCCTGGAGCCTTTTTATCCCGACCGCATGGCTTCCAGGATCCTGGGTATGGGCGACGTGCTGTCCCTGATTGAAAAAGCGGAAGCGACCATTGACCAGGATAAAGCCAGGGAGATGGAAAAGAAGCTGCGCCAGCAGCAGTTTACTCTTGAAGATTTCAGGGATCAAATGGTCCAGCTGCGCAGCATGGGTTCCCTGGATGACATTTTGAACATGCTCCCCGAGGGTGGCAATATTCCAAAAGAGCTTAAACAGATGTCATTGAATGAAAACAGCCTGAAAAGGGTTGAGGCCATAATCAGCTCGATGACCCGGCAGGAGCGCTACAATCCCTCCATCCTGAACAGCAGCCGGCGCCGCCGGATCGCAAGGGGGAGCGGGACTACCGTCCAGGATGTGAACAGGCTGTTGAACCAGTTTAGCCAGATGCAAAAAATGTTTAAGCAGATGAACCCGGCCGGCAAGAAGGGCATGGGCAAGAAAATGAAAAAAATGAAAAAGAGGTTTCCTTTTTAAGAGGACAGCAGTTAAAATGCGGAATGTCCCGGAAATATTTCCGGTTGATATAGACAGTCAGCTTGTAAGCAGCCAAAAGATGCTGCATCATAAATCATTGGAGGTGAACCGCTTGGCAGTACGGATCAGGTTAAAGAGAATGGGAGGAAAAAAGAAACCGTTTTACCGGATCGTGGTTGCCGATAACCGTTATCCGAGGGACGGCCGCTTTATCGAAGAAATCGGTTACTACAATCCCACAACAAAACCGACTACTTTCGAAGTAAACGCTGAAAAGGTTCAACAGTGGCTTTCGAAGGGAGCCAGGCCTTCCAGTACGGTCAAGGCCCTTTTTGATAGAGCCGGCCTTGGTAAGTAGGACAACAGGGAGGTTGGTATTAATGAAGCAACTACTGGAGCATATAGCCCGCGCTTTAGTTGATGAGCCGGATCAAGTTGATGTCCAGCAGGTTGAAAGTGATCGGCTAATTATTCTTGAACTCAGGGTTGCTGAAAGCGACATGGGGAAAGTGATCGGCAAGCAGGGCCGCATTGCCAAGGCAATCAGGACTGTTGTCAATGCAGCGGCTGTTAAAGAAAACAAAAAGGTTGTTGTGGAAATAGTGCAATGATCAACGCTTATGATGTGGTTATAGGGAAAATTCTATCACCGCACGGAACAGGAGGTATGGTGAAAGTATATCCTTATTCCGACTTCCCGGACCGGGTCCGCCTGCTGGAAAAAGTGGAACTCGAGCAGAGGTCAGGGCGCCGGGAATATATGGTGGAAAAAGCATCTGTCCACGGCAGTTACTGGCTGGTTAAGTTCCAGGATATTGATTCCCGGGACGGGGCGGAAGAACTCCGGGACAGCCTGGTCAGGATTCCGAGGGAAGAAAGACTGAACCTGCCGGAAGATTCTTATTACCACGATCAACTTGAAGGACTGCAGGTATACGATACCGGGAGCAGGCTTCTCGGTTCGGTGGTAGAGGTGATTCCGAGCGGTGGGCATGACCAGATTGTGATTGCCCGGGCCGGTGAGAAAGACAAGACCAGCTTAATCCCGGCCGTAAAAGAATTTATCAGGCGGGTTGACCTGTCGCAGGGAATCCTGGTGGTAGAACTGCCGGAAGGAATGCTTGATTTATAAGGGAGCAGTTTAAATGATGAAGATAGACCTGGTAACCATTTTCCCGGGCATCCTGGATGGTCCCTTTAAAGAGAGCATGATTAAACGGGCAATTGATCAGGGGTTTGTGGAAATTAACCTGGTTGATTTGAGGGATTACACCCATGATCAGCACCGCCAGGTGGACGATTATCCCTACGGAGGAGGACACGGAATGGTCTTAAAGCCGGAGCCGCTTTTTGAAGCGATCGAGGATCTCAAGTCCCGTTCCGGCGCCGATCAATCCCGGGTGATCCTTTTAACGCCCCAGGGGCGCCCCTTCAACCAGAAACGGGCCCGCGAGCTGGCTGAACAGGAGCATCTGATCCTGATCTGCGGGCGATATGAAGGAGTTGATGAAAGGGTTCGCAGCACCCTGGTGGATGAGGAAATATCGATTGGCGATTTTGTGCTTACCGGCGGGGAGTTGGCGGCAGCAGCTGTCGTTGATGCAGTGGTAAGGTTGCTGCCCGGGTTTTTGGCCGAAGAAGCTCTCGCCGATGAATCGTTTACCGAACTACTGCTGGAATATCCCCATTATACCAGGCCTTCTGAGTACCGGGGTATGGAAGTACCTTCCGTATTGCTGTCCGGAAACCACGGTGAAATTGCCCGCTGGCGCAGGCGGCAGTCGCTAAAACGGACCCTGGAGAGGCGCCCCGACCTCCTGGAGGAAGACGATCTTTTGCCGGAGGATAAAGAATATCTGGAAGAAATAAAAAAGCAGCAGTCTTAAACTGCTAAAATATGTTATAATTACCCAGTGAGTTGGATAGGAGGTAAAGGAAAATGGATTTGTTAAAAGAAGTTGAAAAGCGGAACACGAAGGAAAATGTGCCGCAATTTACACCTGGTGATACAGTCAGGGTTCATGTCAAAGTTATTGAAGGCAGCCGGGAACGGACCCAGGCTTTTGAGGGTGTGGTTATCAGGCGCCAGGGCAGTGGAACCAGGGAAACTTTTACCGTGCGCCGGGTATCATTTGGCATCGGTGTGGAAAGGATCTTTCCGGTCCATTCGCCGTCAATTGACAAAATCGATATTATAAGAAAAGGCAAAGTGCACCGGGCAAAGCTGTACTATCTGCGCAAGCGCAAAGGTAAATCGGCAAGGATTAAAGAAAGCCGTTAATTTTCGGTAACGGGGATGATCTGCTTGGGTAAGTGGAAAGAACTGTGGGACTGGACTCGTTCTATCCTGATCGCGGTAATTCTGGCCCTGCTGATCCGCATGTTTTTGTTCGAGGTTTTCGTTGTCGAAGGAAAATCGATGTATCCGACCCTTGCGGAAACAGAGCGGTTGATGGTAAACAAAATTGTCTACCATTTTGATGAACCACGGCCGGGTGATGTGATCGTGTTCGAATATGAACCCGGGCGTGATTTTATTAAACGGGTGATCGGGGTTGAAGGCGATCAGGTTGAAATTAAAAACGGCCTGGTTTATATCAACGAACAGCCCTTTGAAGAACCGTACCTCAATGAGGATGTTTTTATGTATGATTACGGTCCGGAAGTAGTTCCTCCCGGTTACCTTTTTGTTCTCGGCGATCATCGCCAGAACAGCATGGATTCAAGGGATCCCCGGGTTGGCTTTGTTTCCCAGGACTACCTGAAAGGCCGGGCTTTCTTTATCTTCTGGCCGCTCTGGGAAGCCCGGGTGATTGATTCCGAGGTGGAAAGTTTTGAGTAAAGGCCAGTGGTACCCCGGAAGCATGACCAGGGCTGTTAATCAGCTGCGCGAGGATTTAAAAGCGATTGACCTGGTCATAGAACTGCTCGATGCCCGGACTCCGTACAGCAGCCGCAATCCAGTTTTTTCTGACCTGGCTGAAAACAAAAAGCACCTGGTCTTACTGCACAAAGCAGACCGGGCTGAAAATGATTCTACCGAAGTCTGGCTGTCTCATTTCCGAAAGACGGGCGCTGAAGCAATGGCTTTCAGTGTCCACCGGAAGCAGGATCTGAGCCGGCTTATGAATTACTTGAATAAGGAAGAGAGCCGGATGCGATCAGGCCGGTTCAAACGTCCGTTAAGAATGATATTTGTCGGCATTCCCAATGTCGGCAAATCTACTTTAATTAACCTTTTTGTCCACAAAGCGGTAACCCGGACCGGCAACCGCCCCGGTATTACCAGGGGAAAGCAGTGGATCCGGATCATGCCCGGTATGGAACTTTTAGATACTCCGGGGATTCTTATGCCCAGGATTAATGAAGTAACCTCCCCTCCGCTGGCTGTGGTTGGGGCCATCCCGGCAGGCAGGGTGGACATCCATGATGCCGCCCTATGGTTAATCGAGCGCTACCTTGAAAAAGGAAAGTTTGATCTTTTGATTAATAAATACCCGGGCCTTGAATCCGGTGAAGCAGAACAAATTTTTGAGCAGATCGGTTTAAGCCAGGGCTGCCTGCAGTCGGAAGGCAAGGTTGATACGGAAAGAACAGCCGCCCTGATGTTGCGCGATTTTCAGGGAGGAGCCCTGGGGCGGTTTACTCTTGAATCACCGCCCCGGCAGGGTTAGCCTGTAAACCGGTTGATAGGGAGAGGTTCCTAATGGACTTTCAGAAAATGACCATTCCCGAGTTAAAGGCTTTTCTGGACAAAAAGGGTGACTTAAGCCCGGAGGAAGAGGAACTGATAAAGGGCGACCGCAGGCGCGGCGCGGCCGATCTTTTAAAAAAATATAACCGGAAAAAGGAAAACCGGGAGCGCGAAGAAAGCCGTTTGCGCAGAATGTTAGCCGAAGAAGAGCTGTTAAGCAAGAAAGGCTTTAAAGCGGTTGCCGGGGTGGATGAAGCCGGGCGAGGGCCGCTTGCGGGACCGGTAATTGCCGCGGCGGTAATTTTAAAACCGGGTGTAATGATTAACGACCTGAAAGATTCAAAACAGCTTTCGACCAGGGCCCGGGAAAAGATTTTTGAGCAGGTGGTTTTAAATGCACTCTGCTACGGTATTGGCAGTGCTTCCCGGGAAGAAATTGATCGCTTAAATATCTATGCCGCTTCCATGCTGGCCATGAGAAGGGCCCTGGAGAGGCTGGCCGTGAAACCTGATTATGTTCTGGTGGACGGTTTTCCGATCCGGGAATGTCCGTTTGAGCAAAAAGCCATTAAGGGTGGCGATAACCTGTCCCTGTCCATAGCTGCGGCTTCGGTTTTGGCTAAAGTGAGCAGAGATCAAATGATGCTTGATTTGCACCAAAAACATCCCCGCTACGGATTTGATCGGAACATGGGTTACGGCACAGCAGAACACCGGGAGGCAATCTCCAGGTATGGTCCATGCCCGGAACACCGCCGCTCTTTCAACCTGGTTTAAAAATATTATTTAACAGTATCCGATGCTTTTAAGTCAAGGTAAATTAAGTACCGGAAATGGAGCAAAATTTGACCAAGATTCGCCGGCAGGTTGGACAAACAGGAGAAGAAGTGGCCCGGACTTACCTGGAAGAACAGGGTTATGAAATATTGGAGACAAATTACCGCTGTCCGCTGGGCGAAATAGACATCGTGGCCCGGGATCGGGGCACAGTTGTCCTTGTAGAAGTTCGCACCCGCACCGGTTTTTCGTTCGGCACACCGGAAGAATCGATTACCGTTGAAAAAGCGCGCCGCCTGAAACGGCTGGCCCTTTATTACCAGAAAGCAGTTTCGGGGTGCGATCTGCCCTGCCGGTTAGATCTTATCGCGGTAATGCTCAGCAAAAAGAACCATGCCCTGGAAAAAATAAATCATATTCGAGGCATACTGGCCGGCTGAGCTTTAACCGGGTGAATCGAGGTGATAGACGGTGCTTTACATCGCTGTTGTCGGGGGTTCCGACTGCACGAAGGAAGAACGGGAGCTGGCCCGGGACACGGGCAGGGAAGTTGCACGCCTGGGCGGGACGGTGATCTGCGGCGGCGGTGCCGGGGTTATGGAAGCGGTCTCGGAAGGTGCCCGTGAAGCAGGGGGAGATGTCCTTGGTATCTTGCCGGGCAGCGACCACCGCCTCGGAAACAGGCACCTTAGTTTTTCAATTGCCACCGGACTTGGCGAAGCCCGCAATGCCATTATTTCCCGCACTGCCGATGCCGTGATTGCCATCGGCGGGGAATACGGGACCCTGTCTGAAATAGCCCTGGCCCTGAAAATGAACAAGCCGGTGATCGGTATAAAGAGCTGGTCTCTTCAAAAGCCGGGCCAGTTCACCGGCCCGGGTATTATAGGTGCCGGATCGGCGAAAGAAGCGGTGAACCTGGCTGTTAATGCAGCCGGGGCGGAATAATTTTGACAATGGTTACTTTAGCCGGTCCAAAAGCCTCTATCGGTTTTTCGATGTTTGCCTCATAGAAAACCAAAATTCAAAAAAATGTTGACGTAACCAGGCCCCTGTTGTATAATTTAGTTTAATTTTATAGACCTCTAAAAGCTATGAGAGGGGAAAGTAGGCTGGAAGTGTTTACTCACAGAGATGCCGGGCCAAAGGCTGCAAGCCCCGGTGGTATAACCACCAGCTGAAGTTCTCCCTGGAGCTGCGGGCTGAAACACCGGATGTGCCGGCCGGTCAGTAGGCTTTGACGGAAACTTCCACCGTTAAAAGGAAGAAGGTATACGGCCGGTATATTTTAGGTCCGGGCAGTTAAGCTGCGCCAGACAGCCCGAAAACATTTTTCAGAAGCGGTTGTTCCGGCCCGTACCTAACCGGAGGGGGGCACTTGATGTGCTCAACCAGGGTGGTACCGCGTGAAGCCAGAGCTTCCGTCCCTTAGGACGGAAGCTTTTTTGCATTCCAGGCGCCCTGGACTGCAAGAATCGAAGACGAAGGTGAGGGTAAAAGGACGGTTCGCCGGCACAGGCGTTTGCCATAAAAACTAAGTGAAAGGGTGTTTGAAAGATGGATGTCAAAATTAAACCTGTGGAAAAAATTGGAGGAGAACTGAAGGCCCCAGGCGACAAATCGATTTCCCACCGGGCCCTGATTTATTCATCGTTAACGGAAGATATGGTGGAAATTGAAGGGGTCATGCAAACAGGTGACATGGCGGCCACCCTGAATTGTTTGAGCCAGCTGGGAGTAGAGTATGAAACAAACGGTGGCAGGGTGAAAATTCAGGGCAAAGGGCTGCGCGGTTTCAAGGAACCGGATAATGTCCTGGATGTGGGCAATTCTGAAATAGCAGCCAGCCTGCTGACGGGCCTCCTGGCCGGACAGCCTTTTTTTGCCACCATTACCGGCAGTCAGTACCTGCAGAAACACCACATGAAAAACATTACCGAGCCCCTGCAGGAAATGGGGGCCACCATCAAGGGGAGAAGCGAAAACGATCTGCTGCCCCTTTCAATCAGGGGTTATGATCTCATGCCCCTCAAGTATAATCTGCCCGTTGGCAGCGCCCAGGTCAAATCCGCCCTGCTGACCGCTGCCCTGTACAGCAGGGGTATAACTGAGCTGACTGATCTTTACTGCACCAGGGATCACACGGAGAGGATGCTGCGTTACCTGGGCGCCAATATTAACCAGCTGAGCGATCGTCATATTGCCTTAAGCAGCCCTTCCAAATTAAACGGAGAAAAATTGGTTATCCCCGGCGATATATCTTCGTCCATTTACCCGATCCTGGCGGCGGTTCTTTCCCCGGCCGGAGAGTTAAAAATCAACGAGATCGGCATCAATCCATCCCGGACCGGGGCTTTGGATGTATTAAAAATGATGGGGGCTGAAATCAGCATCAAAAATGAACGGGAGTATAACAATGAGCCGGTTGCCGACCTGGTAGTAAAAGGCGGCGGGAAATTGACGGGCATAAAACTGGGTGAAGACATGATCACCCGCATTATTGACGATATCCCGGCCGTAATGGTGGCTGCCGCTTATGCTGACGGGATTACGACAATCAAGGCCGACTCCAAACTGAGGGCAAAAAAAACCGAGCGCCTGCAGAATATGGCAGGGGAGCTAGTAAAAATGGGGGCATCGATAGAAGAAGCACAGGACGGGCTGATAATCAAGGGAGCTGAGCAGCTATCGGGATCTGAATTAAACAGTCATGGGGATTACCGGATTGCCATGGCTTTGGCCACGGCTTCCCTGTTTGCAGCTAGTGAATCTACAATCAGCGGAGCGGAAGCAGTGGATAATTCAGTGCCCGGTTTTTACGATCTGCTAAATGGGCTTACTTCATAAAACCTGTAAGTAAAGGGGAAAAATTTATTTGGCCACCAGTTTATTCAAAGCCCCGGTATTTATTCCGGGGCCTTTCCATAAATCGGGTTCAGCTAGCAAAGCTCAGGCGGTATTCCTGATTGCCTTTACTCACAGTCCGGGTATCTTTTTCTGCCCGCCGGCGCGATAATCAGCCGGGCTGTTTACTGGAGCTCATATATCTTGCTGATGGTAGGGTATTCCCTTATGCAGTTAAATATGCTATTATTATGATAGTAATTATGGAATATTCTTTTCGACATTATTTATGGAGTTAAGCTTCCCTTAAATGGGTGTGATGAAAATCAAGAAAAAAAGAAAACCAATCCGGATCCTGATTGTTGACGAACAAACCCTGTTTCGCTCAGGACTTAAAATGCTTCTGGAAAAGGAAGAAGATATTGTTGTGGCCGGAAATGTTTCATCAGCTGAGGAGGCGCTGGATTATTTAAAAAGCAGCAAGTGTGACCTTGTGTTGATGGATACCGGCCTACCTGGAATGAACGGGTTGGAAGCGGCCCGTAAAATAAAGGAACGCGAACCGGAGAAAAAGGTCCTGATTTTAACCATGTCCGACCATGAGCCCTACCTTTTAAAAGCTCTTGAAGCCGGCGTATCCGCTTACTTGTTGAAAGATATTGCTGTTGATGAGCTGGTTTCTGCCATCAGGCGGGCTATGGATGACGAAGTCATAGTCCATCCTTCCCTGGTCAAAGTCCTGGTAAAAGAAGTCCTAGGCGAAAAAAAGGAAGTCAGTGGTGAATCATCAGGCAGTAATGTTTTAACGAAACGGGAAAAAGAAATACTTAAGTATATTTCTCTGGGTTATACCAACCAGGAACTGGCTGAACTCCTTATGGTAAGCGTAAAGACGATCGAAAAACATAAAGCCAATATCATGGAAAAATTAAACCTGGCCAGGCGTTACCAGCTGGTTAACTATGCTATTAAACACGGCCTGGTCAGCCTGAATGAGATAACTGAATAATCGGCATATATTATGCATCTTCGAGGCCGTTTAATAATGCATTCATGACGGCGTCAATAATGCCCTGGCTGCTGGATGTGGCTCCCGATACGGTATCGATCTTCACGGATTGCTCTTCTTTTATAACATCGACCAGCTCATTTTTGGCCTGTTCAAAGTAGTCCGGGGTATCGTCGTGATCGAGTATCTCAATGGCAACAATCCTGCCATCTTCGATGGTTACTTCAACAACCACTTCATCGTTGAGACCGGGAGCAGAGCCAACAAAAGTCCCGTCCGGCAGGTCGGCCAGTTCAATTTCGGGAACTTCCTCTTCTTCCAGGTATGCCGTTTGGCCCAACTCCTGCATGGTATTCCTTAACGAGGCAATCATCGCCTGGGAAGAAACAGTCGCCCCGCTAATAATGTCTATTTCATCACCGGCGGCAAAAGAGTCGGTGTAATGCTTACCCACAAATTGCTGCCGGAATTCTTCCCTTTCAATTTCGGCCCCTATGCCCGGGGTTTCAGTATGCTCTATTACCTCCACTCCCTTGATATAACCTTCTTCATCGGCAATGGCGAAGTAAAGGATATCGCCTTCATAACCACCGGCTGTGTTTTCGATCATAAATCCGATCAACTCGTCGTCGGGGCCGTACACTACATGTATTTCAGGATATTGATCTTCCTCGGTGATGTTTTCTGTATCTTTTGCCTCCGGGAGATACTCTTCGATTTTCTCAAAAAATATTTGCCGCAGATTTGCTTCTATAATCGGATTGGTCCAAGCATATACTCCGGTCAGCAGTGCTGCAGAAATCATTCCCAGCACTGTCATAGCCAGGACCATTTTGATTGTCTTTTTCATTATTGCTCACCACCAGTCAGGTTGTTTTTAGTTAAAATGGGCAGGATTTCGCATTAATTTTGTTTAGCCAGCCCATCGTCGTTTAATCTGAGGACGATGTTTTTATACATAATAAAAGTAATTATATAGATATTCTATACAAATTATAAAAGGTGTTGGAGTTACAATCTATAAGTAATAACCTGTAATTTAAGGTAGGGTTAAACCCTATGAAGAGTGTAATAATTCCTTATAGCAGGGCTTTGCGCAAATGTGAGGTTATTGGTTGCTGCAGGCCGGATTAGCATGAATCCTTTCTCATATCAGCAGGAACGGCAAAGTGCGGAAACATTGAATGCCGTCTGGGAGAGTGTTATAATGCAGCTAACTTCTACATAGCGGGTATGAAAGAATATGGAATCAACTGGAGAGTGACAACTTGATCAGCGTTACCAAGCTTTTATCCGGCAGAGAATATTTTGGAGACAGTTTGCGTTACAACAGGGGAAGCAATAAATCGCTTCATGGCAGCAACCGGGAAGCCGGTCCGGTAGTGGTCTGGAATATGACCCGGACCTGTAACCTCAACTGTGTCCACTGCTATATGGATTCTGATGCCGGGAGATATTTGAACGAACTTTCATCTGAAGAAGCCAGGAGCTTTATCGATGACCTTGCTGATTTTAATGTGCCCGTCTTGTTATTCTCCGGCGGTGAGCCGCTGTTGAGATCGGACTTTTTTGAACTTGCCAGGTATACTGCAGAAAAGGGGATCAGGGCAACCCTGTCAACCAACGGTACTTTGATTACAAGGGAGATAGCCGGGCAGATAAAAGAGATCGGAATCGGCTATGTTGGGATTTCACTTGACGGCCTGCAGGAAGTAAACGATCAATTCAGGGGGAAGGAAGGGGCCTTCCAGGCTGCGATGCAAGGGATTGATAACTGTGTGGCGGCCGGTCAGCGCGTAGGCCTCCGCTTCACCATCAATCGTTACAACTTCCAAGAGTTGGATCGCATATTTGATTTTATCGAAGAAAAGTCAATCGATCGGGCTTGTTTTTACCACCTGGTCTATACGGGCAGGGGCAGTGGCATGCTTGACGATGATCTAAGTTTTGAAGAAAAAAGGGAAGCGATGGATGCAATTATACGCCGGACTATGGATTTTGAGAAACGAGGTTTAGACAAGGAGATCTTGACTGTAGACAATCATTGTGACGGCGTTTATCTTTACCTGCACATGTTGAAAAAAGACCCCGTAAGGGCTGAAAAAATTAAGGACCTGATTGGCATCAATGGCGGTAACCGGTCGGGGATTGCTTTCGGCCAGGTTGATCCCCGGGGCGATCTTCACCCGGACCAGTTTACCGGGCATATTAAACTGGGCAATATCCGGGAGAGAAAGTTTTCAGATCTATGGACAGATACGAGCCATCCGGTACTGGCGGGATTGAGGAACCGCAAACCTTTACTGAAAGGACGCTGCTCCCGGTGCCGGTATTTAAGCTTTTGCAATGGCAACTTCAGGGCAAGAGCAGAGGCTGTAACCGGTGATTTTTGGGAGTCCGATCCGGCCTGTTACCTTACCGATCAAGAAATCGGGTTATAATTTTTACAGCGGAAAGTGAGATGTCAAATTGATTGTATCCTGGAATACCACAAATGCCTGCAATATGTATTGTGATCACTGTTACCGCGATGCAGGCAGTAAAGCAGCAGAAGAGCTAACTACAGCTGAAGCAAAGACCATGCTTGAACAGATTGCCAGGGCGGGCTTTAAAATTATGATCTTCAGCGGGGGAGAACCCCTTTTGAGGCCTGATATCCTGGAACTGGTTGCCTGCGCCGGGGAACTGGGTTTGAAACCGGTATTTGGGACCAATGGGATTTTGCTTACACCGAAAACAGTCAGTGAGCTGAAAGAAGCCGGAGCCATGGGAATGGGCATATCGTTAGATTCGCTGGACAGCGAAAAACATGACTCTTTGCGCCGCACTGCCGGTGCATGGCAGGGGGCTGTTCAGGGAATGCGCAATTGCCGCCGGTTGGGTCTTCCTTTCCAGCTTCATACCACGGTTATGGAGTGGAATTCATCAGAGCTGGAAGATCTCACTGATTTTGCCGTCCAAGAGGGGGCTCAGGCCCACCACATATTTTTCCTGGTTCCAACCGGACGGGCAGTTTCGATAGAAGAAAAATCTTTGCGAGCCGAAGCCTACGAGGATCTGATTACCAGGATCATGAAGAAACAGCAGGCAGTGGATCTAGAATTAAAACCGACCTGTGCGCCGCAGTTTATGCGGATTGCCAGACAAATGGGCCTAAATATACGGTTTACCAGGGGATGCCTGGCCGGCACCGCTTACTGTATTGTCAGCCCTACCGGACAGGTTCAGCCCTGTGCTTACCTGGACATCCCCCTGGGCGATGTCCGCCACACCCCCTTTGATCTGATCTGGCGGGATAATGAGGTTTTGCATAAATTGCGGTCCCTGGATTATAAGGGTAAATGCGGAAGCTGTAATTTTAAAAAAATCTGCGGTGGCTGCCGGGCCCGGGCAGCCTATTATCACGGCGGAGATTATATGGCTGAAGAGCCATGGTGTCTCTACCCTGAACTAAAGGGGGTTTTTGATGGAGACTGTGGACAGAAAGATTCTAAATAATATCCAGGCCGTTTTTCCCCTTGCCCTTCGCCCGTACCGCGTTATCGGTGATGATACGGGGATAGCCGAAAAAGAAGCCTGGCAGCGAGTTAGAGCTTTGAGGAAAAATGGGATCATTCGCCGGATTGGCGGCATTTTTGATTCCCGCCGCCTGGGATATATCACTACTCTTTGTACCGCCGAAGTGCCGAATACAAAAGTTCCCGTAGTGGCGGATTTGATGCAAAGAATTGATGAAATTACCCATAATTACCTTCGTGATCACCCCAAATACAACATGTGGTTTACAATTATAGCTTCTTCACAGCAGCGGATCGAAAGTATAATTTCCGATATCCGGGCGGCTTCAGGCGGCAGCAGAGTCTACAGTTTGCCGGCGGTAAAAGTATTTAAGGTAGGGGTAATTTTTAACCTTGGGGCTGAAGATGCCCAGGACCAATCTAGGATGATGCAATCCAGGCCTCAGGTAAACGCAGAAAGCATCTCTCCTCCTGCGGTTACAGAAAATGACAAAAATCTGATCCGGCTGCTGCAGGAAGATTTGCCTTACTCAATGACTCCCTATTCCGATCTGGCGGACGAACTGGATACTGATGCCCGGGACCTTTGTGCAGGTATCCAGCGTTTCCTGGAGCAGGGAATAATGCGCCGCCTGGGAGCCATACTTGCCCATCGCAAAAGCGGTTTTACTTCCAACGCCATGGGAGTATGGGCAGTTCCGGAAGAGCGGGTAAATGAGGCCGGTATGAAAATGGCTGAATTTGCGGAAGTTACCCATTGCTACCAACGTAGGGCTTTCCATGATTGGCCCTATAATCTTTTTACCATGGTCCATGGGAATTCAGATCAAGGATGCCAAGAAATTATGGCTAAAATATCTGAAGCGACCGGGATTAACAACTATGCGCTGTTGTTTAGTGATAAAGAATTAAAAAAGACCAGTATGCGCTACTTTAACGAGTAAGAGAAATTCTTAATTTGATCAGGATCTCTACTCAAAGGAAAGGAAATACTCCTTGATACCCTCCATCATGGCCGCGGCAAATTGCTGCTGTCCCCTGGGATGAAAGATATACCAGTTGTCTCCAGGATGCATCATATAGCCGGCTTCCACTAAAATGCAGGGGAACTGGGTGTGCCTGGTTACCGCAATATTTCTTCTCCAGGTGTACAGCGCCGGCAAGTCCATTTCTTCTGTTACCGTGTCCAGCATGATATCGGCCAGTTTCTCGTTATGATCATAGTTGTAAAGGGTCATTATCCCGTGGGTATTTACTGCATCTGCGCCGTGGCCGTGGGCGTTGGCATGGACACTTATGAAAAAGTCGATCTCATTTATAAATTCTGCTTTGGGGCGATCATAAAGGTCCACATCTACATCTTCGGTGCGGGTCATGATCACCTCCGCACCTTCTTCCAGCAGGAGCTCCTGTAAATAAAGGCTCATGTCCAGGACCACGTCTGCTTCATAAAGATCACCCGGCCCGGGTGCCCCCGGGTCTTCCCCTCCGTGCCCGGGATCAATAACTATGGTTTTGCCCTGTAGGGGATTTTCTCCATCTACCCGGGACGGTTTGTCGAGATCAAATGTCAGAGCTGTACCTTCCCAGGAGGGGGTAAAACCGGTAAAAGGTTGATCAAGCTGGATCGTTAATACAAAGGCATTGGATTCCCCTGCCATGGGCTCGAGGCTTAATTCTTGCACTGAACCGGGCATTTCTGGCATTTCAAGATCTTCAACCCTGTCTATCCCGTACATTTTGATTTCCAGCTGATTTGTCCCGCTGTCAACAAGAAAGGGAAACCTTTCGTCGGCGTTAAGGCGAAGGCTCACCTTTCCGCCGGACTCTGATACTTCGACACCGGTCAGGGACGGGTCCAGGAAATCTTTGTCTCCCAGTTCCCGGACTGCATCCTTATGAAGCAGGTAGGTTTCATTTTCTTCAAGCTTCACCCGGTAATAGTTACCGGAAGCGCCCACCGCTTCAAAGCGGGTTCCTTCAGTCAAGTAACTGGCAACGTTGTCGGGGTAACCTGTGCCGCCCTGGGTGTCGGAATATATTTGGTAAGAATCATCGCGTATAATTCTAAACCAGCCCGAAAAATTCAGTTCAGATTCATCTTTGACCTCTAAAACTTTATAGGGAAGATCGGAAAAGAATGCCACCTGGCCCGGCAATTCACGGCTGACCTGTTCCCCGCCTTTATCTAAAATTACCGTAACAGGCATAGTATCAGATACTCCTTCAGCAGGAGCGTCGTAAGCGCCTACTGTGTACACGGCGCTATAAATGCCGCCTCTCCCCGGGGGTCCGGTAGGATATTCTAGTTCTGTCATTTGAACATAACTGCCTTGACCAATTTGATAATAAGCTGTGGCTCCCGGGCTGCCCCGGGCTGCGATTCTAAAGGTTTCTCCCGGATTTAAAATCTGGTCCTCCCCGGGTATTAAATGGGAGGAGTGAATTTCCAGGGGTTCTTCCGGCATGGTCTCAAGACCTTCGGGGTAAAGAACCGTTCTTTCAACCGTGGTGGTGTCAATACCGTCACTGGCTTCTACCCTGACGGTATATTCTTCACCGCGGGGAATATCAACCATGGTAAGGAAGTTTCCGGTTTTTCGGTTTAACATATCCACCGATTCCCCGTTTACGGTTACATCAACCTGCGAATAAGACTGGATTGTCCCGAAAACAAATAAAGAATCTGCATAATAGCTGATCTGGTATGTGGGCGGATAAGAAACATGTAAAAGAGGCCCCTCCTGCTCTTCTTCTATTTCCGGATCAAATTCTTTTGGTGTGGAAATGATTACTTCTCTAGTTTCTTCATCCCATTCCACAAAGGCTCCCAGCGCTTCCGTAACCGGTTCTACGGGGGCATAAACTGTATCATCAACCAGTTTTACCGGCGCTTCCCAGGTAACAGTTTCACCGTCAATTGTTACTTCGTGACTCCCTGCAGGGAGATAAACCTCGAATTCACCAAGGCTGCTGGAGAACACTTCATTGCCTGGATCCCACCTTGTGTAGGCGCCCAGTGTTTCAAAGACGGGCTTCGCGGGAACAAATATTACTTCTTCCTCTATTATTACCGGGTCTTCGAGTTCAATTAGTTCATCGTTAATAACAAGATCTATAATCCTGGCCTGATAAACCATATAAACTGAAACACCTGCTATGGCGATAATCAAAATGGCCAACAAAATCTTTTTCATTATTATTCATCCTCAGCAAAAATTCGGCTCTCGGTATGTAATATAATTTCCGGTATGTGTTGTGTTAATAAAAAAAGTGCTTTCTGAATTGTTTATTCTCGGACAAGGTTTGGATTACGAAGTGAGATTTTTAATTAGAAGCAGAATACAATTTAATAAACCCTGCCAGGAATGATGAAATGAGGAATCCGTCACCTTGTATCTCTATATTAACGGATTAGTAATAAAATTTCAAGTATTCGAATTGCATCAGAAAAAAAGTACTCCAAAACGCTTCGTTGCATCATAATTAAAAAGTACTCGAAAGGAGCGGAGTGGATATGCCCCGAAATAAAAAGGATCTAACCCTTAAGGGGGCAATTGAGATGCCGCTAAACTTTCGAGAACGTCAATCTGTGATTAAAGAGTTGGCCAATCAG
>Ga0207421_10001247_pt1 | contig 32983 bp, 25 predicted proteins | sample SodLakKL_010_SED_4_FD_187542 | JGI IMG/M metagenome (GOLD analysis project Ga0207421, IMG submission 187542) | Alkaline sediment microbial communities from Lake Tanatar, Kulunda Steppe, Russia - 8KL_010_SED (SPAdes) (version 2) | ecosystem: Environmental > Aquatic > Non-marine Saline and...
CCGAGGAGGAGACGAGGAAGGGGTCCACACCCATCTCGGTGAGCCGGCTCACCGCGCTCGGCGCGTCGTTGGTGTGCAGCGTGGAGAGCACGAGGTGGCCGGTCAGCGCCGCCTCCATGCCGATCTTGGCGGTCTCGGCGTCGCGCATCTCCCCGACGAGGACGACGTCGGGGTCCTGGCGCAGGATCGAGCGCAGCGCGGTGGGGAAGGTCAGCCCCGCCTTGGGGTTGATCTGGACCTGGTTGACGCCGGCGAGGCGGTACTCCACCGGGTCCTCGGTCGTGACGATGTTGACACCGGGCTGGTTGATGACGTTGAGGGTGGCGTAGAGCGTCGTCGACTTGCCCGAGCCGGTCGGCCCGGTCACGAGGATCATCCCGTAGGGCTTACGGAAGCTCTCCTCGAAGCGGCGGTAGTTGTGGTCGAGGAAGCCGAGGTCGGAGAGCTCGAGCAGGATCGCGGTCTTGTCGAGGATCCGCATGACGACCTTCTCGCCGAAGACCGTCGGCAGGGTCGACACGCGCAGGTCGATGGCCTTGCCCGCGGTGCGCAGGCTGATCCGCCCGTCCTGGGGCACGCGCCGCTCGGCGATGTCGAGGTCGGCCATGATCTTCAGCCGGCTCACGACACCGGGGATGATCTTGCGGTGCTGCGTCGTGACCTCGTGCAGCACCCCGTCGACGCGGTAGCGCACCCGCAGGTGCTGCTCCTGGGGCTCGAAGTGGATGTCGCTGGCGCGGTCGGCAACGGCCTGGCTGATGATGCCGTTGACGAACTTCACCATCGGCGCGTCCTCGGCGATGGCCTGGAGATCGGCGAGGTCGTCGGCGTCGTCGTCGACGCCGAGCTCCTTGCCGAGGTCCTCGACGCCCTTGCCCATGTGGGCGTAGCGCTCGATCGCCGCCATGATGTCCGAGCGCGTCGCGACGACGGTGCGGACGTCGCGGTCGGTGGCGGTGCGCACGTCGTCGAGCGCGAGGACGTTGGCGGGGTCGCTCATCGCCACGACGAGCCGGCCGTCGTCGTCGATCGCGACGCCCATGACGCCATGCCGGCGCGCGAGGGACTCGGGGATGAGCGAGGCGGCGCGGGTGTCGATCGGGCGGTCGGCGAGCTCGAGGAACTCGAGGCCGAGGTGGCGGGCGAGCGCGGCGACGAGGTCGCCCTCCCCCACGTAGCCCTGCTCCATGAGGACCCGCCCGAGGGACTTGCCCGAGCGGCGCTGCTCCTGCCGGGCCGCCTCGAGGCCCTCGCGCGAGACGAGCCCCTCGTCGAGGAGCACGTCGGCGAGCTGTCCGGTGGGCGCGCTCATGATGTCCGATGCTAACGTCCGCCCTGCGCACGTGGGGGCCCCGAGGCACGCAAGACTCCGACACCTTGCCCCTATGCCATCGACGCCGGGACCCTCCTCCTGAAGGGATCCGACGACATCGGGCGCGGCGGACGGTCTCCCCGGGCGCGGGAGGCCCGCAGGGTAGGCTGCCAGCCACCGGGGAGGAGGCGGCGGTGCACAGCGACAGGGCCGAGGTCGTCACCTTCGAGGAGGCGCGCGAGCCGCTGCTCCAGCAGGTGTGGCCGCTCAAGCAGCGCGTCTGGCCGGCCTTCATGCTCGAGGACGCCGTCGCCGCGCGGTACTGGCAGGCGATGGAGGAGCGCTTCCCTGACTGCCAGTGGCTGCTCGTCGAGGAGGGCGTCGTGCTCGCCGCCGGGCACGCCGTGCCCTTCCACTACGACGGGACGCTGTCCGAGCGCGGCTGGGACTGGGTGCTCGCCCGCGCGGTGCTCGACCACGACGCCGGCCGCTGGCCCAACGCCGTCTCGGCGATCGAGATCAGCGTCGACCTCGCCTACCGGGGCCGCGGGCTCAGCCACCGCATGGTCCGCGAGCTGCGGGCGATCGCCCGGCGCCGGCGCGCCGCCCACCTCGTCGCGCCGGTGCGGCCCGCCGGCAAGGCGGCCTACCCGCTCGCGCCGATGGAGCGCTACGCCGCGTGGACCCGCGAGGACGGCCTGCCGTTCGATCCCTGGCTGCGCGTCCACGCCCGACAGGGCGCGAGGCGCGTCGGCGTCGCGCCGGCCTCGATGGAGATCACCGGCAGCCTCGACGACTGGCAGGCCTGGACCGGCATGGCCTTCCCCGACTCCGGGCCCTACATCGTGCCCGGGGCGCTGTGCCCCGTCGACATCGACGTCGAGGCCGACCGCGGCGTCTACCGCGAGCCCAACGTGTGGATGCGCCACGACGTCAACACCTGAGGTCGGTGCCGCAGCGCCGCGCGGGCGCCTGCCACGCGAGGCCACCCCTCCACCGCGGCAGCCCGCCTCCTCGATGCACTCCATCCCCGCGAATGGCGGACCAGTGCACTCTGAGCGCAGGAATCCGCCACTCAGCGCCGGCGACTCGCCGCGGAGCGCAGCGGCTGAGCGCCCCACACCCGCGAATGGCGGATGGCTGCGCCCTCAGCGCAGGAATCCGCCACTCGCCGCGCTGAGGCGCGCGGGCGGGCAGCGCGCGGGCGCGCGGGCGGACGACCAGCGCGCAGAACGGGCTCAGCGGCGGAGGGCCTCGGCGGCCGCGGCGGCCATCGCCTCGCGGGGCGCGTCGAGGCCGGTCCAGCGCTCGAAGGCGAGGGCGGCCTGCTCGACGAGCATGCCGAGCCCGTCGTGGGCGGCGGCGCCGGCGGCCCGTGCCGCAGCGAGGAACGGCGTGTCGGCCGGCCCGTAGACGAGGTCGAGCGCGGTCTGGCCCGGCGCGAGATCCATGAACCGGTCGGGCAGGGCCTCGCCGGCCAGCCCGAGCGGGGTGGCGTTGACGACGAGCGTTGGCGCGGCGAGGCGCTCGACCGGCCGGCCGCCCGCACGCGAGAGCAGGTCGGCGACCTCGGCGGCGGGGCCTGCGCGGCGGGCGGTGACCTCGACCTCGGCGCCGAGGCGCCCGAGCGCCACCGCCGCGGCCCTCGCCGCGCCGCCGGCGCCGAAGAGCACGACCGGCGCGCCGCGCGGGAGGCCGACGTCGTCGAGGAGGACCCGCTCGAGGCCGGAGGCGTCGGTGTTGTCGACGGCGAGCTCACCGTCGGACCACCACAGGGTGTTCGCCGCGCCGACGAGCTCGGCCTCGGGGCTGCGCCGGGCGGCGGCCTCCCAGACCGCGCGCTTGTGGGGCACCGTCGCGTTGGCGCCGAGCGCGCCGAGGGCGGCGAGGCCCTCGAGCGCGGCGGGCAGCCGATCGGGGGCGACGTCGAAGGCGAGGTAGGCGGCGTCGAGGCCGGCGGCGGCGAAGGCCGCCGTGTGGATCGCCGGGGAGGCGGAGTGCCCGACGGGGTGGCCGAGCAGGCCGACGAGGCGCGTGGCCGCGGTGGTCATCGGCGCGCCACCGCCGGGGCCGGCGCTGAGGCCAGGCCGGCTACGGGTGCTGTGCTGGGCGACGCGGCCGGGCGGGCAGCGCGGGTCGGACCCACCGGGGCGGGCGACGCGGCCGGGCGAGCAGCGCGGGTCGGACCCACCGGGGCGGGCGACGCGGCCGGGCGAGCAGCGCGGGTCGGACCCACCGGGGCGGGCGGCGCGGCCGGGCGGGGCGGGGTCAGTCCTCGCACACCCGGCCGCCCTCGTCCTGGATCTCGCGGTAGCGCGCGACGTTGGCGTTGTGCCCCTCGGTGGTCTCGGCGAACTCGTGCTCGCCGGTGGCGGTGTCGCAGACGACGTAGAAGCGGTAGTCGGTGTCGGCGGGGTTGGCGGCCGCCTCGATCGCCGGGCGGCCGGGCGCGGCGATCGGCGTCGGCGGCAGGCCGTCGGACTCGTAGGTGTTCCACGCCGAGTCGATGCGGAGGTCCTCGAAGAGCAGCTGGCCCTGGTGCTCACCCTGGGCGTACTGCACCGAGGCGTCGATCTGCAGGCGCATGCCGTCCTCGAGGCGGTTGGCGATGACCGAGCTCACGAGCTCGCGCTCGCCATCGACGCGGACCTCCCGCTCGATGAGCGACGCGATGGTGAGGATCTCGTAGCGGGTCCGGCCCTCGGGGACCTCGACGCCGTCGAGCGCCTCGCCGGTCGCCGCGAGCATCTCGGCGAGGACCTGTTGGGCGTCGACGTCGACGAAGTGCTCGTAGGTCGCCGGGTAGAGCAGGCCCTCGTAGAGCTGCGCGCCCTCGGGCATCTCCTCGGTCGGCACCCACTCGGGCAGGGGCACACCGACGAGCGCCTCCTCGAGCTCGCCGACCTCGAAGGGGCTGTCCTCGGCCGAGGCAATGCGCTCGAGGGTCCCCTCGACGGTGAGGCCCTCGGGGACCGTCACCCGGAAGCTGTCGGGCAGCGGCGGGCCACTCGCGAGCACGTCGAGGAGCTCGCCGGTGCTCGCGCCCGGCTCGAGCTCGTACTCGCCGGGGCGGATCTGCCCGCCGCGGCCGTCGATGCGGGCCATGAGCGAGAACTGCCACGCGCGGTCGATGACGCCGGCCTCGGCGAGGGTGTCGGCGACGTCCGCGGCGCTCGAGCCCTCGGCGATCTCGACGGCGACGGGCTCGCCGCCGGCCGACTCGGCCGTCTCCTCGGCACCGGTGAGCAGCGCCCAGACCGCCCCGCCGATCGCCGCGAGGACGAAGGCGATGACGATGAGGGTGATCTTCGAGGCAAGGCTCATGCCCATTGCCGCAGCGTTCCTCCTCGGGCGCCGGTGGCGCCATCGTCCGGCGCGACGCCGTCAGGCGCCGCCCTGCGCGTCGAGCCAGCCTTGCAGGATGAGCGTCGCCGCGACGGCGTCGCGCTCACCGCGGCGCTGCTCACGGCGCCGTCCCGCGCCGATGAGCAGCCGCTCGGCCTCGGCCGAGCTCAGCCGCTCGTCCCACAGCGCGACGGCCCACCCGACGCGCTCGAGCGCCCTCGCGACCTCCCGCGCCGAGCGCGTCGACGCGGTGTCGCGGCCTGACATGGCCAGGGGCAACCCGATGACCACAGTCTCGCACGCGTGCTCGGCGGCGACGTCGGCCAACCGGTCGGCGAGGCGCTCGGCCCAGTCCTCGGCGCGGGCGTCGCCGGCGTCGAGCGTCGGCAGCGCCGTGGCGACGGTGCGGGCGGGGTCGCTGACGGCGAGGCCGACGCGGCGGCTGCCGACGTCGACGCCGAGGACCCGGCTCACGCCATCGACCGTCTCGGCGCCGCCGCCGAGGCCGGGGAGGCCGGCGGCGGGCAGGACGACGCCGGACCCGGCGCGGCGGGGCTCACCGGGCGTCGCGGACGCGCTCGCGCGCGGCGGCGCGCGCGGCCTCGATGGCCTCGCCGAGCTTGGCGCCGTCGCGGCCGCCGGCCTGGGCGGTGTCGCCCTTGCCGCCCGCTCCCCCGCCGACGGCCTTGGCGGCCGGGGCGAGGACCTCGCTGGCGGCCAGGCCCGTCTCGGCGAGGTCGGCGGTGACCGCGGCGAAGAGCTGGGCCTTGCCGTCGGCGGTCGGCGCGCCGAGCACGACGACGCCGGAGTCGAGGCGGTTGCGCAGGTCGGCGGCCAGGGCCTTGAGGCCGTCGCGGTCGGCGCCGTCGACGACCGAGGCGATGACCGTCGCGCCGTCGAGGTCCTCGCCCTCGGCGAGCAGGCGGTCGGCGGCGGCGAGCACGGCCTCCTGGCGCACCCGCGCGGCCTCCTTCTCCGCGGCGCGCACACGCTCGAGCAGCGACTCGACGCGCTCGACGACCTCGTCGGTGCCGACCTTGAGCAGCTGGGCGACCTGCTGGGCGACGAGGCGCTCGGTCGAGAGGTAGTGGAAGGCCTCCGGGCCGGTGACCGCCTCGATGCGCCGGAGGTTCGCCGCCACCGAGCCCTCCGAGAGGATCGTGAAGAGCCCGACCTCGGGGGTCCGCCCGACGTGGGTGCCGCCGCAGAGCTCCTTGGAGAAGTCGCCGATCCGCACGACCCGGACCTCGTCGCCGTACTGCTCGCCGAAGAGGGCGACCGCGCCCATCGCGCGGGCCTGCTCCTGGCTCGTCTCGACGACCTCGATGTCGGGGTCGGCGGCGATGCGCTCGTTGACGAGCCCCTCGACCTCGGCGAGCTCGTCGCGGCCGACGGCGTCGAAGTGGGGGAAGTCGAAGCGGAAGCGTCCGGCGTCGATCGCCGAGCCGGCCTGCGAGGCGTGCTCGCCGACGACCTCCTTCAAGGTGGCGTGCAGGATGTGGGTGGCGGTGTGCCCGCGGGTGATCGAGGCGCGGCGGTCGGCGTCGATCGCCGCGTGGGCCTCCTGGCCGGCGGCGACCTCCCCGGCGGCCACCCGCGCCTTGTGCACGGTGAGCCCCTCGACGGGCTCGACGGTGTCGACGACCTCGAGCCGGCCGGTCGGCGTCTCGATGACGCCGTGGTCGCCGAGCTGGCCGCCGCCCTCGGCGTAGAAGGGGGTGCGCGGCAGGACGACCTCGACGTAGCCGCCCTCCTCGGCGCGCTCGACGACCCCGGAGGGTGAGAGCAGCGCGGCGAGCGAGGCGTCGGCCTCGGTGTCGGTGTAGCCGAGGAACGTCGTCTTGCCGACGCTGCCGGCGGCGCGCTTGTAGGCCTCGAGGGGGACCTCCTGCCCGCCGCGACCGCCGGCGGAGGCGACCCGCGAGCGGGCGCGCTGGGCCTCCATGTGCTCGGCGAAGGCGTCGCGGTCGAGGCTGAGGCCGGCCTCCTCGGCGATCTCGATCGTGAGGTCGACGGGGAAGCCGTAGGTGTCGTGGAGGGTGAACGCCGTGGCCGCGGGCACCTCGCCGCGCCCCGCAGACCGCGCCTCGCCGATCGCCTCGTCGAGCATCGCGATGCCGTGGCTCAGCGTCCTGGCGAAGCCCGACTCCTCGCTCGCGGTGATGCGGTCGACGAGCTCGGACTGCTCGACGAGCTCGGGCCAGGCCGCACCGAGGGTCTCGCGCACCGCGGCGGTCATCGCCGGCATCACCGGACCGTCGAAGCCGAGCAGGCGCGTGTGGCGCACCGCACGGCGCAGCAGCCGGCGCAGGATGTAGCCGCGGCCCTCGTTGCCGGGCAGGACGCCGTCGGCGATGAGGAACGACGCCGAGCGGGTGTGCTCGGCGAGCACGCGCAGGTGGACGTCGGCGTCCTCATCCTCGCCGTAGGTCACGCCGGTCGTCGCGCTCGCCTCGTCGAGGATGGGCCGCAGGACGTCGGTCTCGAAGACGTTGGGCACGTCCTGGAGCAGCATCGCCATGCGCTCGAAGCCCATGCCGGTGTCGACGTTCTGCTCGGGCAGCTCGCCGGTGATCCCGCCCTGGGCGTCCTGCTCGAACTGCATGAAGACGAGGTTCCAGAACTCCATGAAGCGGCTCTCGTCGACGACCGGTCCGCCGTCGGGGCCGTGGTCGGGGCCGCGGTCGTAGAAGAGCTCGCTGCAGGGCCCGCACGGCCCCGCGCCGCCCGTCGACCAGTAGTTGTCCTCCTTGCCGCGCCGCTGGAGGTGGGAGGGGTCGAGGTCGGTCTCGGAGAGCCAGAGCTCGGCGGCCTCGTCGTCCTCCTCGTAGACCGTCGCCCAGATGCGGGCGGGGTCGAAGCCGTAGCCGCCGTCCTCGGGCGCGTTCGTCGACAGCTCCCACGCCCAGCGGATCGCCTCGGCCTTGAAGTAGTCGCCGAAGCTGAAGTTGCCGAGCATCTCGAAGAACGTGAGGTGGCGGGTGGTGTAGCCCACGTTCTCGATGTCGACGGTGCGCGCGCACTTCTGCAGGCTCGCCGCCCGCGGGTGCTCCGGGCGGGCCTCGCCGAGGAAGTACGGCTTGAACGGCACCATGCCGGCGACGGTCAGCAGCAGGGTGGGGTCCTGCGGGATGAGCGAGGCCGACGGGCGGATGCGGTGATCGCGCTCGCGGAAGAACTCGAGGAAGGTCGAGCGGATGCGGCTGGCGTCCACAGTCAGCGGTCCTCCGTGGAGCGGTAGACGGCCCTGAGCTCGGACTCGCGCTCGGCGGCGGCCTCGCGGCCGACGGTGTAGGCCTCCGACAGGCGGGACCCGACCGCGGCGGCGCGGCCCTGCGCGGAGCGCGCGAGCTCGTCGGGGGTGAGCTTGCGCTGGGCCTCGTCGAGGCGGCGCATCGCCCAGACCCCAATCGTGACACCGGCGCCGAGGCCGAGCATGGCGAAGAACGCGCGCTTGAACATCAGTCCTCCTTGCGGCCGCGCGCACTGCGGGCAGCCGCTCCCGCGCCCGAGGCGAACGCGATGACCTTGATGAGCGGGTTGGTGATCGCGGTGTGGAGCACGTCGGCGATCTGCTCGGCGCGCCCGGAGACGTGCTGGGCGCTCGCGACGATGGAGTCGACGCGGGCGAGCTCGGTGTTGACCCCCGAGATCGTCTCGTTGACCCCGCTGAGCAGCGGCAGCGTCTCCTCGGTGACCGACTCGACGGTGCGGGTGAGCTGCTGGACGGTGCCGACGAGGCTCACGAGCACGCTCATGAGCCCGACCATCGCCGCGCCGAAGGCGACGGCGCCGAGGATCGCGGCGACCCCGAGGAAGTTCTCCTCGAAGACGAAGCCGAGGACGACGAAGCCGAGAGCGACGAGCAACGTCACCACGACCGATGCGAGCACAGCCTTTGAGCGCATTTCCTCCCTTTCCTGCACACGACGGCGGGCCGCCTGCGACGCGGCAGGCCGAGCCTAGAGGCTCGGGCGCGCCGGGTGCGAGCGCGGGCCCCTACAGCTGGCGGGTCAGCACGACCCACAGCGTGCGCCCGAGGATCTGCAGGTCGAGCACCGGCGACCAGTTCACGAGGTACTGCAGGTCGTAGCCGAGCTTGTAGGCGGGGTCGGTGTGGTAGCGGCCGTAGGTCTGCGCGAGCCCGGTCAGCCCCGGCGGCACCTCGTGGCGCTTGGCGTAGCCGGGGATGAGCACCTCGAACTCCGCGGTGTTCTCCGGGCGCTCCGGCCGCGGGCCCACGAGCGACATCTCGCCCTTGACGACGTGCCAGAGCTGCGGGAGCTCGTCGAGGCGGGTCGTGCGCAGCCAGCCGCAGCCGCGCACGATCCGCGGGTCGTGGCGGGTGGCGACGACGACCTCCCCCTCGCGCTCGGCGTCGGGGCGCATCGTGCGGAACTTGCGCATGTCGAAGACGACGCCGCGGCGGCCGACCCGCGCCTGGCGGAACAGCACCGGCCGCCCGGCGACGAGGAGCACGTAGAGCGCGGTCAGCGCCGTCAGCGGCAGCGCCACCGGGGCGATGAGCAGCAGGATCAGCAGCTCGAGGGAGCGCTTGGCCCGGGCGCGCGAGGGCGGCAGCGTCTGGGTGCGCACCCGCGTGAACGGCATCCCTCCGACCTCGACGACCGACTGGAGCCCGAGGAGGGTGTCGCGGGCGCTCACCCGGTGGAGCACGCCGACGCCGACCTCCTCGAAGGTCATGAGCGGCTCGGGGTAGAGGCTGCCGATGCCGTCGCCGCTCACGAGCAGGACGTCGGTGGCCCCGGTGGCCTCGACGGCCTTGGCGAGCCCGTCGGCGCTGGCGTGGGTACCGACGATGACGGCGGGGTGCTCGGCGTCCTCGAGGTGGCGCCGGGCGAGGTCGACGTCGTCGGGCCCGCCGACGATCAGGACCTGCGGCGGGCCCTCCCGCCGGCGGCGGATCCGCGCGGACAGCGCGCGACCGCCGGTCACGCCGGCGGCGGCGAGCAGGAGCACGAACGGCAGGTTGCCGCGGGGCACGAGGTAGACCCCGGACAGCAGCGAGACGAGCGAGACGATGAGGATCGCCACCGTCGCGCTGCGGGCGATCCCGGGCAGCTCGCGGCGGGCGCCGAGGCGGGGCGTGCGCTCGTAGAGCCCGCCGAAGTACAGGGCGAGGAGGTGCACCGCGACGATGCTCGCGTAGCCGACGGCGTAGGTCGTCGGGCTGTAGGAGGGCCACGACAGCCCGTGGCGCACGAGCATCGGCACGACGAGCGCCCCGGCGATCGCCGCGGCGTCGGCGAGCATGATGAGACGGAAGCCGCGCTGGTTGAGCCGTCCCAGCAGCGACTCCGACGGGTCAGCGGCCCTGCGCCGCTCCAGCGATGACTGCGCCATGACCGCTCCAGTATCGCGCGTCGGCGGTCCGCCGCGACGCTCAGTGCCCGAGGTCGGCGGCACGCTCGAGCAGCGCGCGGCCGAGCGCGCGCGGCCCCTGCCGCACGAAGTGCTCCCCGGCCTCGGCGAGGACCTCCGGGGTGTGCGGGGCGATCGTCACCGCAGCACGGTAGGCCTGCCCGGCGGTCGCCTCCTGCCCCGTCGCCGCGGCGATGCGGGCGCGGGAGAGGTGCGCGGCGAGCGCGTGGGGGTCGGCGGCCACCGCGGCGTCGTACGCCGCGAGGGCGCCGGCCGCGTCGCCGGCGGCGAGGCGGCGGGCGCCGTCGGCGGAGGCGTAGGACGGCTCGTAGGGCGCGAGGCGCCGGGCCCGGGCGGCTGCGGCCGCGGCGTCCTCCGACGACGCCTCCTGCCGTTCCGCGGTCTCGGCGACGCCGGCGGCGAGGTCGGCGCGCAGCGGCAGCGTCGCGGCCACCGCGGCCACGGCGAGCGCGACGGCGAGCGCGGCGGCGGCGAGCGCGGCAGGCCAGCGCCTGACGAGGGCGACCTCGCGCAGTGACTCCGGGGCGGCCAGGCCCAGCGTCGCGCCGGCGGCCACGGCGCCGAGCGCGGCCAGCGGGGCGACGTCGAGGCTCACGGCCCCTTGGGTGAGGTAGGCCAGCCACGCCCCGCCGACCGCGCCGAGGGCGAGCAGGCGCTCGCCGTCGAGGCGGCGCCAGCCGCTGGCGAGGGCGAGGGCGACGAGGGCGAGCAGCGCCGCCCAGGTCGCCAGCAGCGGCCACCCCCCGCTCGTGAGCTGGGCCAGCGCGAGGTTGTGGGGGCTGTCGAGGCTGCGCTCGAGCCCACGGGCGGCCGCGGCCGCGGGCGCCTCGTAGCGCCACGCCAGCCCCTCGAAGCCCTCGAGGCCCGCCCCGGCCAGCGGCCGGTCGGCGGCCATGCGCCAGGCGGTCTGCCAGTGGGTCAGCCGCGAGGACAGCGAGGCCGACGCCGAGGTGGCGAGCTCGGCCCAGCGCAGCGCCGTCACGGCCACGGCGGCCCCACCGGCGGCGAGCACGACACCGCGGGCGGCGCGGCTGCGCGGCGCCCCGCGCCACCACGCCAGGGCGAGGGCCACGAGCCCGACCGCGCCGGCGGCCAGGCCCTGCAGCGAGCCGGAGGCCGCCGCGGCGGCGAGCAGCGCGGCGGTGAGGCCACCGGCGAGGGCCCGCCACGGCCGCGCCCAGCGCTGCTCGAGCGCCCCCCAGGCGGCCAGCGGCGCGGCGATGCCGCACCACGCCGAGAGGAAGCTCGCGTTGCCGAGGGTGGAGAAGACCGCGGGGCCGCCCTCGACGAGCGCCCAGGCCAGCGGGTCGGCGCCGGCGGCCTGCAGGAGCGCGTAGCCGGCGATCGGACCCGCCGCGGCGAGCACCGCGACGCGCAGCGCCCCGGCGGGACGGTCGCGGAAGGCCCACGCGGCCACGGCAGCGAGCGCGAGCGCGGCCAGGGCCGTGGCCGCGCCGGTGTGCCGCCCGGCGCGCCCGGCCAGCGACAGCGCCGGGACGTGGGCCGCGGCGAGCGCCGCGACGACGAGGGCGCCTGCGTAGAGCCCCGCCGCGGCGGCGAGCCGGCGGCGCGGCAGCGCCACGCGCCGCTCGACGACGGCGGCGAGGGCGGCCAGGGCGAGGCAGGCCAGCGCCCCGAGCCAGACGACGGTGGCCTCGGCGACGGCGAAGACCTCCGCGGCCGGGCGCCACAGCGCGAGGGCGGCAAGCACGGGCGTCGCGGCCACCGCGGCGCGCAGCGCAGCGAGCGCCGGGGTCGCGGCGACCGCGCCACGCAGCGCGGGCAGCACCGGTGCGGCCGCGACGGCGACGCGCTGCGCGTCGGGCACGGCCGGCCCCGGCTAGGAGGGCGGCAGGCGCCGCAGCCCGACCTCGCGCAGCTGGGCGTCGTCGACGGCGGCCGGGGCGCCGGTCAGCGGGTCCTGACCCGACTGGGTCTTGGGGAAGGCGATGACGTCGCGCAGCGAGCCCGCCCCGGCCATGAGCATCGCGATGCGGTCGAGGCCGAAGGCGATGCCGCCGTGGGGCGGGGCGCCGTAGGACAGCCCGTCGAGGAGGAAGCCGAACTTCTCGCGCGCCTCGGCCTCGCCGATGCCGAGGAGGGCGAAGACGCGCTCCTGGACGTCGCGGCGGTGGATACGGATCGACCCGCCGCCGAGCTCGGTGCCGTTGAGCACGAGGTCGTAGGCCTGCGCGAGCGCCGCGCCGGGGGCCTGCTCGAGGGTGGCGAGGCTGTCCTCGGTCGGGGAGGTGAAGGGGTGGTGGACGGGGTCCCAGCGCCCCTCGTCGTCGTTCCACTCCACGAGCGGGGCCTCGAGCACCCAGGTGAAGGCCCAGCGGTCCTCGGGCACGAAGCCGTGGGCCTTCGCCGCGGCCACCCGCAGGGCGCCCATGAGCTGCTGGGTCGACCGCGTCGGCCCGGCGCCGAAGAACAGCGCGTCGCCGACGCCCGCGCCGGTCGCGGCGAGCAGCGCGGTGACCTCGTCGTCGGCCATGAACTTCGCGAGCGGGCTGCGCAGCGTCGGCGCGCCGCCGCCCTCGCCGGCCTCGACGACCCCCCAGGCCAGGCCCTTGGCCCCCCGGCGCTTGGCGAACTCGACCCAGTCGTCGAACTGCTTGCGGGTGAGCTCGCCCCCGCCGGGCAGGCGCCAGCCGACGACGCTGCCACCGGCGTCGAGCGCGCCGCGGAAGATGCCCACCTCGGTGCCGCGGAAGACCTCCCCGAGGTCGACGAGGCGGAGGTCGAAGCGGCAGTCGGGCGCGTCGGTGCCGTAGCGCGCCATCGCCTCGGCGTAGGTCATGCGCGCGAACGGCGCGGACAGCTCGACGTCGAGGACCTCGGACCACAGCTCGACGATGAGCTCCTCGACGAGGCCGTAGAGGTCCTCGGCGGTGATGAAGCTCGCCTCGATGTCGAGCTGGGTGAACTCCGGCTGGCGGTCGGCGCGCAGGTCCTCGTCGCGGAAGCAGCGCACGATCTGGTAGTAGCGCTCGAGCCCGGCGACCATGAGCAGCTGCTTGAAGAGCTGCGGGGACTGCGGCAGGGCGTAGAACTCCCCGCGCTGCAGCCGGCTCGGCACGAGGAAGTCGCGCGCGCCCTCGGGGGTGGAGCGGGTGAGCATCGGCGTCTCGACGTCGAGGAAGCCGTTGCGCTCCATGACCTCGCGCATCACCGAGGTGATGCGCGCGCGGGTGCGGATCGCCTCACCGACGCCCGGGCGGCGCAGGTCGAGGTAGCGGTGGGCCAGGCGCAGGTGCTCGTCGGCCTCGACGCGGCCCTCGATCGGGAACGGCGGGGTCTGCGCGACGCTGAGGACCTCGAGCTCGCTCGCGGCGACCTCGACCTCGCCGGTCGCGAGCGCCGGGTTGGCCATGCCCTCCGGGCGGGTGCGCACCCGCCCGCGCACGCTGACGACCCACTCCGAGCGCACGCCGTGGGCGGCGGCGAGAACCTCGTCGGCCTCGCCCTCACCGGCGTCGGCGACGACCTGCACCGAGCCGGAGGCGTCGCGCAGATCGAGGAAGGCCACGCCGCCGTGGTCGCGGCGGCGGGCGACCCAGCCGGCGAGGACGACGTCGGTGCCGTCGTCGCTGGGGCGCAGCGTGCCGGCGCCATGGGTGCGGAGGGATCCGAAGGGCTTCACGGTGATGGCGTCCTCATGCTCGGGGTGACCGCCCGGCAGGCTAACCCCGGCTTCGCGTGAGGGCGAACCCCCCGCGGACGCGCGTGGCCCCACCGGCGCGGGGCACACTGCCGGCCATGGCCCGCCTCGCCGCGCTGCTGCGCGCCACCCACCTCGCGCCGTCGCTGCTCGTGACCGGCCTCACCGCCGCCCTCGCCCTCGCCGCCGGCCTCGGGGCGACCGCGGCGCTGCTCGCCGCCGCGGTCCTCGCCGGGCAGTTCTCGATCGGCTGGGCCAACGACTGGCTCGACGCCGACCGTGACCTCGCCGCGGGGCGCACCGACAAGCCCGTCGTGACCGGGGCGGTACGCGCCTCGACGCTGCGCCGCGGCGCGCTCGGCGCGCTCGGGCTCTGCGTCGGGCTCTCGGCACTGCTCGGCGTCGTGCCCGCCGCGGTGCACCTCGCCGGGGTGGCCGCCGGGTGGGCCTACGACCTCCGGCTCAAGGCCACGCTCGCGAGCCCCCTGCCCTACGCGCTGGCCTTCGCCCTCGTGCCCGGCGCGCTCGTCGTCGTGAGCCTCGAGGGCACCCCCGCCCCGCCGGGCTGGCTGCTCGCCGCCGGGGCGCTGCTCGGCACCGGCGCGCACTTCCTCAACGCCACCCCCGACATCGACGTCGACCGCCGCCAGGGGGTGGCCGGGCTGCCCCAGCGCCTCGGCGCACGCGGCTCGGCGGCGGTCGGCACCGCCGCGGTCGGCGCGGGCCTCGCCGCGGTCGTCACCGGGCCCGCCGGTGCGCCCGGCCCTGCGCTGCTCGCCGCCGCGGGCGCCGCCGTCGCGCTGCTGGCCGCCGCGCTCGCGCTCGTCGCGGCGGGACGCACCCGCGCGGGCTTCCGCGCGGCGATGGGGGTGGCCGCCCTCGCCGTCGGCGGCTTCGTCGCCTCCGGCGCGCAGCTGCCCTGAGCGCGTCGGGCCGAGCGGCGCCGGGCGACGCGCGGCCATCGCGGCTCAGCCGGTGACCGCGGCGAGGACCTCGGCGTCGGCGACCTCGCGCTGGCTGCCGGAGGCGAGGTCCTTGACGGTGACGACGCCGCGGGCGAGCTCGTCGGCGCCGAGCACGAGCGCCAGCCGCGCGCCCGAGCGGTCGGCGAGCTTGAGCTGCGCCTTCATCCGCCGCCCGGCGAAGGCCTGGTCGGCGGCGACCCCGGCGCGGCGCAGGCGGGCGACGAGGCCGAAGGCCTGCGGTGCCAGCGTGGGGTCGGCGGCGACGACGAAGACCTCGGCGCGTGGCGGGGGCGCGGCGGCCTCCCCGAGCGCGAGCAGCGTGCGGTCGACGCCGAGCGCCCAGCCCACGCCGGGGAAGGGCTCGGGCCAGCCGAGGTCCTCGGCGAGGCCGTCGTAGCGCCCGCCGCCGCCGACGGCGTTCTGCGCGCCGAGGCCCGCCGCCTGGTACTCGAAGGTCGTGCGGGTGTAGTAGTCGAGGCCGCGCACGAGCCGGTCGTCATGGGTGAGCACGAGCCCCTCGGCCTCGAGCAGACCGCAGACCTCCTCGTGGAAGGCCTTCGCCTCGTCGTTGACGTGGTCGGCCAGCAGCGGCGCACCGGCCATGATCTCGGCCATCCCCGGGGCCTTGGCGTCGAAGGCCCGCATGGGGTTGAGGTGACGGCGCTCGGCGACGTCGGGCGGCAGGTCGCCCTCGAAGTCGTCGAGGTAGGCGTTGAGGCGCTCGTGGTAGGCGGGGCGGTCGACGCGGTCGCCGAGGGTGTTGATCCGCAGGGTCATCTCCCCCACCCCGGCGCGCTTGAGGGCCTCCCAGCCGAGCAGCACGACCTCGGCGTCGAGCACGGGGTCGGTCGCGCCGAGCGCCTCGACGCCGACCTGGGTGAACTGGCGCTGCCGGCCGGCCTGCGGGCGCTCGTAGCGGAAGAACTCCCCGGCGTAGGACCACTTCACCGGCAGGGTGCCCGAGCGCGGCACGCCGGCCTCGAGCGCGGCGCGCAGCACCCCGGCGGTGCCCTCAGGGCGCAGGGTGATCGAGCGGCCACCCTTGTCCTCGAAGGTGTACATCTCCTTCTGCACGACGTCGGTCGAGGCGCCGACGCCGCGTGCGAAGACCTCGGTGGGCTCGAAGACCGGGGTGCGCACGCGCTCGTAGCCGCCAAGGGCGGCGGTGTCGAGGAAGGCCCGCTCGACGGCGTCGAAGGCCCCCGCCTCGGGGGGCAGCCAGTCGGGCGCGCCCTTGATGCCACGAAGGATGTCCATGGCCGGCAAGGCTAGCCCAGCGCCGCCCGCCTGCCGCGCCGGGCACGAGCAAGGGCGGGCCCCGAAGGGCCCGCCCTGAGTGCTGCGAGAGGTCTGCGGCCTAGCGGCCGAGCCACTCGTCGACGAGGTCGCGGTTGTTCTCCACGAACTCGGCGGCGACGTCGGGGTAGTCGTCGTCATCGGCCTCGTCGATCGCGGCGTTGATCTCCGCGAGCTCCTCGGCCGACATGAACCAGTTCTCCATCCAGCTGGCGACCTCGGGGAAGTCGTCGCTGAAGCCCGGACGGCCGACGGCCTCGAGCTGCTCACCCTCGCCCCAGAGGCCCTGCGGGTCCTCGAGGATGGTGAGGTCCTTGAGCCCGTACTCGGGGTGCGGGCTCCACAGCGTGACGACGATGGGGTCCTCGTCCTCGTAGGCACGGGTGAGGTCGGCGCGCATCGCGGCGGTGGAGGACTCGATGAGCTCGAACTCCTCGTCAAGGCCGTAGCCCGGCATGACGTCCTCGCGGAGGACCTCCATCATCCCGGCGCCGGCCTCGATGCCGGTGATCTGGCCGTCGAAGACCTCGGGGTTCTCCGCGAGGTCCTCGTGGGACTCGATGCCGTACTCGTCGACGACGAAGGTCGGCACGGCGAGCTCGATCGTCGCACCCTCGTACCACACCCCGAAGGACTCGAGCTCGTCGCCGAACTCCTCCTCGTAGGTCGCGTGGGTGTCAGGCAGCCACATGTCGAGGAAGAGGTCGTGGTCGCCACCGGCGACCGCGGCGAAGGCCGGGGCCACGTCGAACTGCTCGAGCTCGACGTCGAAGCCCTCCTCCTCGAGGATCACGGCCCACATGTTCGCGACCGCGATGTTCTCCTCCCAGGGGATCCAGGCGATGGAGATCTCGCCGCCGAGGTCCTCGGCGGGCTCCTCGTCGACGTCGTCGTCGTCGTCGACGTCGTCCTCGACGTCCTCGACGTCGTCGTCCTCAGGCTCATCAGCGACGTCCTCGTCCTCGGCGCACGCGGCGACGAGGAGGGCGAGCGCTGCGAGCAGGGCCAGCAGCTTCAGCATTCGGGTCTTAATGGTTCTACCTCTCTCTCGGGTTCCGGGCATCCGCTTTCGAGGGTAACGGGCCGACCGCCAACCTGCTACTGCAGTAGGAGCCTGCGGTAGAGGGTTGACCGCCGCGCGCCCGGGTGTCCCGGGAGCGCGACGGCTGGGCCGCTAGACCTCGGCGCGGTCCTTCATGAAGCTCGTGATGCGGTCGAGGAAGATCGCGAGGATCACGACCGCGAGGCCGGACTCGAAGCCGAGCCCGAGCTCGAGACGGGTGACGGCGCGCACGACCTCCGCGCCGAGCCCACCGCCGCCGATGAGGCCGGCGATGACGACCATCGACAGGGCGAGCATGATCACCTGGTTGACGCCCTGCATGATCGCGGGCATCGCGAGGGGGACCTGCACGCGCCAGAGGATCTGGCGCTTGCTCGCGCCGAAGGCCTCGGCGGCCTCGACGACCTCGCTGTCGACGCCGCGGATGCCGAGCTCGGCGAGACGCACACCCGGCGGGATCGCGAAGATCAGCGTCGCGAGCAGCGCCGGGGGCGTGCCGGTGCGCAGCAGGAAGACCGCGGGGATGAGGTAGACGAACGCCGGCAGCGTCTGCATGAAGTCGAGCACCGGCCGCACGACCGCGCTCACCGCGTCGTTGCGCGCGGCCGCGATGCCGACCGGCAGCGCGATGATGATCGCCAGGAACGTCGCGACGAGGATGAGCGCGAGCGTGAGCATCGTCGTGCCCCACTGCCCCATCGAGTCGATGAGCAGGAAGGCCAGCAGGGTGAACACCGCGAAGCCCGTGCCCCGCAGGCGCCAGCCGAGGAGCGTGAACAGCGCGATCCAGACGAGCGAGGGTGGGAAGAGCAGGAACGAGGCGATGACGTCGATGGTCGCGCTCACGGCCGCGCGCAGGCCGTCGAAGAGCCACCCGAAGTACCCGATGAGGATGTCGCGGATGAAGTAGTCGAACCACTCCCCGACGGGGACGCGGAAGACCTCGGAGACCTCAAACATGGGTGGGCTCCTCGCTCGCGGACTCGCCGGTGGTGTCGGTCCCACCGGCGTCGGGCGCGCTCTCCTCGTCCTCGTCGAGCGGGTCCACGCCCTCGTTGACGACGTGCTGCTTGGCGAGCTGCTCAGCCTCGGCGGGGATGCCGAGCGCCGAGAGCATCTGCGGCCGTGGCAGCACCCCGAGCAGCTTGCCGTCCTCGACGATCGCGATCGGCAGGGTCTGCTCGGCCGCGGCGTTGAGGAGCTCGGAGATCGGCGTGTCGGGCTGGGCGACCTCGTAGTCCTGGTGGATGACCCTCTCGATCGTGGCCTCGCCGCGGTCGGCCGCTCCCTGGGCGTCCTGGTCGCGGATCGCCCCGGTGAGGCGCTGGCCGCGGTCGAGGACGTAGAGCTCGGTGGCCTGGTTCTCCTTGAGCTGGAGCATCGCGACCTTCGGGCCGTGCCGTGGGCTCACGGTGTGGATCGGCTCGACCATGACCGACGACGCGGTGATGACCCGCGAGCGGTCGACGTCCTGGACGAAGTCGGCGACGTAGGCGTCGGCGGGGTGGTTGAGGATCTCCTCGGGCGTGTCGTTCTGCACGATGCGCCCGTCCTTCATCACCGCGATGCGGTCGCCGAGGCGCATGGCCTCGTTGAGGTCGTGGGTGATGAAGATGATCGTCTTGGCGAGCTCGCGCTGCAGCTCGATGAGCTGGGACTGGATGTCCCGGCGGATGAGCGGGTCGAGCGCGCTGAAGGGCTCGTCCATGAGCATGATCGGCGCGTCGGTGGCCAGCGCGCGGGCGAGCCCGACCCGCTGGCGCATCCCGCCGGAGAGCTCATGGGGCTTCTTGTGCCCCCAGCCCTTGAGGCCGACGCGGCCGAGGGCCTCCTCGGCGCGCTCGTAGCGCTCGTCCTGGTCGACCTTGCGAACCTCGAGGCCGTAGGCGGCGTTGTCGAGCACCGAGCGGTGCGGGAAGAGCGCGAAGCTCTGGAAGACCATGCTGATGCGCTCGGAGCGCAGCTGGCGCAGCGCCTCGTCGTCGAGCTCGCTGATGTCGGTGTCCTCGATGAAGATCTTGCCGGAGGTCGGCTCCTGGAGCCGGTTGAGGTTGCGGACGAGGGTCGACTTCCCCGAGCCCGACAGCCCCATGACGACGAAGAGCTCTCCCGCCTCGACCTCGAAGGAGGCGTCGACGACGGCGCCGAGGTTGCCGGTCCGCCGGAACAGCTCGTCACGGTCCTCGCCGTCGCGCAGCGGCTCCACCGCCTTCTTCGGGCTCGGCCCGAAGACCTTGAATAGATGCTCAGCCTTGATCGCGCTCATGTGATGACCCATCGTCCTCTCTTCTGGCGCCAACTCTTGGCGCACGACAACCGCCGGTGGGGGTCACGGATGCATTCACCTTAGCGCCTTCTCGCGTCCATGGCCCATCGGGGCAGGTGACCTGGCCATTGGTGCACCCCTGATCCGCCCGTGTGTGGCGGGCTTCAGCCGATTGCCCGAAGGAACGGATTGCTCGTGCGCTCAGCGCCGATCGTGGTCTCAGGCCCGTGTCCGGGCCCGACCCTCGTACGGTCCTCAAGCGTCAGGACGTGGCGCTCGAGCGAGGCGCGCTGGGTGGTCGCCGAGCCGCGCGGCAGGTCGGTGCGACCCACCGAGCCGGCGAAGAGGAGGTCCCCGGACAGCAGCAGCGGCGCGTCCTGCCCGCCGTCGGCGAGCAGGAAGACCGAGGAGCCGGGTGTGTGCCCGGGGGTGTGGCGCACCTCGAGGGGGATGCCGGCGAAGGCGAGGCGCTGGCCGTCGGCGAGCGCCTCGAGGCGCTCGGTCGGCGGGTCCCAGTCGAGCCCGAGCTCGCGGCGCAGCAGCGCCGCGTCGAGCCCGAGCCCGGCAGCGGGATCCTCCCAGAGCCAGCGGTCGTCGGGATGCAGCAGCACCGGCACGTCGAGGGCCTCGGCGAGCTCGGGCACCGCCCACACGTGGTCGAGGTGGCCGTGGGTGAGCAGGATCGCCTCGGCGGTCACGCCGCGCTCGGCGAGCAGCCGGCGCACCGGCGGCCCACCGTCCTGCCCCGGGTCGACGACGACCGCTGAGCCGCGCTCGAGGTCGCCGAGGAGGTAGCAGTTCGACTGCCACAGTCCGAGCGTCAGCACGTCGACGAAGCGCGTGCCGGCGTCGAGCACCATCGCCTCCCGCCTCCCTCGTCGGACCGCTGCCTCCCCGCCGGGCGGGCGTCGCCGGCCCGGCGGGGTGAACGGGATCGCTAGCCGATGATGCCCTGCTCCTCGAGCCAGTCGCGCGCGACGTCCTCGGGCGGGATGCCCTCCTCGTCGGCGCGGGCGTTGAGCTCCTGCATCTCGTCGAAGCCGATCGTGGCGATGATCTCGTTGGCGAGGTCGATGAGCTCGGGGTGCTCCTCGGCCACCTCCTCGCGCACGGTGATCGCCGGGTTGTACTCGGGGAAGAAGCTCTCGTCGTCGTCGAGCAGCTCGAGGTCGAGCGCGGCGATGCGCCCATCGGTCGTGAAGACCATGCCGAAGTTGCACGAGGAGTCGGGCCCGTCGGCGACCTCGGTGTAGATGATCCCCTCGTCGAGCGGCTCGGGCACCGTGGGGTCCATGTCGTAGTGCGCGGTCATCCCGGGCAGCCCGTCGTCGCGCGTGGCGAACTCCTCGGCGACGCAGAGCGTCGCGTCGTCGGGGCTCTCCTCGGCGAGCTCGGCGAGCTCGGAGAGCGTGGCCACACCGAACTCGTCGGCGACGGCCTGGCTCTGGGCAATGCCGTAGGAGTTCTCGAACTCCGCGCGCTCGCCCCAGACGATGCCGGCCTCGGCATCGCGCTCGGCGACCTGCTCGAGGAGCTCGTCGGGGTCGGCGATGATCTCGGTCTCACCGTAGATGTCGGCCCACGCCGTGCCGGTGTACTCCCAGTAGGCGTCGATCTCGCCGGTCTCGAGCGCCTCGCGCACCACGGCGGTGCCCGCGAGGCTCGTCTCGTCGGTGACGTCGGCACCGGCGTCCTCGAGGGCGATGACGAGCATCTGCCCGAGGATCACCTGCTCGGTGAACTCCTTGGAGGCCACGGTGATGTCGGCGCCCTCGAGCCCCTCGAGCTCGGCGGCGACGCCGTCGCCGTCGTCCTCACAGCCCGCGAGCAGCAGCGCGGCGACGGCGAGGAGCAAAAGCGGTGTTCTCAGCGAGGTCATGATGCCCTTCCTGTGGTCGGTGTCCGTCACATCGCGCACGATGGTCGTCACGATCGATTGACCCGTCAGGGCGTGAGCCTTCCCAGGCCGACGCCGGGGAACCCCCGCGCTAGAGGCCTTTCGGCCGCAGCACGGTCTCGGCGATGCCGGCGACCCAGTCGATGAGCAGCGCGACCGAGGCGGTGAGCACCGCGCCGGTGATGAGGACGGGGTTGGAGAAGCCGACGACGCCGCTGTTGATGATGACCCCGAGCGTGCCGGCGCCGACGAGGGCGCCGAGGGTGATCGTGCCGACGGCGAGGATGAGCGCGGTGCGCACGCCGGCGAGCACGATCGGCACCGCCAGCGGCATCTCGATGCGCCACAGCACCGCCTGGCGGGTCATGCCCATGCCGCGGCCCGCCTCGATGATGCTGTCGTCGACCTGCTGGATGCCGACGAGGGTGTTGCGCAGCACCGGCAGGATGCAGTACGCGGTCACGCCGATGACCGCGCCGCGCTGGCCGACGCCGATCGCGATGGCGAGGATCGTGAGCAGGCCGATCGAGGGGATCGCCTGCCCGGCGTTGGCGATGCCGACGAAGATCGGGGTGAGCCGCTTGGCCCACGGCCGGGTGAGCATGATGCCGAGGGGCACGGCGATGGCGATGACCCAGGCGGCGATCTGGACGCTGAGCACGACGTGCTGGCGGGCGCGCAGGATGAGCTCGGGCTGGTTGAGCCGCGCGGCCTCGCGGGAGGTGAGCTCGACCCCGCCGAGGTACTGGTAGAGCGCGGCCAGCGCGATGAGGACGATGAGCGGGATCGCGAAGGTGTTCCAGGCCTTGGCGGGGTCGCTGACGAGCGCCCGCAGCCGCGAGGGGCTGCCCGCCTGCTCGGCGGCGAGCCGTGGATCGGCGCCGGTGACGGCCATCAGGCCCCGCCCTCCTCGACGGCGCCGGCCGGGGCGTGCCAGGCCGCGACGGCCACGCGCTCGCGGGTCTCCGCGCGCAGGGTGTTGACCGCGGTCATGACGGTGTCGATGTCGACGATGCCCCGGTAGGCGCCGCCGTCGTCGACGACGATCGCGACACCGACGCTCGAGGTGAGCATCTCATCGAGGGCGTCGGAGAGCGTGGCGTTGAGCGGCACCTGCGCGCGCACCGGAAGGCCGACGTGCTGGTTCCAGTCGGCGCGGGAGAGGTCGCGACGGCTGACCCAGCGCACCGGCCGGCGGTTGCTGTCGACGAGGAGGAGGAAGGCCTGGTCGACCTCGTCGAGCTGGGCGAGGGCGTCCTCGCGGCGCACGCTCGAGATCGCCGTCGGCCACTCCCCGAGGTCGACGTCGCGCACCCGTACGAGGTTGAGGCGCTTGAGCGAGGCGCCCGTGCCGGTGAAGTCGTCGACGAACTCGTTGGCGGGCTGGGAGAGGATCGCCTCGGGGGTGGCGAACTGCTGGATGCGGTGGTTGTCCCCGAAGATCGCGATGCGATCGCCCATCTTGATCGCCTCGTCGATGTCGTGGGTGACGAAGACGATGGTCTTCTGGATCTCCTCCTGCAGCCGGAGGAACTCGTTCTGCAGCCGGTCGCGGGTGATGGGGTCGATCGCGCCGAACGGCTCGTCCATGAGCATGACCGGAGGGTCGGCGGCCATCGCGCGGGCCACCCCGACGCGCTGGCGCTGCCCGCCGCTGAGCTCCTTGGGGTAGCGGTCGCGGTAGATGCGCGGCTCGAGGCTCACCATCTCGAGGAGCTCGTCGACGCGCGCGGTGATGCGCTCCTTGCCCCAGCCGAGGAGCTTGGGCACGGTCGCGACGTTGCTCGCGATCGTCTGGTGGGGGAAGAGGCCGACCTGCTGGATGACGTAGCCGATGCGCCGGCGCAGGCGGTCGGGGTTGACGTCGGTGACGTCCTCGCCCTCGAGGATGATGCGCCCCGAGGTCGGCTCGATGATGCGGTTGATCATCTTCAGCGTCGTCGTCTTGCCGCAGCCCGACGGTCCGACGAGCACGACGATCTCCCCCGGCCGGATCTCCATGTCGACGTTGTCGACCGCGAGCTCCTCCTGGCCGGGGTAGCGCTTCGTCAGCGCCTCGAGCCGGATCATCGCGTCCATGTGCCCTCCAGGTCAGTCCCGCAGTCCGCGCGGGGTGGTGAGACGGTCGACGAGCACCCAGAAGGCCTCGAGGACCATCGCGACGATGACGATCGAGACCGTCGCGGCGATCGCGACGTCGAAGGCCCAGACCGAGCCGATGTTGCTCAAGGCCCGGAAGATCTCGTTGCCGAGGCCGTCGGCGCCGATGTAGGCGCCGATCGCGAGGATCGAGACGACGAGCATCGTCGCCACCCGCAGCCCGGCGATGATGACCGGCCACGCCAGCGGCAGCTCGACGCGCAGGAGGACCTGCCGGGGTGAGAGGCCCATCCCCAGGGCCGACTCGGTGATCGCCGGGTCGACCTCCTGCAGCCCGGTGATGGTGTTGCGCACGATCGGCAGGAGCGCGTAGACGACGAGGGTGACGACGACGCCGGTGTTGCCGAGCCCGAACCAGACGAGCACGAGCCCGAACAGGGCGAAGGAGGGGATCGTGAGCATCGTCGCCGCGACGGCGGTGGCGATCGACGCGGCCACCGGCCGGCGGTAGGTCAGCACGCCGACCGTCGCGCCGATGACCCCCGAGACGGCCACGGCGATGAGCGCGAGCGTCGCATGCTCGACCCCCAAGCCGATGAGCCGGCCGGGGTTGTCGATCATGTACTCGAGCCATCCCACGGGCGCACGACCTCCAAGGCGGGGCAGATGTTCGCTTCGTACCTCACCACGACGGGACCCCGGGTGCAAGCCCGGCGAGGGCCCGCCGAGGCCGGGGCGGGCTCAGGCCACGGCGAACCGGCCGATCGTCTCCTCGACGTCGACCCCGTCGAGGTGCTCACGGAACAGCCGCCAGTACGCCGCCTCCTCCCGGGTGCGCAGCGGTGGGTCGGCGTGGCCACGCACGGCCCGGAAGCCGTCCTCGTCGACGGTGGCCTCGGCGACCTCGCGCAGCACCGCGCTCGCGCCGGTGCCGTCGCCGAACTGCTCCTTGCGCCGCCACAGCAGCTCCGCGGGCAGCCAGCCGTCGAAGGCCTGCCGCAGCATCCACTTCTCGCGGCGCTCGGGGGTGACCTGCTTCCAGCGCGCGGGCAGCGACAGCCCGAGGTGGACCATCCGCAGATCGAGGAAGGGCACCCGGGCCTCGAGGCCGTGGGCCATCGACGTCCGGTCGGCGCGCTGGAGGTTGAGGTTGTGCAGGCCCTCGACGCCGGCGACGAGCTCGGCGTGCAGCTCCCGGGGGTCGGTGAGCTCCCGGTGGTGGTCGTAGCCGGCGAAGAGCTCGTCGGCGCCCTCCCCGGTGAGGACGACCTTGACGTGGCGCGCGGCGAAGCGCGCGAGGAGGTAGTTCGGCACCGCGGAGTGCACGAGCATCGGGTCGAAGGACTCGATGCAGCGCACGACGTCGGGCAGGGCCTCGGCGAGCTCCTCGGCGGTGTAGACGTCCTCGTGGTGGGTCGTGCCGAGCAGGTCGGCCACCTGGCGGGCGGCGACGAGGTCGGCCGAGCCGGCCATGCCGACCGCGAAGGTGTGCAGCTGCTGACCAGGCTCGAGGGTGCGCGCGGCGATCGCCGCGACGAGGCTCGAGTCGAGCCCGCCGGAGAGGAAGACCCCGACGGGCACGTCGGCCATCATCCGCCGCTCGACGGCGTCGACGAGCGTGTCGCGGATCGCCTCGAGGACCTCGGCTGGCGGGGTGTCCTCACCGAGGGGACGCAGCTCGGCCGCGGCGGGGACGGGGTCGGGCAGCAGCCGGGTGAGCCCGCCCTCGGGCGTCCAGGCGTGCCCGGCGGGGAACTCCTCGACGTGGGGACGCCAGGCGGCGTCGAAGGCCTTGAGCTCGGAGGCGAAGAGCGTCGCGCCCTCGCGCTGGGCCCAGTACAGCGGCTTGATCCCCACGGGATCGCGCAGCGCGACGAAGTCGCCGTCCTCGGAGGCGATCGCCATCGCGAACATCCCCTCGAGGCGGGCGAGGCCGGCGAGCCCCTCGGCGCGGTAGAGGCCCAGCGCGACCTCGTTGTCCGAGCGCGTCGACAGCGCCGCGGCGGGCAGGCGGCGGCGCAGCTCGTCGTGGTTGTAGACCTCGCCGTTGCCGACGAGGTGCAGCGTGCCGTCGGTCGCGGAGAGCGGCTGGTCGCCGCCGTCGACGTCGACGATGGCGAGGCGACGATGCCCGAGCCAGCTCGAGCCCACCGCCACCGCGCCGGCGCCGTCGGGGCCGCGGTGGGCGAGTGCGTCGAGCATCGTCTCGAGATCGGGGTCGGTTGCGGGGGCACGGCCGTGGACAGCCACGATTCCGCACATGGCGAGAGGGACACCACCTGTCATGAGTGCTCGCGGGCAGACCGCCCTAGCCCGTACCCCCCGATCCCGATCTCAATCACCGCCGGCGGCGGCGTTGCCGGCGGCGGCGTGGGACGCGAGGATGCGCCCGACGCGCGCCCACCTGCTGCAAGGAGCCCTCGTGCCGACGATCTGGCCCGCGCCGATGCGCCCCGCCGCCGCCCCGACCGCGCGCAGCCTGCGCGTGGCGATCGGCCAGCTGTGGCTGCCCGTCGGCGACCTCGACGGCAACCACCGCCGCATCGCCGAGACGATGGCCTGGGCCGAGGAGCAGGGCAGTGACCTCCTCGTCCTGCCCGAGCTCGCGATCACCGGCTACCCGCCCGAGGACCTCGTGCACCACCCCGACTTCGTCGGCGACAACCTCGAGGTGCTCACCTCGCTCGCCGAGCTCGCCGGGGACTGCGTCACCGTCGTCGGCTTCGTCGACCCCGTCGAGGGCGGGCCCGGCCCCGACTCGACCCCGCGCTACCTCGCCAACGCCGTCGCGCTGCTCTACCGCGGCGAGGTCCGCGGGCGCTACCACAAGGTCCTCCTGCCGAACTACGGCGTCTTCGACGAGCGGCGCTACTTCGCCGCCGGGGAGCGCTTCGGCGGCACCTGGTCGCTGCACGGCGCCGAGGTCGGCGTGCTCGTCTGCGAAGACCTCTGGCGCGCCGACGTCCCCGACGCCCAGACCGGCGACGGCGCGCAGATCATCGTCTCGGCCAACGCCAGCCCCTACCACCGCGGCAAGCAGGCCGAGCGCGAGCACACCGTGACCGACACCGCTCGGCGCTGCGGCCTGCCGGTGGTCTACGCCGCCGGCGTCGGCGGCCAGGACGAGGTCGTCTTCGATGGTGGCTCGATGATCGCCGACGCCTCCGGACGCATCGTCGCGCGCACGCCGGCGTTCACCCAGTCCCGGCTCGTCACCGACGTCGACCTGCCCGCCGCGCCCGAGCCGATCCGCTCGACCTTCACCTGCCGCCCCCAGCGCGCCGAGGAGCGCCCGCGCCTCGGCGCCCCGCCGGTCGCCCGGGTGCCGGAGGGCCCCGAGGAGGTCTACCGCGCGCTCGTCGAGGGGGTGGCCGCCTACGTCGACCGCAACGAGCACCGCCTCGCCCTGCTCGGCCTGTCCGGCGGGGTCGACTCCGCGCTCGTCGCGCTGCTCGCCGCCGACGCCCTCGACGTCCACCGCGTGCACGCCCTCACGATGCCCGGTCCCCAGACCCCCTCCGAGGCGACCGCCGACGCCCTCGACCTCGCCGACCGCATCGGCCTGCGCTGCGACGTCGTCGACGTCACCGACGAGCTCGAGCGGGTCGCCTCGACGCTCGAGGCCGCCACCGACGCCGGGCCGATGGCCGGCGAGGTCCTCCTGCCGAGCCTGCGCGCGGTGCACCTCTCGGCGCTCGCCGAGCGCACCGACGGGATCGTCCTCGTGACCTCGAACAAGACCGAGACCGCGCTGGGCTACGCCGGCAACGGCCTCGTGCTGCCGGGCGGCTTCGCGCCCCTCAAGGACGTCCCCAAGACCCTCGTCTACGACCTCTGCCGCTGGCGCAACGCCGTCGACGGCGAGGCCTTCGGCTGGCGCGTCGGCACCGGGGCGATCCCCCAGCGCATCATCGACCGCCAGCCCTCCGCCCAGCGCACGCCGACCCGTCCCGACCGCGAGATCCCCGCCGGCTACGAGGACGTCGACGCGATCCTCGAGGGCTTCGTCGAGCGCGCTGCGAGCCCCGACGTCCTCGTCGAGGAGGGCTTCGACCCCCTCGTCGTCGAGCGCGTCGTCGAGCTCGTCGACCGCAACGAGCGCACCCGCGCGCAGCTGCCGCCGGGGGTGAAGGTCACCTCGCGCGGGTTCGGCCGCGACCGACGACTGCCGCTGACCCACGAGTACCGCGCGCAGGTCACCCCGCGCGGGGAGGAGCGCACCGACCTCGGCGCCGCCCAGCTCGTCGGCGAGGAGCTCTGGTTCGAGGGCTAGCGCCGGGCCCGCCCCCCGGCGGGCTGCCCCGCGCCGGCCTCGCCGTCCTCGCCGCCCTGCGGGGTCACGCGGTAGGCGTCGTAGACCGACTCGATGCGACGGATCTGCGTGAGGACGTGGTCGAGGTGGTTGATGTCGGCGAGCTCGAAGGCGAACCGCAGGTAGGCGATGCGGTCCTTCTGGGTGTTGACCTGCGCGGAGAGGATGTTGACGTGGAGGTCGCCGAGCAGCGTCGTGACGTCGCGCAGGAGGTGCTTGCGGTCGAGCGCCTCGACCTGGACGGTCACGGTGAAGATCGCCGGGGTCGTGGCGTCCCAGCGGACCTCCTGGACCCGGTCGGGCTCGCTGCGCTTGAGCGCCTCGGCGTTGGGGCAGTCCTGGCGGTGGACGGTCACCCCGCGGCCCCTCGTGACGAAGCCCATGATCTCGTCGCCGGGCACCGGCGTGCAGCAGCGCGCGAGGGTGACGAGGACGTCGTCGGTCTCGTCGACCACGATCGCGTCGGAGACCCGGGCGGGCGCCTCGCTGGCGACCGGGGGCAGGGCCTCCTCGACCTCCTCCTCGTCGGTGACGAGCGCGGTGAGCTGGTTGGCCACCGTCGTCGCGCCGATGTGGCCGTCGCCGATCGCGCGGTAGAGCGCGTCGAGGTCGTGGTGGTTCATCTGCTCGGCGACGGCCTTGAGCTCGGGCCCGCCGAGGAGGCGCTTCCAGCCCACCCCCTGCTTGGCCAGCGCCTTGCGCAGCGCCTCGCGGCCCTTCTCGATCGCGTCCTCGCGGCGCTCGCGGCTGAAGTGCTGCCGGATCTTCGAGCGCGCCCGTGAGGAGCCGACGAACTCGAGCCAGTCGCGGCTCGGACCGGCGTCGGGCGCCCCGGAGGTGAGGATCTCGACGGTCTCGCCGTTGCGCAGCTCGTACTCGAGGGAGACGAGCCGCCCGCCGACGCGCGCCCCGACGGTCTTGTGGCCCACCTCGGTGTGGATCGAGTAGGCGAAGTCGACCGGCGTCGAGCCCTTCGGCAGGGCGACGACGTCACCCTTGGGGCTGAAGACGAAGACCTCGTCGGCGTAGAGGTCGAGGCGCATGTTGCGCATGAACTCGCCGGAGTCGGCGGTGTCCGACTGCATGTCGAGCATCTGCGAGAGCCACTGCGACTCCGACTCCTCGGTGCGCAGCGCCTGCTTGTACTTCCAGTGCGCGGCGACGCCGAACTCCGCGGTGCGGTGCATCGCGCGGGTGCGGATCTGCAGCTCGATGGGCTTGCCCTCGGGCCCGACGACGGTGGTGTGCAGCGACTGGTAGAGGTTGAACTTCGGCATCGCGATGTAGTCCTTGAAGCGGCCCGGGATGGGCCGCCACATCGCGTGGACGCTGCCGAGGGCGCCGTAGCAGTCCTTGACGCTGTCGACGATGATCCGCACGCCGATGAGGTCGTAGATGTCGCTGAACTCCCGACCCCGCACGACCATCTTCTCGTAGATGGAGTAGAGGTGCTTGGGCCGCCCGGTGATCTCCGCGCGGATCTTCACCTCCTTGAGGCGCTCGGTGAGCTGCTCGACGACGTCCTCGAGGAAGCGGTCGCGCTCGGGCTGGCGCTCGGCGACCATCGCCTTGATCTCGTCGTAGCGCCGCGGGTGCAGCGTCGCGAAGGCGAGGTCCTCGAGCTGCCACTTGAAGTTCTGCATCCCCAGGCGGTGGGCGAGCGGCGCGTAGATCTGCAGGGTCTCCTCGGAGATCCGCGTCTGCTTGTCCCGCGGCAGGTGGTGGATCGTCTTCATGTTGTGGAGGCGGTCGGCGAGCTTGATGACGAGCACGCGGTAGTCGTTCGCCATCGCGATGAGCATCTTGCGCAGCGACTCGGCCTGCTGCTCCTCGCGCGTGGTCACCGCGACGCGGTCGAGCTTCGTGACCCCGTCGACGAGCATCGCCGCCTCGCCGCCGAAGCGCTCCTCGACGTCGCCGTGGCTGAGCTCGGTGTCCTCGACGACGTCGTGGAGCAGCGCGGCGACGATCGTCGGCGTGTCCATGCCGAGGTCGGCGAGGACCTCGGCGACGCCGACGGGGTGGACGATGTAGGGCTCGCCCGAGCGCCGGGTCTGCCCACCGTGCGCCTGCTCCGCGACCTCGTAGGCCGCGACGACCTCGCGGATGTCGACCTTCGGGGAGTGCTCCTTCAGCGACCGGCACAGCGGCTCGAGGCGATCGGGGATCGCCACACCGCGGTCGAACATCGGCAGCCGGGCCAGAACGGCGCGGACCCCCGACTGCCTGGGGCGCGGGGGTCCGGCGGGGGCGGGCTCGAGCTCGGCGCTGGCCTCGTGCTCCGGCGAGGGCGCGGGCGCCGCGTCGGGCTGGGTCGTGGTCTCGAGGGCCGCGCTCGGCCGCTCGGCGGGCACCGCGGGGGCCTCCCCGGCCTCGCGCTCGCGCGCGTCGTCCTCGCCCCGCTCGAGGACCTGCGGGGCGGGGCGTTCCTCGCGACGCTCCTCGGCGCTCGTGTCGGCCTCCTTCGCGCTGCTGCCTCGCCTCCCACGATACTCATGGTCGGACACAGCCTGCCACCGGGCGACCGGACGGCCCGTGCGGGGCAGGGGCAGGCTAGACGCTGCCGCCCCGCCGCGCGAGCAGGCGCTCGGTGTGCTCGGCGACCTCGGGGTCGCGGCCCTTGAGCCAGACGAGCAGCGGCGTGGCGACGAAGATCGAGGAGTAGGTCCCCACGCCCATGCCGATGAAGAGCGCGAGCGCGAGGTCGGCGAGGGTGTCGGCGCCGAGCAGCTGCGCGCCGATGACGAGCAGCGCGCCGACCGGCAGCAGCGAGGTCACCGACGTCGACAGCGAGCGCACGAGCACGGCGTTGAGCGCGCCGTTGGCGAGCTCGCCGTACGTGCGGTTCTCCGAGGCCCCGAGCGCCCCGGTCTCCTCGGTCACGCGGTCGAAGACCACGACGGTGTCGTAGAGCGAGTAGCCGAGGATCGTGAGCAGGGCGATGACCGAGGCTGGTGAGACCTCGAAGCCGACGAGGGCGTAGACGCCGATCGTCACGACGACGTCGTGCAGCAGGGTGACGAGCGCGGCGACGGCCATGCGCCACTCGAAGCGCAGGGTGATGTAGACGACGACGAGGCCGAGGAAGACCACGAGCGCGAGCAGCGCCTGGTCGGTGACCTGCTGGCCCCAGCGCGGGCCGACCGCCTGGCGGTCGATGTCGACGGGGTCGGCGCCGGTGACCTCGGCGAGCGCGGCGGTCGCGGCCCGGTCGGCCTCACCGCCGACCTCGCCGAGCTCGGGCGTCGAGACGAGCGCGCCCTGGCCCTCCTCGACGACCTGCGCGGTGACGTCGGTGATGCCGAGGTCGGTCATCGCCTCGCGCAGGTCCGCGGAGGTGAACTCCTCGGTGGCGCCGGCGACGAGGAAGGACGTCCCGCCGGTGAAGTCGATCGCGAAGTCGAGGCCGCGCACGAGCAGCGCGGCGCCGGCCAGGGCGATGATCGCGAGCGAGACGATGAGCCAGGTGCGGCTGCGCGAGATGAAGGCGTAGTCGCCCTCGCCGTTGAGGAAGCGCCGCAGCGCGGTGTCCTTGCCCTGAGCGCTCATCGCTGCACCTTCGCCACCGGCTTGGACACGAACGTCTGGGCGGTGAGCCCCATCCACTTCGCCCGCGCGAGCTTGGGGGTGTTGGCGATCCACCCGAACAGCGACCTCGTGAACGTCGCGAAGAGCAGGGTGTCGATGAGCGTGGCGAGCCCGAGGGTGAAGGCGAAGCCACGCACCGGCCCGACGGCGAGGATGTAGAGCACCGCCGCGGCGAGGAACGACACGGTGTTGCCGGTGAGGTTCGTCGCGAACGCCGAGCTGAAGGCGTGCTCGGCGGCGGTGCGGATCGTCCGGCCCTTGCGGATCTCGTCGCGGTAGCGCTCGCGGTAGATGATCGAGGAGTCCGCGGCGATGCCGATCGAGACGATGATCCCGGCGATGCCCGCGAGGGTGAGGGTGAAGCCGATCGTCTGGCCGAGGACGATGAGCGCCCCGGCGACGATGACGCCGAACATCGCGAGCTCGGCGACCGCGGCTGCGCCGATGCCCCGGTAGAGGACGATGAGGTAGGCGCCGACGAGCACGAGGCCGATGAGGCCGGCCTGCAGCCCCGCCTCGAGGGACTCCGCGCCGAGCGTCGGGGAGACCGAGAGGGACTGCTCGAGGTCGAGCTGGATCGGCAGGGCGCCGGCGCGCAGCACGAGCGCGAGGTCCTCGGCCTCCTGCTGGCTGGCCACCGAGATCTGCCCACCGCCGGCGATGCCCTCGCCGCAGGGGACCTCGGGGGCGACCGGCGGGGCGGACTCGACGAGCCCGTCGAGCACGATCGCGAGCCGGCGGAGGTCGCCCTGCTCGCAGGCGAGCTCGGCGGTGAACTCCCGGAAGGTCTCCTCGCCCTCGGCGTCGAAGTCGAGCGTCGTGGCCCACTCGAGGCCGGTCTCGCCGACGCGGGCGCTCGCATCCTCGACGTTGCCGCCGTCGACGACGACGGGGCCGAGCTCGAACTTCGTCCACTCCTCGGTCGGCGAGGCCTCCTCCTCGGGGTCGTCGACGAGCCCGGCCTCGGCCTCGGGCGGCTGGCAGAGCACGACCTCCTCGTCAGCCGGGGGCGGGCCCGCCAGCCGCTCCTCCTCGAGCTCGGCGCAGGAGGGGCCAACCTCGTCGTAGTCAGGGTCGGTCGGACGGACCTCGCGCAGGACCCGGCGGAACTGCAGGATCGCGGTCTCCTGGACGATGTCCTCGGCCTGGGCCTGGTCGGCCACGCCCGGCAGCTGGACGATGACGGTCTCGCCCTGCCGGGCGATCTCCGGCTCGGCGACGCCGAGGCCGTCGACGCGGTTGCGGATGACCTCGACGGTCTGGTCGAGGACCTCGAGGTCGATCTCGCCCTGCCCCGGGGCCGGCTCGAGGGTGAGGCTCACCCCGCCCTGGAGGTCGAGGCCGAGCTGGGGCTCCCAGTCGTTGACGAGGATCGTCGTCCACAGCCCTCCCACCGCGAGGAGGAAGACGACGAGGATCGCCAGCAGGCCGCCCTTGTTCATCGCTAGAGGACCGGCACGCCGTTGACGGTGATGCGGAACTGGCAGCCGAGGGTCTGCGCGGCACGGCGGCACATGATCATGCGCTCGAGGAAGATCTCGAAGTACTCGAGGACCTGGCTGATCGCCGTGTCGATCTCGAGCTCGAGCGTGAGCGTGTGGTGCTCGGCGTCGACACGCAGGAAGGACTGCGTGACCGCGTAGTTCACGCGGTCGTGGATGTCCATGACGATCGACGCGCCCTTGCGCACGCGGCTGCGGTGCACGTCGGACTTGTCGGCGAGGATGACCGCGGCGGAGACGTCGCTCACCGACTGGCCGTACTGCTCCTCGTGG
>Ga0207421_10001249_pt1 | contig 32955 bp, 28 predicted proteins | sample SodLakKL_010_SED_4_FD_187542 | JGI IMG/M metagenome (GOLD analysis project Ga0207421, IMG submission 187542) | Alkaline sediment microbial communities from Lake Tanatar, Kulunda Steppe, Russia - 8KL_010_SED (SPAdes) (version 2) | ecosystem: Environmental > Aquatic > Non-marine Saline and...
CGTACCCGGAGATAAACGTAATTGTAGTTTGTTTAACGAGATAGGGAAACGTTGAAACCCGTTGCGATAGGATACGTGACCATGGAGATTGATGATATCAACACCATCGCAGTTCTCGGCGCAGGAAATATGGGCCACGGTATCACTGAGGTCGCAGCCATGGCCGGCTACGACGTGAACATGCGCGATATCAACGACGAGTTCGTCCAGGACGGCTACGACCAGATCGAGTGGTCGCTCAACAAGCTTGCCGAAAAAGACCAGCTCAGCCAGGACGAGGCCGACGCGGCGCTCGATCGCGTCACGCCGCTGGTCGACATGGAGGAGGCCTGTGGCAACGCTGACGTCGTCATCGAGGCCGTCCCCGAGAAGATGGAGATCAAACAGGACGTCTACGAGGAACTCGAATCGGTCGCGCCCGATCACGCGATCTTCGCGACCAACACCTCCAGTCTCTCGATTACGGATCTCGCCGAGTTTACGGAGCGGCCCGGACAGTTCTGTGGGATGCACTTTTTCAACCCGCCGGTTCGGATGCCGCTGGTGGAAGTAATTTCGGGTGCCGAAACCGATCCGGAAACGCTGGACGTGATCGAAGAACTCGCCGAGGAGTTCGATAAATCACCTGTCCGCGTCCACAAGGACTCACCCGGCTTCATCGTCAACCGCATCCTCGTCCCGCTAATGAACGAGGCCTGCTGGCTCGTCCACAACGACGAGGCAACGATCGCCGAAGTCGACTCGACGACGAAGTTCGGGCTGGGGCTTCCAATGGGGAGTTTCGAACTGGGCGACCAGGTCGGCAACGACATCAGCTACCACGTCCTCGACTACATGCAGTCAGTGCTGGGCGACGCCTACGAGCCGTGTCCACTGCTCGAAGAAAAAGTCGAGAACGAAGAGCTCGGCAAAAAAACCGGGACGGGGTTCTACGACTACGAGAACGGCGAGGGTGCGGATATCCCGACCGACGAGCAGTCCGACCTCGTCGAGGAACGGCTCGTCGCGTCGATGGCGAACGAGGCCGCCAAACTGATCGGCAACGACGTCGCCCCGCCGGAATCGATCGACGAGGCAACGAAACTCGGTGCCGGCTTCCCGGAGGGTCCCACCACCGTCGTCGACGAGTTCGGTCTCGAGAACGCCCTCGAAGCACTCGAGGATGCCCACGAGCAGACGGGCCACGAGCGCTACGAGCCCGCTGACTATCTCCGAGAGCGTGCGTCGGCGGTCGGCTCGTTCTACGAGGCTGACGAGGACGATGGCGTTGAGTTCGATGCGATCCGGGTGGAGTATCCCGGGGAGATGGTCGGTCACATCGTTCTCGATCGGCCCCACCGGATGAACACGATCAGCAACGAACTTCTCTCCGAGCTCTCGACTGCCGTCGACGTGCTAGAAGCCGACGAAGAGGTGCGCTCGATCCTCATCACCGGCGAAGGCGGAAAGGCGTTTTCGGCCGGCGCGGACGTCCAGAGCATGGCCGCGGGCGGTGCCGACCCGATCGCATCGGTCGAGCTCTCGAAGACGGGTCAGGAAACCTTCGGCAAACTCGAGTCGAGCGAACTACCGGTCGTTGCCGGCATCGACGGCTTCTGTCTCGGCGGAGGGATGGAGCTTGCGACCGGTGCCGATATCCGGATCGCAAGCGAGCGGTCCCAGTTCGGTCAGCCCGAACTGAATCTCGGCCTGATGCCCGGCTGGGGAGGGACCCAGCGTCTCGCGAACGTTATCGGCGAAGGACCGGCAAAGGAGATCATCCTCACGGGCGATCGGTACGACGCCGACGCGATGGCCGACTTCGGTTTCATCACCGAGGTCGTCGAGAACGACGAACTCGAGGAGACGGCGTACGAACTCGCCGCGGATCTCGCCGGCGGGCCGCCGATCGCGACGAAGTTTACGAAGCGGGCGATGCTCGCCGGCCGTCACGACACCGACGCCGGCCTCGAGTACGAGGCCGCCGCGTTCGGCCAGCTGATGGCGACCGACGACCTGATGGAAGGGATCACCGCGTTTATGAGCGACGACGAGCCGGAGTTCACGGGGGAGTGACGGTCACCGACTGAGAGCATCCGATCGGTTCATCGTTCAGAACCGGCCCCTGAATACGTGTAAGAGTTCTGGTTAGTTGCCGCGAGATTTATCACAGAGAGGGACCATGTGGAAGTCGTGGCTGTAATCGATGTCGAGAACGGAGGGGTCAGCCAGTGAGCAACGGGCCGGACGTGCTCGTCGTCGACGACGAATCTCGTCTCGCGGACCTGTTTGCAGCGTGGCTCGGCGAGGAGTGGGCCGTCGAAACGGCGTACGACGGCTCGGAAGCCCTGGAAAAAATGACCGACTCCGTCAAGATTGTCCTGTTGGACCGGCGGATGCCGGGGCTCTCCGGCGATGACGTCCTTACGGAGATCCGCGAGAGCGGGTACGACTGTCGGGTCGTCATGGTGACGGCGGTCGACCCCGACTTCGACATCATCGAGATGGGGTTCGACGATTACTTCGTGAAACCGATCTCGAGAGACGAACTCATCGAGATCGTCGAGGAAGTCGTAGACCGCTCGACGTACGAGGCGGACATCCAGAACTACTACGCGCTCGTCTCGAAAAAGGCACTGCTGGAGTCCGAGAAGTCGGACCAGGAACTCGACGCCAACGAGGAGTACCAGGAGCTCTGTGATCGCGTTGAGGGCCTCCAGCAGCGAGTCGACGACAGCGTCGCCGGCCTGCACTCTCACGACGACTTCGTCGGAGCGTTTGAGGACCTCCAGTCGGAAGACTAATCCTCGACTTCGAACTCGAACCGGGCCCCTCCCGCCTCGCTTTCGGTCGCAGTAACCGACCAGCCGTGTCCAGTGGCTACTTCTCTGACGATCCAGAGCCCCAGTCCGAGCCCCGCTGAGGAGTCCGACACTGACCGATCGAAAAGCGTGTCCTGGATGTGGGCGGGGAGCCCGCAGCCGTCGTCTTCGACGACGAACCCTTGCCGGTTGGCCGCGGAATCGTCACCGTCGGCCGCCAGCGCGTCGAACGAGCCGATGCGAATCGAGACCTCGTCCCCGCCGTGTTCGACCGCGTTTCGGAAACAGTTTTCGAGCAGCCGGAGGAAACGCGATCGATCGGCATCGAGGGCCATCGTGTCGACGATCGACAGGCTGGCTCCATCCGTCGTGACGTGCTCCCAGGCCTCGGTCGCGACTGCCTCGAGATCGATGGTGCCGATCTCCGCCGCCCACTCGCCGTCTCTGGCGATCGCGAGGACGTCTTCGACGATCGACTCCATTCGATCGAGTCCGTCGGCAACGTTTTCGAGGTACTCCTCGGAGCCGGTCTCCATGGCGAGATCGAGATACCCCTTCGAGACGCCAAGCGGGTTTCGGAGGTCGTGGCTGACGATCCGGGCGAACGCATCGAGACGTTCGTTCTGTTCACGCAACCGTCGCTGACTTCGCTTTCGTTCCGTCACGTCCCGGACGACGCCGACGGAGCCGAGGAACTCGCCCTCGCGCTCGAGGACGGCGAGTTGTATCTCACAGGGGATCCTCGCTCCGGCTTTCGTTTCCATGGCCATCTCGAGGGCCGCCGTGTTCTCTTTACTTTCGAGGAGCCGTTGGACCGTCTCCTCGCCGGCCTCGATATCCTCCAGATCAAACAGAAACGAGGCGTGTTCGCCGAGCAGCCCCTCTCGGCTGTACCCGGTCATCGCGACGAGTGCGTCGTTGACCGTCATCAGATGGCCACTGTCATCGAGGACGTACATCCCGTCACCGGCCGTTTCCACGAGTCGCTCGTAGCGGTGGAGCGTCTGTGCTTGCTGTTCGAGTTGGCCACGGACTGCGATCGAGTCGAGAACGTGTGAGGCGACCTCGGCGATCGCGTCGATCGTTTCCCGTTCGCGCTCCGAGAGCGGCCCGGCAGCGTAGATGACGGTGACGCCGTACAGATCGTCGTCGGTGGCAAGTGGGGCGACGGCGACGGTGTCGATCTCCGAGTCGGTGACGTGGTCACCGAACGGCACGCAGTCCCAGTTCCCATCGGCGTTCGAGAGCACCTGTAGCGTCTGGGTATGCATCGTCCGCTCGATGAGCGGATACTCGCCACCACCGATGCCGAACGTGCGTTGCATCGGCCACTCCATCGCCTCGGGATCGGTCAGCCACGGCACGACCTCCCGCTCGCCGCGATCGTACTCGCCGACCCACGCGAAGGTGAACCGATCGCTGTCGGTGAACGTTTTGCGAAGGACCCGCTCGACGGCCATCGGGGAGGTAACGTCGACCAGCCGCCGTCTGACGGCTCCGACGAGGGCGTCGAGGTCGGAGGGTGCCGGGTCGACGACGTCGGTCGTCGCCGGCTCGTCGGCCCCGATTCGATCGGTGACGACGGCCGCCAGTCGATCCATCGAATCCGTCTCGTCGGCCCGTGCGACGACCTCAGTCAGGACGTCGATGGAGTCGTCCGTCTCCTCACCCCAGTGGACGAACGTCGGTGTCTCCGGGGCCGTCGACTCGACCGCGTCGACGAGTTCGGAGACGTTCGCGATCGTCTGTGCGTCGACGACGACCGCGTCGACCGACTCGGTCTGTAGTCGATCGACAGCTGCGGACGCGTCCTGGGCGATGACGACGTTGACCGGCGTGTCGGTCAGCGACAGCGTCACGGAGGCCCGCGTAGAGCGGTCGCTACTTACACAGAGGACCCGCGGTCGATTCATGTGGGTTGGGTTTGGAATGGGCAGTCACCTCCAACTGGAGCGTCGTGTCTACGGACACGAATGACTGGCAACCAAATTGTTCTTTCGACGACCGACCGGCCAACACAGTGGGCGTGTTCGGCCCAGGCCCAGGATGGCGCGACCATCGACCCGTTCGGGGCAGCACACCCGGTGGCAGACACCGATCGGTCTTTTCAGGGTGCCTGTCCGTAGATCAGGTTTCGCTGGACCTCGTTTGCCCCCTCGTAGATGACTGGGATCCGTGCGTCCCGGAAGACGCGGGCGATCCGTCGCTCGTCTAAGATCGATCGGCCGCCGTGGAACTGCATCCCCTGTTCGGAGATATCGACTGCCGCTTCAGTCCCTTTGGTCTTGGCCAGCGCCGCCCAGTAGCCGGCGTTGTTGTTCTCGTTGACTTTCTCACAGGCCCGCCAGGTGAGCGCGCGAGCGCTCTCGAACTCGATGAGCATGTCTGCAAGCCCGTGTTGGACTGCCTGGAACTCGTTGATCGTTCGGCCGAACTCTTCGCGGTCGTGGCTGAACGCCCAGGCCTCTTCGATCGCGGCGGCGGCGAGCCCGAGCCCGTGTCCCGCGACCATCACTCGGCCGTGGTTGAAAAAGTCCGCGACCATCATGAAGCCGGCCCCCTCGTGACCGATCAGGTTCTCCTCGGGGATGCGACAGTCGTCGAACGTGATGTGTGCCTGTTTCGAGGCTCGCATCGCCATCTTTTCGGGGATGTGTTCGGCCTCGTAGCCGTCGGTATCGGTCGGGACGATGAACATCGAGTGGTTCCCATACCGGTTGTCCTCGTCGTCGCCCGTCCGGGCGTAGACCGTCACCCAGTCCGCTTCGACGCCGTTGCCGATCCAGTACTTTTCGCCGTTTAACACGTACTCGTCGCCGTCTTTTTCGGCGGTGGCCTGCATCCCTGCGAGGTCGCTTCCCGTCTCCGGTTCGGAGACGGCCAGCCCGGAGAGCTGTTCGCCCTCGGCGACCGGCTGGACGTACTCCGCACACTGCTCGTCGGAGCCGTACTCGTAGGTAATTTCACAGCCGAAGCTGGCGAGTTGCAAGGTGAGCGCGATGCCGGCATCCGCCCGGTAGAACTCCTCGGTCAGGGCGAGCAACTGCGGGAGATCGAGCCCCCGCCCGCCCCACTCCTCGGGAATGTCCTGTGCGACCAGGTTTGCCTCCTGGCCAGCTTCGAGAATCTCGTGGGGATACTCGCCCGCCTGGAAGTATTCCTGGGCGTTCGGTTCGATGTGTTCCTGGGCGAACTCCCGAGCATCAGCCTTGATATCATGTGCGTGCTCCGGGACGATGGTGTCGTCGAGCAGATCCATACCATGGGCATAGGTATCCGGTTGCAAATAGCCATGGGAACGGTTGCAAACTGAGTTGCTGTGGTTTTCGCTCCGTGTTGATCGACGATCAGGGCCCCGATCGGTCACCGCATCTCGCCGATGAGTTCGTCGGTGGTGCAGTCGGAGAACCCCCCAAGCCGCCGGATATCCCACCAGACGTCACAGCAGACGTGGGCGTAGAGGACGACGGCAGTGAGGGTCGCAAGCGGAACGCTGACCGCCACCAGCACCGCCACGCTACCGCCCGCGATCACCAGGTGACTTAACAGCCGCGAGAGAATACCGACGTCGCCCTGCTCGAAGATCCGATCCTGGTCGACGAATGGAACGGACGGGGCAGAGAGACAGCGTCGCACAGCGCCCCAGTGTCCTGTCTTGTGCCGTGCGATCAGGAAGTGGTCGAGATCGACGAGGACGCCGATCGCGGTGCCGTAGCCGACGACCAGCGCAACCGGAAGCGCCGCGTCGCCCACGACGATGGGTGGAAGGACCGAAACGAGGCCGATCGTGACAAACAGCGAAACGGCCGCGTGATGGATCGAATACATCGACTCATCACCGACCACGCCGTCGAGATACTAAATTTGGACGGCAGCTCACCCGGCAAAGCCCGAGAGCAGCCACTCGTCGTCGTCGCCGTTCTCGTCGCCGATACTGGGGGCGCTGACGAGGACGAATGCGCTCTCTTGCTCACCGTTTCGGATCTGGCGGGTGGACTCCGGTGGGAGCCACAGCGCGTCACCGGTCTCCATGTCGACGGGTTCGTCGTCGACGACGACTGTCGCGTCGCCCTCGATCAGCACGTACACTTCCTCGTGGTCGTTGTCAGTGTGGTCGTGGGGCTTGCTCTTCCAGCCAGGGTCACAGCGGGCCACCGTCACACCCACGCGTTCGGTTTCGAGTGGCTCGCTGAGAAAGTGCATCGCACTCGAAACCTGATCGACCGCCTCGTAGTTGACCTTCCGGTAGGACATACCCTGTTCTTCGGGCGGAGCACAGTAAAACTCACTGATCGTGAAAACGTATCGGGCGCCGTCGGCCCCGGGAGTGATCGATCGGTCACGTACAACTCGGGGTGAACCGCCTCGGGGTCAAGCCCCGAGGGACTCGGCCTGCTTTTTCTGTAGAGAGCGGGCCCTGACGCGATCAACTCTGTGAGATCGGATCGAAGCTGTCGACCGGCGTCACGGAGTAGTCGACGGTGAGGACGTCGTTTGTCGCCCGAATCTTGCCGACGAACGTCGAGATGTCTTCGAGTTCGCCTTCGAGAACGAACAGTTCCATGCAGTAGTGGTCGCCGATATGACTGTGGAAGTTCGATGCGACGAGTGTTTCGTGTTCGTGACGCAGGTGCATCATCCGTTCTTCGACGCTCGTCGTCTCGTAATCGAAGAGGACGGTGACGATTCCCATCAGCTCTCGGTCCTCGAGTCGCGTATCCTCGAACTCGCCGAGCAGGTTTCGCGAGGCCTCCCTGACGACTTCGCTTCGACCGGTGTACCCATGCTCTTCAGCGAACTGATCGAGTCGCTCGAGCAGTTCATCCGGCATCGAGACGCTTACGACTGCCATATAATAACTCATCCGCCAGCAACTATTAAGGTTTATCATATCTGACCGTAGCGGTCGACACCGCCTGGCTGCCATGCACTATAGCCGACCACCCATGCTTTGGGGACCGGGCGACAGCAGTCGGTACGTCCCTTCCAGATCGGATGTGGCCCAAACTCACCGAGTACATCGAGCGCGAACAACAAGTATAAATCTGAACACCGATTCGTGCCAGCAAAGCGGTGCCCGACGTGCTCTCGACACACACCCGTTCCGATCGATCGCTGCTCGCCGTCTCGGTCGCCTGTTTCGCCGTTTCCGGCGTCGCGACCGGTACCACCGACGCGATCGTCCCGACCCTCGGTGGGACCGCGATCGCGATCCTCGGCGTCTACACCCTTGCCAGGTACGCGAGCGTAGTCTCGAAGCGAACGCTCGCACTCGCCGCACTGAGCGCCTGGCTTTCGTTTCTCGCCGTTGCCGGCGTCCACGTGATCGGGCCGGCGGCAATCGGCGACGTCGCGCCCGGTCCCGTCGGAGCGGTCGTCCTCACGCTCGATGCGGTCACGTGGGCGACGCTGCTCTCGGCCTGTGGGACGACGACGTTTCTCGGCTTCCGGGAGTACGGCTCCCAGGCCGGCTGTGAAACGCCCGAAGAGCAGGTTCTCGACGGCGAGACGACCTCCGACTACTGAGTCTGACGTTCACATGCGGCCGCGATCGAATCCGCCACTACGAGACCCGATAGCTCACTGCGATCCCCTCGCCGAGTGGGAGGACGATCGTCTCGAAGGCGGGATCGCTGGTCACACGCTCGAGATAGTCGGCGATGCCCTGCGTGTGCTCGTTGCAGTCGACAGTAGTGTCTCCCTCGGCGATCGCGAGCAGTTTCTCGAACTCGATCGGGCCGGCCGTAATTGCGTTGTCCGCGACGACGACCCCGCCGACCGGTAGTTTCGATCGCACTGCCTCGAACGCATCCACGTAGCGGTGTTTCTGGTGGTCGATCAGAACGACGTCGAAGGGGCCATCGTAGCGCTCGATGGTCTCCATCGCGTCCCCGAGTTCGTAGCTGGTCCGATCGTCGTAGCCGCCACGGGTCATGTACTCGCGAGCGAGGGCGAGTTCGTCGCCGTCGACCTCCGTCAGGACGAGTTCCCCATCGGTGGGGAGGGCATCTGCAACCCAGTACGCCGAGTAGCCGTAGCCGGAGCCAAACTCGAAGATCCGTTCTGCGTCGGCCATCCGGGCGACAAACCGGAGAAACGAGCCAACCTCGGGGCCAACGTGTGGAAACCCTTCCTGGCGGGCGTAGTCGTCCATCTCGCGGAGCGTCTCGTCGGGCTCCGGACCGACCGTCCGAACGAACCGTCGAATCGGGTCTGCAAGCACCTCGACCATACAGAGCGATCGGGTGGCGGCTACATCAACACCCGGGCCGACCGAGTCGATTCGATTCGCCTGCAGCCACCCCCGATCGCGGTGCGTTCTGGCAGTCGATCCGGCCGCCGATCGATCGACGACGCCACCTTTTTTGCCGTTCCGAATCGTCAACTCACCCGATATGTCCGCGGAAAACCCCATTGCCGAGATCGTCGACAACCTCGTGTACGAACCGGCCCAGCTCACCGAACACGGGATCGATCTAACCGTGAGCGCGATCTACGAGGTCGCCGAGCCGGGTCGGATCGACTTCGGCGGTGACGAACTCGAAGACGCCGACCTCGAGCCGGTGCCGACCGAGCTTCGAGACTCCGACGACGAGTACGGCTGGTGGTCACTCGGCGGTGGTCACTACGTCATCCAGCACAACGAGTTCCTGACCGACCCCGATCGGCCGCTGTTTCTCCAGCCGCGAAACGAACTCCTCGCTCGCGGCGGTTCGCATCCCTCCGTCCAGGTCGCCTCCCATCTCCCCTTGATGCCGCTTTCGGTTCCGGACGGCGGACTCGAACTCAAGGAGAACGCCCGCGTCTCGACGCTCGTCCCGCTCGGCGCGCCGAGCGAGTGATCGCATCGCGGGCGGTGTCGTCGTGTCGGCCGATCGCTGTTGAAGAGCGCTGTACGCTGGCCGATCGATCAATCGGCCGTCCCGCCGACGATCGAGCCCGCCCCATCGCCCCGTCTCTCGTCGTCCGTCAAGTAACACTGTGGATCCGGTGCGAACAGGTCACCGGTATCTGCGAGCGCCCGAAGCCGGGAGCCACCGCGACAGATCGACTGGTACTGACAGTCCCCACACCGGCCCGTCAGGTGCTCCTCGCGGTTGCGAAGTGCACCAAGGAGCGGATTCGACTCGTCCTCCCAGATCTCGCCGAACGGCCGATCGCGGACGTTACCAAGGCTATACCCCTGCCAGAACTGGGTGAGGTGGACGTTCCCCTCGTAGTCGACGTCGGCGACCCGTTCGCCGGTCGGATCCCCGCCGTTCCGTTCGAGGTGGTCGTAGACGACCTGCGCTTTCGCCTCGCCGAACGTTTCGCGGGCGTACTCGACGAGGAAGGCGGCATCGGCGTAGTTGCCGACGAGCAGCGTCTCGATCTCCTCGCCGCGATCGTGGTACTCGAGGGTCAGTTCACACAGTCGCTCGACCGCCGCCCGCTTTTCGGTCGCCGAGAGATCCAGGTCGGCGATGTCGGCACCCCGGCCGCCGTAATCGAGATGGTAGAAACAGAATCGATCGAGGCCGACGTCGGCGAGGAGCTCGACGACGGCTTCGAGATCTGCGGCGTTGGCCTCGGTGATCGTGTACCGCAGGCCGGTCTTGAGTCCGGCGTCGAGGCAGTTCTCGATGCCACGGACGGCTGCATCGAACGCGCCCTCCTCGCCGCGGAACTCGTCGTTTCGCTCCGGAAGGCCATCGACGGAGATGCCGGCGTACTTGAGACCGACATCCCGTAACGCAGCGGCTTTTTCCGGAGTGATCAGGGTCCCGTTCGAGGAGAGGACGGGCCGCAGGCCGAGGTCGGCTGCGTAGTCGACGAGTTCGACCAGATCGTCCCTGACAAGGGGTTCGCCACCCGAAAAGAGGATGACTGGAGCGCCGTAGTCGGCCAGTTGTTCGAGAAAGGCTTTGGCCTCGGCCGTCGAAAACTCACCAGCGCCGGCTTCGAGATCGGCCCCGGCATAACAGTGTGAACAGTAGAGGTTACATCGACGGGTCGTGTTCCAGACGACGACCGGCCGTCGTTGTTTCTCCTCGGTGATCTGGGGTTTCGAGGAGCCCTCGGCTGCGTCATATCGCAGCCCATCACCCTCGGCGTCGAGGTCACAGAGGAGTTTGCTGATCGAGATCATGACTCTCTCACCCGTGGCGTGTCCGCCGTTTCCTCGTCGATGTGGGGCTCGTCGCTCCCACGATCGTCGGCGTCGGACGCAAGTCCCCTCACGGAGTAGCGATCGACCTCGGCGGCCGGACAGCACCAGATATCGACGGCATCCCGACCGAACAGCCGCGACGCGTGTTCGTGGGCCTCCGCCCCGCTCGCGGCGGCGACGCTCCCGACGTGATACATCGGCTCACCCGCCTCCTGTCGGACGAACAGCTCCCACTGCGGGGTCGGATTCCCTCGATTCCCGCTCTCGATCGGCGTTCGATGTTCCTTCTCGACCATACGTGTGTGTTCGAAACCGGGTCGAAGGGCATTCTGCCAACTCCCAGCAGGTGGGAAGTTCTCGGCCCCAGGGCCGAACACGTCGCCCTGCGTTCCCCGATACCGGGAAGAACGGCGATCGTCTTGGGGTAAGACGCACGATCCGGACAGTATGGCCCTCGTCAGTTCGACTCGTCCGATCGGCCGTTCGTGCTCATCTATGGAGCTCACGCAGGCCTGTGCGCTCGCGTGCAATACACTGTCGAGCCGATGGCTTCGTCTTCGTCAGTCACACGAGCGAGGTCTTCCCATCGGGCTTCCTGCCGGAGTCGGCCGGCAACGTCCGCGATCGGCCGATTGCCGACATCTATCGGAACACACCACTATTCGAGTCGCTTCGCGATCGCGACCGGTTCAGCGGCAAGTGTGGCGCGTGTCCGTACCGATCGATCTGTGGCGGGAGCCGATCGCGGGCGTTTGCCCACACTGGCGATCCCCTCGCGAGCGATCCGCTCTGTCCGTTCGTTCCAGAGGGCTACGACGGGACGCTTCCATGGGAACGAGGAAGCGATCGCGACACTCCAGTTGCGGAGTGACAGGCATCCGTTGACCGCTGGAGGCGATCGGCCGTCACCGGCCACCGACGGCCGGTCCATCACCGACCCGGTCCCGACGAGTCACCTGAAAAATCGGTTTCGGCTCTCGCCACCGGGAGACCAGGGCCGCTACTCCAGGACGACCAACGTATCGCCCATGTCGACGCTCTCGCCTTCTTCGATCGCGATTTCAGACACCGTGCCGCCACGCGAGGCGACGATATCGTTTTCCATCTTCATCGCTTCGAGCACGACCAGAACGTCGCCAGACTCGACCTCGTCGCCCACGTCGACGGTGATTTCGAGGATCGTTCCTTGCATCTCGGCGTCGACGGTCTCGCCCTCGCCTTCGACCGCTGCCGTCCCGGAGCCGCCCCCGGAGCTGCCGGCGGGCTGTGGCGGGCTGGCAGCCTGGCCACTGCCGCCGTCGCCGCCGGCCGGGATCGCCGGCGCACCGTGTTCTTCCAGCTCGACCTCAAAGCGCTTGCCGTTGACTTCGACGGTGAACTCTCGTTCGACGGATTCGTCGTCTTCGCTCGTGCCGTCACCGGTCTCACCGCCCCACTGGGCCTGGGCTTCTTCGATGCGGCTCTCGTCGAGTTCTTCGTCCAGGTACTTCGTCGTGTGCGTGCTTTCGACGAACCGCTTGTCCGTCAACATCAGCCGGTGGAAGGGGATGATCGTTGGAATCCCCTCGATATCGTACTCTCGGAGTGCCCGAAGCGATCGCTCGATACATTCGTTGCGGTCTTCGCCCCAGACGACCAGCTTCGCGATCATCGAATCGTAGTCGGTGACGAGTTCGTCTCCCTGCCGGAGCGCGTCGTCCATTCGGACGCCGATCCCGCCAGGGGGGTCGTACGTTTCGAGCGTCCCGCCGGTCGCGGGTGCGAAATCGTTGGCAGCGTTCTCGGCGTTGATCCGGAACTCGATCGCGTGGCCGTCGACGGTGACGTCCTCCTGTGCGAAGTCGAGTTCCTCGCCCGCGGCGATCTGCAGCTGGCGTTTGACGATGTCGATCCCCGTGATTTCCTCGGTGACCGTGTGTTCGACCTGAATACGGGTGTTGACCTCGAGGAAGTAGAAGTTCGCATCGGGACCGAGCGGTCCGTCACGGCCCGGCTCTTCTTCGACGAGGAACTCGACGGTGCCGGCGTTGGTGTAGTCGGCTGCGGCGACGCCGCGGCGGGCGGCCTCGCCGATTTTCTCGCGGAGTTCGTCGGTCAGTGCCGCCGAGGGACCCTCCTCGATGACCTTCTGGTGGCGCCGCTGGAGCGAACAGTCACGCTCGCCGAGATGGCGGACGTTCTCGTGCTCGTCGGCGACGATCTGGACTTCGATGTGGCGGGGCTTCTCTAAGTACCGCTCTAGGTACACCGAGTCGTTGTCGAAGTACGCCTCGCCCTCGCGTTTTGCACTGTCGAGTTGGTCTTCGACCTCGCTTTCGTCCCAGACGACTTTCATCCCGCGGCCGCCACCGCCACCTTCGGCCTTGATGGCGATCGGGTAGCCGTGTTCTTCGCCGAAGGCCTCGACCTCTTCGGGCTCGGTAACCGGCTCGGTCGTCCCCGGAACGATCGGCACGCCGGCCTCGCTCATGATATTTCGGGCCTTGGTCTTCTCGCCGAGTGATTCCATTGCTTCGGCTGATGGGCCGACCCAGGTAATCCCCTCGGCGTCCTCGACTTTGCCCGCGAACTCGGCGTTCTCGGCGAGAAAGCCGTAGCCTGGGTGGATCGCGTCGGCGTCGGCTTTCCGTGCCGCCTCGATGACTGCCTCGTGATCGAGATACGAGTCCGCCGCGCGCGCCGGACCAACGTTGTAGGCCTCGTCGGCATAGCGGACGTGCCCCGAGTCTTTGTCTGCCTCGGAGTAAACCGCCACTGTGCCGACGTTCAGCTCTTCACACGCTCGCATCACTCGAACAGCGATCTCCCCACGGTTTGCCACGAGAACCTTCCGGAACATTCCTGTTGAAACCGTCACGGGGACGGTACCTTACTTTTTCGCAAGGATATTCGTTGCCGATCGACCCACAACCGGTGCTGGACGATGTCGGGAGTGGTAAAGACGCCGACCACGGGTCGGGGGACCCGTGGAACTCTCGCTGTTCTCTTTAGAACCGATCGGTCCGCCCCGCAGCACTCCAGGGGTTCGTCGGCGCATCTCGGGGAACGCGGACCGTCTGACGTTGCTGGGCCGTGACTCGGCCAGCAAACGACCAGCGCTTGTCGTCCCACGTCTCCTCGCCCGCCGCCGCAGCTGTTGCGGCTGCGAGCGCGTGATCGTGGAGATGTGCGCCGACGGCGGCGGCGATCGCCGCAGCTTCCGCTTCGGTCGCGGTTTCTGGAATCTCGAGATCGATCGCTGGTGGCAAGGGCCCTGGGTGGGTGTCCGTGCCGTCCGGCGCCGACTCAGCGGTGTCGGTCACGTCCGCCCGTTCCTGTGATGCCATGGTTACAGTGGGATGTTGCCGTGTTTCTTGTCCGGGTTGTCCTCGCGTTTCGTCTCGAGCATCTCCAGATCGTCGATCAGCCGCGGGCGCGTCTCCGTCGGCAGGATGACGTCGTCGAGAAAGCCCTTGTCCGTCGCCGTGTAGGGGTTTGCGAACTCTTCGCGGTACTCCTCGATGAGTTCATCACGGAGTTCGTCGGGGTTGTCCGCTTCGGCGAGTTCGTTTCGATAGAGGATGTTGACCGCACCCTGTGGCCCCATGACGGCGATCTCGGCGGTCGGCCACGCGTAGTTGACGTCCGCACCGAGATTCTTCGAGGCCATCACACAGTAGGCCCCACCGTAGGCCTTGCGCGTGATGACTGTCAACAGCGGCACCGTCGCCTCAGCGTAGGCGTAGAGCAGTTTCGCCCCGTGGCGGATGATCCCGCGGTGCTCCTGGTCGGTCCCGGGCATGTACCCTGGCACGTCGACCAGCGAGACGATCGGAATATTAAACGAGTCACAGAAGCGGACGAACCGCGACCCCTTCATCGAGGCGTCGACGGTGAGCGTACCCGCGTTGACGCGTGGCTGGTTCGCGACGATCCCGACCGATCGCCCGTCGAGGCGGGCAAAGCCGACGACGATGTTCTTCGAGAAGTTCTCGGCGACCTCGAAGAACGACCCCTCGTCGACGACGGAGTCGATCACGTCGATCATGTCGTAGGGCTTCTGTGGACTGGCGGGAACGATGTCCTCCAACTTGTCGTCGCGGCGATCGGGGTCGTCCCAGGGCTCGACGCGGGGTGGGTCCTCGACGTTGTTCTGGGGGAGATACGAGAGGAGGCGTTTGATATCGTCGAGTGCCTGCTCTTCGGTCTCACAGGCGAACTGGGCGACACCGGTCTTGCCGGCGTGGGTCATCGCACCGCCGAGTTCTTCGTGGGTGACCTCCTCCCCGGTGACGGTCTTGGTGACGCCGGGACCGGTGATATACATGTGGCTCGTGTCTTTGACCATGAAAATGAAGTCGGTGATCGACGGCGAGTAGACCGCGCCGCCGGCACAGGGGCCCATGATCCCTGAAATCTGAGGGACGACGCCGCTTGCTTCCTGATTTCGGCGGAAGATCTCGGTGAAGCCGGCGAGACTTTTGACACCCTCCTGGATGCGCGCACCCGCGGAGTCGTTGAGGCCGACGATTGGCGCGCCCATTTCCATCGCCATATCCATGACCTTACAGATCTTTTCGGCGAAGACCTCACCGAGCGAGCCGCCAAAGACCGTAAAGTCGTGGGCGAAGACGAAGACGGTTCGACCGTTGACTTCGCCATAGCCCGTGACGACGCCGTCGCCCGGGATTTTCTTTTCTTCCATTCCGAACTGGCTCGTCTGGTGGGTCCGAAGCTGGTCGAACTCGGTGAACGTGTCGTCGTCGAGGAAGTAGTCGATCCGCTCGCGGGCGGTCATCTTCCCCTTGTCGTGTTGTTTCTGGATTCGGTCCTCACCGCCGCCGAGGCGAGCCTCCTCCCGTAGCTCTTCGAGCTCGCCGATCCGTTCTTCCATCGTCATGGCTGTCCCCTCCAGGTGGTGCTCATCAAGCGGAAGAACGATGACGTAAATGAAAAACGTTCTGCAATCCGAATTAAATATGATGTATACGTCTCCGACCGATTCGGTTCTGTCGAACGTCAGTTGCGTGGCTGGATGCGACTGGCTGACTGTTCTCTAGTCCATCAATAACCCCATTAGAAATATATAATTATGCATTATTATCACAATTAGGTTGAAAATACCTGCATAATACACATCAAAACTTTATATATGTAAATATTTTATCGTCCACGTATGGTACGGGACCTCAGCAGACGAAGGGTGCTTGCTGGAATCGGTGCAACTGGGGCGCTGTCGGTCGCCGGCTGTCTCGGTGAGGACGTAGACGCCGATGCAATGGTGGGGACGTTGTTGCCAGTGACCGGTGATCTGGGTGACCTCGGAGCGCCGATCAGGGATGCTGCGATTCTTCCGGAGACCCAACTCGAAGACGAAGGCGTCGAGTTTACGATCGACATCCGACAGGAGGATACTGAAACCGAACCCGAAGTCGGGATCAGCGGAGCACAGGCACTGGTCGACGCTGGCTATCCATCGATCACGGGTGCCGCGTCGTCGTCGGTTACGATCGCGGTCGCCGAAGACGTATACATGCCAAACGAGGTCGTCGGGATCTCGCCGGCGAGTACGTCGCCCGAGATCACCGATATGGACGGCGACTACCTGCTTCGGACCTGTCCGAGCGACGCCTGGCAGGGTGATGTCATGGCAGATATCGCTGCTGACGAGGGGGTCGAGACCGCAGCGACGTTCTTCCTGAACAACGACTACGGACAGGGACTGAACGACTCGTTCGTCGAGAGCTTCGAAGACGAGTTCGATGGCGAGATCCTCGAAGAAGTCGCGTTCGAGCCCGAACAGCCGTCTTACGACTCCGAACTCGAGTCGGCACTCGGGGACGAGCCGGAGCTGTTGATGATCGTCGGCTATCCGGACAGCGGCGAACAGATCTTCAGAGACTTCTACGCTGATTTCGATGATGGGACGACCATCATGGTGCCGGACGGCCTCCAGAGCAACGATCTGCCGGGCGACGTCGACAACCCGATGGAAAACGTCCTCGGGACGGCGCCCTCCGCCGTCGGGCCGGGCAACGACGCGTTCACCGAGTTGTACGAAGATGAGTACGGAACCGACCCCGGTGTGTTCAACGCACAGGCCTACGACGCAACGGCTATTCACATCCTCGCACAGCTGAGCGCCGACGACCTCTCCGGATCCGCAGTCAGCGACCAGATTCGCGAGATCGCAAACCCCAACGGCGAGGTGGTCGACCCGGAGAACCTTGCGGAGGGGCTCGAAATGGCTGCCAACGGGACGGAAATCGAGTACCAGGGAGCGTCAGGCGAGGTCGTTTTCGACGAGGACGGCGACCTCGAAGCGGTCACGTACGACATCTTCGAGTTCGATATGGACGGCTACGACGTCATCGAACAGTACGAGTTCTGACGACGACCCGGCCGTTCTCATCGTCGGTGTCGGCCGCTAAGAGTCGGGGTTTGCTGTCAGCTGCCGAGAATTTCATCGTAACTATCAGCCATAGTAGCTCCTCAGCGTCCGATCGCCATCACTAGCCATCTCAGCCCCCGAGGAAGTCCTGTCGGACCTGCTCGTCGGCGAGTAGCGCGTCACCGCTGTCTTCGTACCGGTTCTGGCCCTGAACGAGCACATAGCCCCGATCGCATCGCTGCAACGCTTCGATCGCGTTCTGTTCGACGAGCAAGACCGCAGTGCCGTCGTCGTTGATTTCGTCGATCCGATCGAACATGTCGTCGACCAGGTCGGGTGCCAGCCCGGCACTTGGCTCGTCGAGCAACAGGAGCTCCGGGTCGAGCATCAGTGCACGCCCCATCGCCAGCATCTGCTGTTGGCCGCCGCTCATATTCCCTGCCGTCTGGTCGCGTCGCTCCTCGAGGATCGGGAACCGATCGAAGATCTGCTGGAGCCGATCTTCGGGGACCTCGTCGAGAATGTAGGCCCCCATCTCAAGATTTTCGATGACCGACAGCGAAGAAAAGACGTTGTCACTCTGGGGGACGTAGCCGATCCCCGTTCTGATGATATCTTCGGGCCGGTACTCCTGGATTTCCTCGCCGTCGAACGTGATCGTCCCGCCAAAATAGGAGGTCAGCCCGAAGATCGACTTCATAACCGTCGATTTCCCGGCCCCATTGGGGCCGACGACCGTCACGTACTCGCCGCTCTCGACCGTGAGATCGACATTATCGAGGATCTGCAAATCACCGTACCCAGCGTCAAGTTCCGAGACATCGAGCAGCGTCACGAGAGCTCACCACCGAGGTAGGCCTCGATAACTGCCTCATTTGACGTGATCGCCGCCGGTGGTCCTTCAGCAAGCACCTGCCCCTGGTGCATGACGATTACGTGTTCACAGTTGTCCATAATAACGTCCATATCGTGCTCGACGAGCAGGAACGTGTAGCCTTGCGCCCGAAGTTCGTGGATGTGGTCCAGCAGTTTCGTTTCGAGCGAGGGGTTGACCCCTGCCATCGGTTCGTCCAACAAGAGCATCTCGGGATCGGTCAGCAATGCCCGGGACAGTTCGAGGAGCTTTCGCTGCCCACCAGAGAGGTTCCCCGCGTACTCGTCCGCGAGATGGTCGATTTCGAAGAACTCCAGCATCTCCCAGGCCCGATCTCGGAGCTGTTCTTCCTGTTCGACGACGCCTCCGCGGACGATCGGCATAACAGACCGCCACAGTGACTCCCCGAGTTGCCCTTTGGGTGCAAGCATCATGTTCTCGAGGACGGTCATCTCGGGAAGTTCGCGAGCGATCTGGAACGTCCGAACCAGGCCCTGGTTGGCGACCTGATGTGGGTCCCGGCCCGTGATGTCGGTATCTTCGAAACGGATGACCCCGACGTCCGGTTCGTGGACGCCAGTGATACAGTTGAACGTCGTCGATTTTCCGGCCCCGTTCGGGCCGATCAGTCCCGTGATGGTGCCGCGTTCGACCGCGAAACTCGCGCCGTCGACGGCGACGATCCCACCGAACCGTTTTCCGAGGCTGTCGACCTGCAAGATCGGCGCGTCGATGGAGCGGCGATCGGTCGTCTCACCCGTCGTGTCGTCGCCGGTCACGGCGTCGGCCTGTCGTCCGGATTCGGGCTCGATGTCACGCATCGGTCTCACCGCCCTTGGACTGTTCAGGGTGGTTGTCATCGCCTGGCCGCCCGGGTGGGGTGCCACTGCCTGAGTGCCCAGGTGGGGTGCCACCGTCGGCCGCTGTCGGCCGACGAGAGAGATCCGTCGCGGCCGCAATCTCTTTGCGATGTCCGAGCAGGCCATCGGGTTTCCAGATCATCAACAGGACCAGAACGACGCCAACGAAAATAAACCGGATCTCGTCGAGCGTGCCGATGAAGTAGCCAAACAGCGGGAGTGGATCGCCGCTCCCGAGTGCGACGAACGCATCGTAAATCGTCTGCGGGGAGCGGACCCGTAGATTGGCCCGGACGATCGCTCGGATAAATCGCGGCCCCTCCCAGAGGAACGCGGCGAAGGCGAAGCCGCCGACGACGCTCCCGGTGTTCGATCCGGCACCGCCGACGATGAGTGCGACGAAGATGTAGAACGTCACGATCGGCATGAAGCTATCCGGGCTAACTAGACTTCGACTCCCCATCCAGAGGATCCCCGCAAGCCCCATCAGCGCACAGCCGACCATGAAGACCGTAATCTTGACGCGATCGGTGTTTTTGCCGAGCGAACGCGTCGCGAGTTCGTCCTCTCGAATCGCCTTCAGGATGCGTCCGAACGGTGAGTAGGCGATCCGCGTCAGGAACGCATAGAACAGGATGACGAACCCGATCAACACGCCGGTGTAGAGTCCGCCCTGGATGACCGACGGCTGAACGCCGACTGCTCGGCCGATCGTAAACAGGAGCTCACCGATCGCACTGATTCCGGGTCGATCGAGCAGCCACGGGATCACGCTGTCAACGGGGGTGTACCGGATTCCGCGGCCACCGCCAGTGCCGTACTCGGTCCCGCCGATTTCGAACGAGCGGAGACTTCCCGAGAGGAGTGCGAGACGGATAATCTCCGAGAGACCGAGCGTGACGATCGCAAAGTAGTCAGCCCGGACTCGCAACGCCGGGAGTGCAGCAATAAAGCCGACGAGGGCAGCGGCGATCATTCCACCGATGATTCCGATCGGGATGGGGAGCCCGAGTCCGGCTGGAGAGCCCTCCGGCGAGGCAGTCATGATCGCCATCGTGTAGACGCCGACGGCCATGAAGCCGGCAACGCCGATGTTGAACAGGCCGGTGTACCCCCAGTGGAGGTTGAGCGCGAGCGCAACGAGCGCATAGACGGCGGCGAAGAAGGTTACCCGCCGGAGGAAGCCGACGGTCTCGTTGATGCCGACCCCGGTCAGTAAACCAAGCACAGCAAAGCCGAGATACGTCGCGCCAACGATCTTGGCAATGAGTACCAGATCCGTCCGCCACTGCGGACGGATCGTCGTTTCGTCGGTATCCGGAACCGCTCCAGTCCGGTCGTCTTCGGGATTGGTGCCGGGATCGCTCATGCCGTTTTCACCCCGGTGAACAGGCCATCAGGCCGGAAAATCAATACCAGGATCATTAGCATGAACGCCGCGGTTTCGTTTAGATCCGAGGGGATCCAGACCAGCGACAGGTTGATCGTCAGCCCAATCACGAGCGAGCCCGCAAGCGCGCCATAGATCGAGCCGATGCCGCCGAGGATGACCGCAGCGAAGATCAACAACAGGAGGAACCAGCCCAGGTTGATCGTGATCTGCCCGCGATCGAGGATGATAAGATAGCCTGCGACACCAGCCAGCCCCGAGCCGATCACCCACGTCGCGAAGATCACTCGCTCGGTCGGGATGCCGGTAATGAGTGCGAGATCCTTGTTGTCCGACATCGCACGCATCGATTTGCCGAGTTTCGTGTACTGTAACAGCAGGTGGACGCCGACGATCAACGAGAGTGCTGCGATCACCAACGTCGCCTCGTGGAGGTTAACAGTATCAACCGGCACAACGCCAGGAGTCTCCCACTGGGGTGCCGACGCAACGACACCCCGTGTTTCGGTCGTATAAAACAGCGCGATCAGATATCGCAGCGCCAGCGCGACGCCGACGCTGGCGATCAACAACGGGATGCCCCCGGCATCTCGAAGCTGTCTGTAGACCAGACGATCGATCGCCAGCGCAACGAGAATCGTTACGACTGCAGCGACGACGAGTCCGGCGACGATCGCCAACGGTGCCGAAAGCACTTCCATCTCCATCATGCCGGGCTGTGCACCCCCGTCAGCACGAAGCAAGAGCCGACTGCTCAGGTCCGCCACACCGATCCCACCGATCAAATAGGCGACCGTCCATCCCGAGAAGGCACCAGTCGTTAGCAGATCGCCGTGTGAGAAGTTCGCAAATCGCAGAATACTGTACGTCATCGACAGCCCGATTGCGGCGAGCCCGATATACAGCGAGTCCACGAGTCCGTTCCAGATGTATGCCCACAGCCGGCCGATCGGCAGTTCACCGACGGCGACCAGTCGGACGAGATCGAGGATGAGAAGTACGATCCCCAGCAAGAGAACTCCCCCAAACAGTTCCTGGACTGTCAGGTCTGCAATCTTCTCCCGTACGTTACTACCATCCATCATCTCAGATGATACTGTCCGTGTAGATATAGTTCAGGAAAGACCGTTATTCAGTACTGTTTCGACTGTTTTTCAAGAGTATTCATAAAGAAAACGAATAAGTATTGTCGTCCTTATTCATTGTCACGACGACTGGTGAGAGCGGTCAGGGACCGCGAAAAAGTTGTCAGTTGCAGTAGAATATATTCGTCGTCTCGGAAAGTACTTGCGACTGGACTTTTAGATTCGTGCTATGAAACAGCGTGAGACATGGGCAACACGAACAGGCTTCATTTTGGCTGCAGTCGGAAGCGCAGTCGGGCTCGGAAACATCTGGCGATTCCCCTTCGTCACAGGAGAAGGCGGCGGAGCAGCGTTCCTGCTTGTCTATCTGCTATTCGTCGCACTGATCGGGTTTCCAGCGATCCTGGCCGAGTTCGTCATCGGTCGGAAAACGGAGTTGAACCCCGTGGGCGCACTGATGGAACTGGGCGGCACCGGCTGGAAGTACGTCGGCGGAATCTTCATCCTCACCGGGTTCGTGATCCTCTCGTTCTACAGCGTTGTCGCCGGCTGGTTCACCCGCTACTTCCTGGAGGGCTTTCGCGGGAGTTACGGGAGTCTCCTCGCAGGGTACGAGGGCGCTGCAGCCGAAGCCGGAGAGCCGGAGGCGGCCATCATGTTCGCCGACCTGTCGACCGGCCTCGACGCGTTCGTCTTCCACACGCTGTTCATGGCGGTGACGATCGGCGTCGTCGCGCTCGGCATCCGCCGCGGGATCGAACTTGCGGTGAAAGTGATGGTGCCGGCGATCGTCCTCTTGCTCGTCGGGATGGCCGTCTGGGCGTTTACACTCCCAGATGCCGGCGCAGGCTACGCCTACTACCTCTCGCCGGAGTTCAGCGTCGTTGCCGAGAACTGGACGACGCTCCTGCCGGCGGCCGCAGGACAGGCGTTTTTCACCCTTTCACTCGGGATGGGCGTCATGATCACCTACGCATCCTATCTCGGTGAGGACCGAAACCTGGGCAGAGACGGCACGGCGATCATCGGCTTTGACACCGGAATCGCGTTCCTGACTGGCCTCGTCGTCTTCCCAGTTTTCTTTGCCGCGGGAATCACCGAACCGGGCGAGGGTGGCGCCGGTGCGATTTTCATTTCGATGACGGAGGCGTTTGCGACGATCAGTGGCGGCCACCTCATCGGACTGCTCTTTTTCGGAACAGTCATGATCGCCGCCCTTTCGAGTGCGATCTCGTTGCTCGAAGTCGTGACGGCGTACGTTATCGACGAGAAGGGCATCGATCGATGGAAGGCGGCACTGGGAATGGGCAGCGTCATCTACGTACTCGGCGTGCCGGTCACCTACGACCTGATCTTCCTCGATCTGCTCGATGGCTTCGCTGACGGCATCCTGCTGGTGTTTGGCGCGCTTATGCTCGTCCTCCTCGTTGGCTGGATCGCCCCGGCGTTCGCCGTCCAGGAACTCGAAAAGGGGATCGGCGACCTCGGCTCGCTGGGCGAGGCGTGGCTCTGGGCGATTCGCGTCCCGGTCCTCGTTGTCCTCGTTATCACCCTCTCGCTTGGGGTTCTCGAATACGTCGACTTCCTCACCGGTCCGTTCGCCGACTGGATCGGCGAGAACGTGTAGCTGCTGCCGATCGCTCAGAATACGCTGACGAGGAGTGTGCCGACGCCGGCGATCGCGAGGACCACGCCGGCTCCCTTCGTCACCCAGACCCGATCACTCGTATCGATCGTCTCCTCGTTTTCAAGCGGTGCCATCCCCTGTCGGTGCTGGGCGGCGACGATCGCCGGTGCGTACCGAACCCCAGCGAGACCGACCGTGATCAGGACGACGCCAGCGACGGTGAGAAACATCGATCCGGACGTTACAGGCCGATTTCTCGGCCGATGACGAGCTGTTGGATCTCGCTTGTCCCTTCGCCGATCTCCATCAACTTGGCGTCGCGGTAGAATCGCTGTGGGGCGAAATCGGTGGTGTAGCCGTAGCCCCCAAGCACCTGAACGGCGTCTTCTGCGACCTCACGGGCGGCCTCACTGGCGTCGAGTTTCGCGAGTGCGGACTCCCTGGTGACCGACTCGCCCTGATCGTAGCGGTGGGCTGCCCGGTAGGTGAGCAGTCGTGCCCGCTCGGTCTTGCGGTGCATGTCGACGATCGTGTCCCGAATCGCATCGAATTCGGCGATCGGCTGGCCGAACTGCTCGCGTTCGGTGCTGTAGGATTTTGCGTGGTCGTAGGCACCCTGTGCCAGCCCCGTCGAGAGCGCGGCGATCGAAATTCGGCCGCCGTCGAGGGTCTGTTTCGTCTGCTCCCAGCCCTCGCCTTCTGCGCCGAGCAGGCGATCTTCGGAGAGTCGGACGTTGTCGAGTTGGATCTCACAGGTCGGCGAGGCGTTGAGCCCCATCTTCTCCCAGATCGTCGTCACCTCGAAGCCGTCGTCCTCGCGGGGGTCGACGATGAACGTCGAGATCCCGTCGTAGCCGGCATCGGGATCGGTGACGGCCTTGACGAGGATCGAGCCGGCCTCGCTTGCGTTCGTAATGAACTGCTTGGTGCCGTTCAAGACCCACTCCTCGCCCTCCTTTCGAGCCGTCGTGTCCATGTCCGAGGCGTCTGAGCCGCTGTCCGGTTCGGTCAGCGCCCAGCCACCGAGATACTCACCCTCTGCGAGCGGGCGGAGCCACTCGTTTTTCTGTGCTTCGCTGCCGAACAGTTCGATCGGCTTTGCGGCCAGTGAAACGTGGGCGACGTAGGAGAGCCCGATCGCGCCGGAGACCCGCCCGATCTCCTCGGCGACGAGTGCGTACATGAGCGTATCGCCCCCGAGGCCGCCATAGGCGTCGTCGATCGGGACGCCGAGCATATCCAGAGCGGCGAGCTGATCGAAGATCTCCTCGGGAAACCGGTGATCGTCTTCGATCTTCTGGGCGATCGGCTCGATCTCCCGCTGACAGACGTCTCGGACCGTCTCCCGGACCATCCGATGCTCGTCGGGCAGGTCGAAGTCCATATGCAATACGTGCCGGCGCGGAGGTTAAACGCACCGCCGGTCTCTCAACCGGCGATCGGGCCGGTGGCCGCTCCCTGCTCTGGATCGGAGTCCGGGCCTCGACGGAGATGTTCCTTGGGAGAACTATCCAGCCTACCAGCCGCGATCGGTGTCGTCGCGATCGTCAGTATCGTCGCGGTCGGTCGTCTCATCTCGATCGTCGGTGTCGTCGCGGTCGTCCGTGTCGCCCCAGTCCCACGGATCGTCATCGTCGACGTCAGAATGCCACAGATCGTCATCGTCGACGTTAGAATCCCACGTCTCTGACTCGTCGGCGCCCCAGCGACCGTCGGGGACGTCCCGATCGTCGGCCCGCTCCCGTTCAGTTTCGCGCTCGGGTGTGGGTTCGCCGCCGTCCGATCGGATCTCGCCACGTTGCTCAGGGATCAGATCGAGGTCGGCGTTCGTATCGCCGAGCAACAACAGCGCGTAGTACTGGAAGTATGATCGGATGGGCATCCAGACGATTCCATAGAACAGGGCGTAGGTGACGACCGCGAGAAGGCCGATCGGAACGAGGAGGAACAGACCCACCTCACCGAGTGCGAACGCGAGGAGTCCGAGGATGACGAACGGGACGGCCAGCAACAGCCCGCCGAAAACGAGCACGAACCCGACGCCGATCTGCGCGACGACGATGAGGATCCAGGCAAGCAACAGATAGACGACGTACTCGGTCCAGTTCGCGGTGAACGTCCCCCAGAAGCGTCGCCAGCTGCTGAGGACGCCGCGGTTCTCGAGGAGCATAATCGGTGCGACGAACTCGGAGGTAAACCGCATCACGATCGCGTACAGTCCGTAGACCACAAACGCAAGAAGGCCTGTCAGCAACGCGACCTCGGCGACCGCCTCGATGGTGCCCGTCGTCAGGTAGACGGACGCCGCCGGACCGAACACGATCGAAGCGGCGAGCACGCTGACCACGAGCCGAAAGCCGAACAGTCGGAGGCCGCGGCCGAGGTTATTTCGGGTATACCGTCTCACACGAACCTCCGTTCTCTGTAATGACTCGACGAAGACGAACTCCATGATCGCGCCGACAATCGCGAACAGGAGCCAGAGCAACACCAACGCGCCAGCGATGATCCCCAAAAACAGGAAGAAGTCCGCCGGCAGCTCCTCGAGTGCCATGTCGACCTCGGGCTGGGCGCCGGGATCTTCGGCGAACGTGCCGAGGTCACCACCCGGCAGTGTCGGTCCGCCAGTCCCAATTCCGACGACGAACAACACCACGATCGAGAGCTTGAGCCACGTCCCCGCCCGAACAGGTGTCAAGAAGTTCCGTGTCGCGTCGATCGCATCACTGAGATCGTCGACAGCGTCCATAGTGGTTGGACTCTCGCATGCGATCGTCAAAATAACACTGTTTCGCGCTGCGAGGCGTTCGTTCCGGAGGGCGTCTCGGCTGATCGGCGACGGACCAGCCGATCGACATCTCGGGGTCGCGACAGTTCGGGAGGCATTTAACCCCCAACGCCCTCACTCCGTGATATGGATATCCGCCAGCTCGCTCGAGGCAGCGTCGAGTGGGACCGTATCGAGCGAGTCATCCGAACGCTGGCGGAGCGCCACGGCCGCGAAGAAGTCCGCGTCGAGTTTCTCGACGCCGATAACTGGCTGTCGACGCCGTGTGTCATCGACGACGAGTGGTTCGTCAAAATCGTCTCCCGCCAGAACGCGCTGGTTCACGCCGTGTTGACCACCGGGCGAAACGTCGGGGCCGTCACCTCCGGGACCGGGGGCTTTTTCGGCCGATTCGATACGCCCCGCGAGATGGTCGAACACGAGTACGAGGCGACCGAGCGGATGCGCGAGATCGGGATCAACGCCCCCCAGCCGATCGAGGCCTTCGAGGTCAATGGACTGGGCGTACTCGTCCTCGAGTACCTGCCGGAGTTTCAGTCCTTAGACGACGTCTCCACGGCTGTCGTCGAAGCCCGCGCCCCGGGGCTGTTTGCAATGCTGGCACGACTCCACGATCACGGGCTGGCCCACGGTGATCTCCGGGCCGAGAACATCCTCCTCTGTGACGGCGAACTCTACTTCATCGATGCGACCAACGTCCACGAAGACCGGGTCGCCGAAGCAACCGCTTACGATCTCGCCTGTGCGCTTGCGGTGCTCGAACCACGGATCGGCGCCCGAGAAGCCGTTAACGCGGCCGTCACCGTCTACGAGCCGGAGACACTGCTTCGGGCCCGCCAGTTTATCGATTTCGTCCGGCTGCGCCCGGACCACGAGTTCGATTCGACGACGCTCCGGAGCGAACTGGAGAAGGTCGCCGATCTCGGCCAACGGTAAGCGACGGCCGATCGGCCGTGGCACTCACCGCCACCGTTTTTATGACACTCGTGGTCACAGCCACTATGAGCCAGCAGGCGACCGATCCGACGCACGGCCACTACATCGATGGAACGTGGAGCGACGGGACCGGTTCGGACACGTTCGCAAGCGAGAACCCGGCCACGGGTGCATCGCTGGCGACGTTCCAGCGGGGAACAGCCGACGATATCGACGCCGCGCTCGCGGCTGCCGAGGACGCCTTCGAGGCGTGGCGCTCCCTGTCGTACATCGATCGGGCGGAGTATCTCTGGGAGATCTACCACGAACTGCGCGAGCGAACCGACGAACTCGGCGAGATCGTCAGCAAAGAGTGTGGCAAGGAAATCTCCGAAGGGAAAGCGGACGTCACCGAAGCCTGGCACATGGTCGAGTGGGCGGCAGGGAACGCTCGCCATCCCCACGGCGACGTCGTTCCAAGCGAGATCGGAAGCAAGGACGCCTACATGCGCCGCAAACCCCGCGGCGTCGTCGGCTGTATCACGCCCTGGAACTTCCCGGTCGCGATCCCGTTCTGGCACATGGCGATCGCGCTGGTCGAAGGCAACACGGTCGTCTGGAAACCGGCCGAGCAGACGCCGTGGTGTGGCCAGATCATCGCCGAGATGTTCGAAGACGCGGGAATTCCCGACGGCGTCTTCAACATGGTACAGGGGTTCGGTGACGCCGGGGCGGCGATCACCGACGACGAGCGCGTCGACACCGTCCTCTTTACCGGCTCGGCGGAGGTCGGCCACGAGATTGCGAACAAAGTCGGCGGCGAACCCGGCACACTCGCGGCCTGTGAGATGGGCGGGAAAAACGGGATCGTCATCACCGAAGACGCCGATCTGGATATCGCCGTCCACTCGGCGGTCATGTCGAGTTTCAAAACGACCGGCCAGCGCTGTGTCTCAAGCGAGCGGCTGATCGTCCACACCGATGTCTACGACGAGTTCAAACAGCGGTTCGTCGAGGTCGCCGAGTCCGTCGCCGTCGGCGACCCACTCGACGAGGAGACGTTCATGGGGCCGGCGATCGAGGCCGAACACGTCGAAAAGATCCGCAAACACAACGAGTTGGCCCGCAAAGAGGGTGGGGAGGTGCTCGTCGATCGGTTCGAGCTTCCCGACGAGGAGATTCCCGAGGGCCACGAAGACGGCCACTGGGTCGGCCCGTTCGTCTACGAGGTCGAGTACGACACCGACCTGCGCTGTCTCAAAGAGGAGTGTTTCGGGCCCCACGTCGCCCTGATCGAGTACGAGGGCGACATCGATCGGGCCATCGAAATCCACAACGACACGCCGTACGGATTGGCGGGGGCGATCATCTCCGAGGACTACCGCCAACTCAACGCCTTCCGCGATCGGGCCGAGCTGGGACTCGCATACGCGAATCTGCCCTGTATCGGCGCGGAGGTCCAGTTACCCTTCGGCGGCGTCAAGAAGTCCGGCAACGGCTATCCGAGCGCTCGGGAAGCGATCGAGGCCGTCACGGAACGGACCGCCTGGACGATGAACAACTCGACAGCGATCGAGATGGCCCAGGGCCTGTCCGCGGATATCGTCACCCGGGACGAGTGAGATCTTCCCCAAATCGAACGGTAGCGAGGGCGGTTCGGAACGAGCGCGGTTCGGTGTATACACAGTTGCAGTTGGTACTGGTGGTGCGGCGGAGTCGGCGCCTGGTCCGCCTCGGTGTCCGTCACAGATAGCGGGTGGATAGCCGATACCGTCCGACCCAACGCAATATATCAGTTAAAAATATATTAGAATTTATGTATTTTCCGTTCGTAGCTCACGTTCGTGGCGATTCGAGTCCTGAAACAGGTAAGCTACAGAGATTATACAGAAGAAGCAGTGGTGGCGGGATTATCAGAAATGGTAATGTGTACATGAATTTTTTGAAGGGTGAGAGATAGGGTGGTTTTAATGGCTATTGACGAGGCGGACCAGTCGGATGCCGGGCAATTTTCTGACGGCGATGCGTCCGACGCTGGTTCGAGAGACCACGGATCCAGCGGATCCGGTTCGGGCGTTCGCGTTGGAGCGTATACGTGGGCGGAGTTCATGTCGGAACACGGGCACGGCGACGAGGTAGACGAACTCTACCCCGACGATCGCAGCTCCGAAACCGACGGGCAGCTCGGTCTCGACACTGATCAGGCTGTCGGTCCGACGGTCCCACGCGAAGATGATTGGGACCGGGTCGAGTTCGATCCCGAAGCCTATCTCGGATTCCACCCGGATCGACTCGAGTCGGTAATTGGTGGTCGGGCGAAACCGGGCGCTAAGTCGCTCCAGAAGACGTTTCTCGACTACGTCGACCCGGAAACGACCCCCGTTACCAAAGACGTCTACACGTGGGAACACTACAAGTGGGAATACTATTACGAAGACGACGGGAGTCGTCCACGAGATGGGAGCGGCGAGATCGTTCGCCACGACGAGGAAGCAGCACTCGGATTCGATCCCGAAACCATCGAGGAACAGCTCTCGATCGGTGACGACATCGCGATGGAGCTCGATGACATCGTCGAAGAGCGGACGGTCAACGTTCAAGAAGAGTTCGACGAGGACGAGTTCTTCTCGACGGCAGACGGAACCACCACCGTCGCCAACCGGTATGATCTTGAAAAAGCGGTCCCACTGGACAAAAAGACCCATTTCAGGGAGATCGAGCGATACTGGGTCAACAAGCCCTACGCCTGTGTCGTCATTTTCCATTCCGAAAAGGAAAACGAAAAAAAGTACTACATGATCGAGCCGTACCTGAACGAGATCGAGATGGAACTCCAGGAGTTCCTCTCAGGGAAACTCAGGACGGCGATCAAATACTCCGACGAGGGGATCAAAGAGAAGGCAAGCGAGGATGGGCGGCGGACGGTGATCGAAAACGAGACACGGCGGCTACTGAAACGGTACGATCTCTTCGAGAAGACATCGAGTTCGACGAAAGCCGGCCTGTTGGAAACCCTCCAGAACCTCCTCGACGAAGACGACGAGGAGGAATCGACAGAAGACGAGGCCCCGAGCCGGCTCGAGGGTATCGAAGTCCGACCCGAGCCAGCAATTCTCGCCGACGACCCCGATACACTCTCGGAGTACCAGGTCGAGAAGATTCTGTATCTGCTCAAGCGAAATTTCATCGGCTACGAACGTATCGACGGGATCAAACACGACATCAACGTCGAGGACATCTCCGTCGACGGCTACAACTCCCCCGTCTTCGTCTACCATTCGGAGTACGAACAGATTATCTCGAACATCTACCACGGCAAAGAGGAACTCGACGATTTCGTCGTCAAACTTGCCCAGCGATCGGGGAAAGGGATCAGTAAGCGACTACCACAGGTCGACGCAACCCTTCCGGACGGATCGCGTGCCCAGTTGACCCTGGGCAAGGAGGTGTCCGACCACGGGACCAACTACACCATCCGTCAGTTCAAAGACGTGCCGTTCACGCCGATCGATCTCATCAACTGGAACACGTTCTCGCTGGACGAGATGGCGTTTCTGTGGCTCTGTATCGAGAATCATAAGAGCCTGATCTTCGCCGGTGGGACGGCATCCGGGAAGACGACGTCACTGAACGCCGTCTCGCTGTTTATTCCCTCCAGTGCAAAGATCGTCTCGATCGAGGACACCCGTGAGGTCGAACTCCCACAGCGAAACTGGATCGCAAGCGTCACCCGGCCGTCGTTCTCCGACGACGAACAGGGTGACGTCGACGAGTTCGACCTGCTCGAAGCCGCACTGCGACAGCGACCCGACTACATCGTCATGGGCGAGATCCGTGGTGAGGAAGGGCGGACGCTGTTCCAGGTCATGTCGACAGGCCACACAACATACACCACGTTCCACGCGGACTCCGTCGACGAGGTGCTCAAGCGGTTTACGACCGACCCGATCAACGTCTCGAAGACGATGTTCTCCGCGCTGGATCTCGTCTCGATCCAGACCCAGACCCGGGTCCAGGGATCGAAAGTCCGCCGGAACAAATCGCTCACCGAGATCAACCACTACGAGGCCGAAAACGACGAGATCAACGTCCAGGACGTCTACCAGTGGCAGGCCGAAACGGACGAGTTCCTCAAGATGGGGGACTCGAACACGTTAGACGAAATCAAGTTCGATCGTGGCTGGAGCACGGAGAAACTCCAGGACGAACTGTTCAAGCGAGAAGTGATTCTCGCCTACCTGATCAAAAACGGACTAAACACCTATGCAGAGGTCGCCGCGACCGTCCAGGCGTTCGTGAACGATCCGGACACGATCCTCACGCTCATCGCAAACGGCCAGCTAGAGGACAGTCTCGACGACCTCCGCGAGATGGAGAGCGTGCTGATCGACGTCGATCCGGAAAAGGAGGAACTCGTTCCCCGGCCGGACGCGACCTCGGAAACGTACAACACCTCGATGGATCTCCTCGAACGGGCCGAGGAGTCGCTGTTCGAGGAGTACCGCGGCGAAGTACCAAGCGGCCTCGCAAGCGCCCTCGGTGCCACCGAACAGGAGGAACCGATCGAGGTCGATAGTGCGAACACGGATACGTTCGACTTCGCTGGAGCCGTCGACCAGACGGCGGGTGAAAACGACTGGGATCTCGGCGGCGAATCGGAGTCGTTCGCCTCCGGGACTGACGCCGGTGCAGGCGACGAACCGGCGTGGCTCAACGACGACACTGGGTTCGATATTGGTGGCAGTGCGGACGCCGACTCGACGGCAACTGCCGACTCGACTGCGCCGGTTCCCGCCGAGACAGCACCGAGTTCCGACGCGGCAACCGAACGCACCGGCGTGGCCGAAGCTGACGATGACGCCGGCCAACCCGGCGGGGTGACGGCCGACGAGCCGCCGTCACTGTCGTCGTCGCCGGATCAGGATGGGCCAGAGATTCTGCCGTCCGACGACCCCGAAGACGGCGATTTCGGCGGGCTGTTTAGCGATATGGGCGAAACTCTCGACAGAATGGAAGAGACGCCTGCGAGAGAGCCTGAGGAACCCCGTGCCGAGACGGATACGTCAGGCTTCGACTCGATGTTCCCCGACGACAGCCTCGGCTCGATTTTCGACCCCGACGCCGACAACAGCCCGGCGACGATGAATCTCGACGAGGAGACCGAAGCCGAGACCGAGACAGTAGCGCAAATGGACGCAACATCGCCACGTGAGAACCGACACGAGGCAGCCGGTTCCGAGCCGGCGACTGCCGACGATGCGTCGACGCCTGAGGAGGGCTCGGCCCCGCAACCAGAGCGGGACGACACCGATTCGGATACACCGGAGCCGCCGACGATCGATCTCGGAGGAGCCGACACGGACGACGATGAATCGGCAACAGAGCGGGACGACACCGATCCGGATACACCGGAGCCGCCGACGATCGATCTTGGAGGGGGCGGCGAGGACGACGGTGGGCGGACAAAGTCGGACGAAGACGACTCGGGGGCCGAGATCACCGAAGCAGATGACACCGAGATGGCGATCGACGACAGCAGCGACGATCCGACCGGCGACGGCGAGCAGCCGACGGCCACGGATGAGCCGGCGTCTGACCAACGGACACCGGAGCCACCGACGATCGATCTCGGAACCGATCCCGCGGCAGACGACGATGGCGACGGACCGCCAGCGGACGATAGCAGTGACGGACAGCCGTCCACTGACGATCCGATCGAATCGGCTGAGCCGCCATCTGACGACGGGGAGCAGCCGGAGTCTGAATCTGCGGTGTCGATCGACGACGGGGAGCAAGCGCACGAAACCGACGCCGCCTCGGAGCCGACGATCGACGGTGACGGACAACCGGACGAGGTAGACATCGACGACGGCTCGATGTTCGATGCAGGGGCCGAAAGCGGGGCGGACGAAGATGGCTCGGCCTTCGAGGAGCCACCCGCTGAGGAGTCAGTCGGTACCGACGACGAGACCGGAATCTTCGGAGACAGTGACGGGACGGACGACGACGAGACCGGAATCTTCGGCGACAGTGACGAGACGGACGACGACGAGACCGGAATCTTCGGCGACAGTGACGAGACGGACGACGACGAGA
>Ga0207421_10001250_pt1 | contig 32946 bp, 29 predicted proteins | sample SodLakKL_010_SED_4_FD_187542 | JGI IMG/M metagenome (GOLD analysis project Ga0207421, IMG submission 187542) | Alkaline sediment microbial communities from Lake Tanatar, Kulunda Steppe, Russia - 8KL_010_SED (SPAdes) (version 2) | ecosystem: Environmental > Aquatic > Non-marine Saline and...
ACCGGCCGACCAGGTGCCGTAGGGCTCCCCGGCAGCGCCCGGGAGCGAATGCTGGCGCTTCGTTGGTCGAGCGTGCAAGATGGGTTCGGGAGCGGGCGTGAGCTCGAGCGAGAAGCGAAACAGGGAGCGGGAGTTGTGACGTCGACACCACCGGTGGCTGCAACGTCGGTCGACCCACCACCGACCGGTGAACCACCCGGGGGGATCGCTCCTCGCGCCCCCGGGTTGACGGCGGTCGTTGCGATCGCGATACCCGTCGCCGCCGTGGCCCTCGTGCTCTGGGTCTTCGGGTGGATGCGCACCACCGAGATGAACCGCGGGCTCGTGGTGTTGGTCGCGGTGCTCGTCGGCGTCGGCGGGGTGTTCATCTTCTACTACGGGATGGATCGCATCGTCGATCTGTTCGCGGTCCGGTGGCAGGACCGGATACGACCCTGGGTCTTCGTCGGCCCGGCGCTCGTGCTGCTGAGCGTGTTCCTCGTCTACCCGGCGGTGAACACGGTGATCCTCAGCTTCCGGGATGCCACGGGCTCGGAGATGGTGGGTTTCGCCAACTACCGGTTCGTCTTCTCCGATGCGGCCATGCTGCGCTCGATCCGTAACACCCTCGGGTGGAGCATCGTGGTGCCGCTCGTGGCGACCGCCGTCGGGCTGGTGTTCGCGGTGCTCGCGGATCGGCTCACCCGGCTGGAATCCGTCGCCAAGTCGTTGATCTTCCTGCCCATGGCGATCTCGTTCGTCGGTGCCAGCGTGGTCTGGGGGTTCATCTACGACTTCCGCGCGTTCGGCAACCAGACCGGTCTACTCAACGGATTGCTGGTGGCCGTCGGCCAGGAACCCGTGGCGTGGCTGTCGCAGGAGCCCTGGAACAACCTGCTGCTGATGGTCATCATGATCTGGATGCAGACCGGTTTCGCGATGGTGATCCTCTCGGCGGCCATCAAGTCGGTGCCCGAGGATCTGCTCGAGGCCGGTCGCATCGACGGCGCGTCGGAGCTGCAGATCTTCCGCAGGATCACGGTGCCCTCGATCCTCTCGGCGGTGGTGGTGGTGCTCACCACCGTGGTCATCGCCACCCTCAAGGTCTTCGACATCGTCTGGGTGCTGACCAACGGTGGCTCGGGCACGGAGGTGATCGCCGAACGTTTCATCCGGTACTTCTTCCAGTTCCGTGATGGCGGCCGCGGTGCCGCGGTGGCGGTGCTGTTGTTCCTGGCGATCATCCCGATCATGGTCATCAACGTGCGTCGGTTCCGCGCCGAGGAGGAGATCCGATGAGCGTGCTCCAGGATCCTCCCGCCGCCACGGCTCCCGAGCCGGCCGCACCCCCGAAACCCACCGGTTCGCCGCGCACGAGCGGCATCGGTCTGCTCGCCGTCAGGATCGCGGTCCTGACCATCGTGATCCTGTGGTTGATCCCCACCCTCGGTCTGCTGGTCTCCTCGTTCCGTGTGCGTGCGCTCACGGAGACCGAGGGCTGGTGGACGTTCCTCGCCAATCCCTTCGATACCGCCCAGTGGACCCTGCAGCACTACCGCGATGTCCTGGGGGGTCGTAGCGGCTTCGGCAACGCGTTCTTCAACAGCTTGGCCGTCACCATCCCCGCGACGGTGATCCCGATCACGGTCGCGGCGTTCGCGGCCTACGCCTTCTCGTGGATGCAATTCAAGGGTCGGCAGATCCTGTTCATCGGCGTGGTCGCGCTGATCGTGATCCCCCTGCACCTCGCGTTGATCCCGATCCTGAGGCTCTACACGCAGGGGGTGACGCTGTTCGGTGTCACGCTGATCGCCGACCTCAATCTGGTCGGTAGCTACCCGGCCATGTGGCTCGCCCACACCGGGTTCGGGCTCCCACTCGCGATCTACCTGCTACGCAACTACATCGGTTCGCTGCCCTCGTCGATCATCGAATCGGCCCGGGTGGACGGCGCGACGCACTTCCAGATCTTCACCCGTCTGGTCGTACCGCTGTCGGTGCCTGCGCTCGCGGCGTTCACCATCCTGCAGTTCCTGTGGGTCTGGAACGATCTGCTCGTGGCCCTGGTGTTCCTCGGCGGGACCCCGGAGGTCCGGGTCCTCACGATGGCACTCGCGGACCTGTTGGGGGCGTTCGGGCAGAATCGACACATCCTGCCGGCGGCGGCCTTCGTCACGATGGTGCTGCCGATGGCGGTGTTCTTCTCACTGCAGCGCTACTTCGTGCGGGGACTGACCGCAGGGGCGGTGAAGGGGTGACCTCACCCGTCAAGGAAGAACTCGGCGTCAGTCTCCGGCGGCGATGGATGGCGATCACCGCCGCCACCGTCGTCCTGCAGTTCAGTTACTGGTTCATCCTGGAAGGGGCCGCCCCCGCGGAGGCCGACGAGGCATCGGGGGGACTGATCGCCATCGGGCTGAGCCTCGTGCCGGTGATCTTCCTGGTGCTCGCGTTCGGTTCGCGGCATCTACGGCCCACCTCCGCGGTGCTGCGGGCGATGGGCCTGTTCCTCGTCGTGGGCGTGCCACTGGCGGTGCTCGACGTCGTGGTCGGTCTGACCTTGGGCTACGCCCTCGGCGGTCTCAGCGCGTTGCGGACCCCGGAACCCTCCGAGGGCGTCGTGCGGGCCCGCCTCATCGCCGTGGGGGCGGGGATCCTGTACCTGATCGTGGTGCGCTGGCTCTCGCCCGGGTTCGCCCTGTTCACCGGAGCGGTCCTCCCCTTCACGCTGCTCGGCCTGGCCGATCAGAGCCTCGAAGGACGTGCCCGACTCCGTTGACCGCACGACAGCGCCTTCCGGTCCCGGTCCCGAACCCGCCTCGGCGCCAGAGGGGTGGCGAACGCCGAACCCGACCGCGTACCCTGGTCCCATCGGGAGGAGCCGGCCAGGCGGCCGCGCCCGAGGTCGCCCGTGATGGGTGACCGACGGTGAGGAAAGTCCGGACTCCGCAGGGCAGGGTGCTGGGTAACTCCCAGGCGTGGCGACACGTGGCAAGCGCAACAGAAAGCAGACCGCCCGGGTCACCCAGATGTTGGGGCCCGGGTAAGGGTGAAACGGTGAGGTAAGAGCTCACCAGCACGACGGGTGACCGTCGTGGCTAGGTATGCCCCACCCGGAGCAAGGCCGAGCAGGGACCACGGCGGCCCGCCGACATGGTCCCGGGTAGGCCGCGTGAGGCGTCGGGTGACCGACGTCCCAGAGAGATGGTCGCCGCCCGCAGCCGGGTAACCAGCTGCGGGAACAGGATCCGGCTTACGTGCCGACTCCTCCCGATACCACCGCCCACCGCTCGGATGCCACTGCTCGATCGGCGACCGCCGGTGGCGAGGACCTCACCGCGGAGCCGATCCCGCGGGTCCGAGCCCATCGACCATCGCCGCCACCCGGCGGGCGGTCCCCGGGCCCAACGTCCAGCCCGAGCCCCCATGGCCGTAGGCGTGCACGATGGGTGCCGGTCCGTCTCGGTCGAGTTCGAGCCGGACACCGCCGTGCCGGTAGGGCCGGAGCCCGGCGCGCGACTCGAGCGGCTCGACCGCTCGGAGGTGCGGCAGTACGCGCGCGTTCCCCGCGATGATGCGGGCGATGGTCTCGGGCTGCGGTTCGGGATCCCACACCCCGTGCTCGGCGGTGCCGCCGAGCACGATCCCGTCCGAGCGCGGATAGGCGTAGTAGCCGTCGGCGTTGACCGAGGTCCCCGTGTCGTCGTGGCCCGGGACGAGCACCGTCTGTCCGCGTACCGGGATCACGGCCGGGTCGGCCGCCAAGCGCCGTGCGCCCAGCCCGGTGGCGTTCACCAGGACCTGCTGCCCGCTGCCGGTGAGGAGATCCTCGAGTCGCTCGATGGCGGCGCGCTCGATGGGTACCGCATGGGTGACGTTCACGTGGTCCGTGAGGGCCGGCAGGGTGACCGGCACGTCGAAGAAGTAGGTTCGGTAGGCCACGGCATGCGCGTACCCGCCGGGGAGGTGATCACCCTCGCCGGTGCTCAGGTGCCGCACCTCGCGCATGACCCCGAGGTAGTCGCGCGGCTCCAGGGGTCGGTCCGAGGCCTCGATGTGCGCGACCTCGGTGATCCCCACCGCGTTGGCGAACCCGCTACGTGCCCAGCGGTCGAGTTCGTGGCGGCTGTCGAGCAGTAGTTGCGGGTAGGGGCCCATGCGAGGCAGGGTGCTCGGCTTGAAGCTGGCGGCGGCGCGCCCGCTGGTGGTCTCGTCTCCCACCTCGCGCGCCACGATGCGGACCGTGTGGCCCCGATGCGCGAGCGCGTGTGCGGACATCAGGCCGATCACCCCAGCCCCGGCAACCGTCACATCCACGTGGTCACCCACTCCGTCCGAGGTCGGGGGCCAGGCTACGGCCCGCCCGGACCGATGGACACGGAGGCTCTCAGTGGACGGAGGGTCCGTAGTAGCTGTGGCCGGTCTCGTGTTCGTACTCGAGTTCGAGCACCCGGTGGTCCAACACGCGCCCCTGAGCGAGTTCGACGGCCCGGTAGGCATCCATCAGCGAGTGGAGGGACTCCCACAGGGTGCGACTACAGCCGCGGTCCTGGACCACCTTCGCGGCTGCGGTCAGTACCTCGGAGTGGAGCAGATTGGCCACGGGCTGGAAGCGTTCGCCCTCCCGGTCGGCACGGTCGACCGCGCTCATACGGCCACCCCCACGGCCGCTGCGCCGTGCCGCGACGGATCGCGGGTCGCGCCTGAGCGCGTCGTTCCCGTGCGATCGGTCTTCATCCGGTTCATCCGGTCACCTCTCATCGTCGTTGCCACGCAGGGCAGGTTTGCCGTGCGTCCCCAGGCAGGAGGGTTCTGCTTGCCCCAACGTTCTCGTCGGTCATCCTCTGACGGACCTTGCTCGTGGACGTGCGCTGGTGCCACATCCGTCGGAGGATCCGGCCCGGTGCCACGCCGCTACCGTGGGGACGGTTGCAGCCGTCGCGTCCTTCGATCCTCCCGTGGAGGTCCTCTGTGATCGACCCCGCCGCCGTGCGTGCCCGCCACGCCGATGGCCCCTTCCTGCGGGCCTGTCGCGGGCTTCCGCACGACACGGTCCCGGTGTGGTTCATGCGCCAGGCCGGCCGCGCCCTGGCCGAGTACCGGGCGATCCGGGCGGACCACTCGTTCGAGCAGGTCGTCCACACCCCGGAACTGGCGGCGGAGGTGACCCTCCAGCCGGTACGGCGCTACGGGGTCGACGCCTCCATCCTGTTCTCCGACATCGTCACCCCGGTCCAGGCGCTCGGGATGGGGGTGACCATCGAGCCCGGGGTCGGTCCGGTCGTCGAGCAACCGATCCGGACCCCGGCCGACCTCGATCGCCTCCGCCCGTTGGAACCGGAACTGGACGTGCCGTTCGTGCTGGACACGGTCTCGATCCTGGTGAACGAACTCCGGGTCCCGCTCATCGGTTTCGCCGGGGCCCCGTTCACGGTCGCGAGCTACCTCGTCGAAGGCGGCCCCTCGCGCTCCTACACCCGCACCAAGGCCCTGATGTTCGGTGACGAACCGACCTGGCATCGACTGATGGAGAAGCTCGCCGGCATCACGATCGCCTCACTGCGTTCCCAGGTCGAGCGCGGTGCCTCGGCGGTCCAGCTCTTCGACTCCTGGGCGGGGGCCCTGAACCCGATCGACTACGAGCGCTACGTCCTGCCCCACAGCCGGCGGGTCATGGACGAGCTCGCCGATCTCGGGGTGCCACGCATCCACTTCGGCGTCAACACCGGAGAACTGCTCGGCCTGATGGCATCGGCGGGCGCGGACGTCGTCGGTGTGGACTGGCGGACCCCGCTCGACGTGGGCCGGGCGCGGATCCCGGAAGGGGTCGGCTTCCAGGGCAATCTGGAACCTGCGGTCTGCCTGGGACCGTTCGAACACGTCGAGGAACGGGCACGCGACGTGCTGCGTCGGGCCGGCGGCCGCGTGGATCACGTGTTCAACCTCGGTCACGGGGTCCTCCCACCCACGGATCCCAGCATCCTCGAGCGGCTGGTCGAACTCGTCCATCGCGAGGGCGAGGTCGCCTCGCCGGATGCTGTTCGACCCGAGGATGTGCGGAGCCCCGCGGGGCAGGGGAGTGCCGCCGATGGCTGAGTTGGCGATCGCGTTGCTCGGCGGCGAGGATCTGGCCGGACCGCTCTCGGAGCGGACCGGCGTGCCCGTCACGGCCACCGATGTCGACACCCACCTCGACGTCGCCCATCGTCTGGGTCTCGGCGGGGCCTTGGTCGTGGGCTTGGCGAGCGTTCCGTGGCCGGTGTCGCCGGAGCTCCACGCCGAGGGCTCCGCGTCGTTGCCCGCCTACACCGGGGTCGTGTCGTGGCATGCGCTGCCGGCGCTGCTGGACGCCCTGGCGCAGGCCGCGGCGCCCGGGGCGAAGTCCGGCGCCCACGTGCTGATCACGGCTCCCGACCCCGGCCCCGAGACGGAGCCGGGTGATCTGGTCTTCCTGCGCGAGGTGGCCGAGGGCATCGCGGCCCGGGTCGAGTTGTCCTCGCGATCCGTCGCCTGGCGTGGGGACACCCGCACCCCGACGGCCGTCGATGCGCTGACCTCGTTGGTCGAAGCCCACGGACGCCGCGACATCATCGAGGTGCCGGTCTCCCCCGGGATGAGTGCGGACCCGGAATTGGCAGCGACCGCCGAACGGCTCGGTGCCCGCCTGATCTGCGTCGATCTCGGCCGTGCGACCCTGCTCGACCTGTTGACCACGGTGGTGCGGACCGTCGCGGGTCACGAGGACGTGTCCGATCCGGAGGACCTCGCTGCCGACGACGTGGGCCACGAGGCCGATCTGCCCCGCGGGCCCGATGGGCCGGCCGGACCGTGAGCGCCGGCGGGAAGGCCGAACGACCGGGCGATCACGCCGCTGCGGGGATCGGTCACGCACGCGCCGAGGCTCGTGCGCTCCGGCCGAGGATCGCGGTGATCGGTGCCGGTCTGACCGGCCTCGCCACCGCCTACCACCTGCGCGACGAGGCGGAGGTCACGGTGTTCGACGCCGCCGAACGGGTCGGCGGCCAGATCCTCACGACCGAGCTCGCGGGGGCCCCGCTCGACGTCGGGGCGGACGCGTTCCTGGCGCGGCAACCGGAGGCCGAGGCCCTGGTCCGGTCGGTGGGCTTCGGTGACGACGACCTCGTCGCCCCCGCCACGGGTCGCGTCCATCTCTGGGTCGGTGGGCGCCTGCGTCCCCTGCCCGAAGCCACCGTGCTGGGGGCGCCGACCTCGTTGCGCGCCGTGGCGAGGAGCGGCGCCCTTGGTCCTGCCGGGCTCGTGCGGGCAGCGGCGGAGCCGCTGCTGCCGCGTCGTCATGTCGCCGGCGACCGCAGCGTGGCCGATCTCATCGGTGAACGGTTCGGCCGCGAGGTCGTGCAGACCCTGGTGGAGCCCCTGCTCGGCGGGGTCTATGCCGGGGACACCGAACGGCTCTCGGCATCGGCGACCGTGCCACCCGTCTGGGCGGCGGCACGTGACCATCGGTCGCTGACCGCGGGACTGCGGGCTCACCGGGCGCGGACCGCCGGCGACACCCGACCCGTGTTCCTCACCCTGCGCGAGGGCCTGGGTGCCTTGACCGGCCGACTGCGCGACCACCTCGGTGACCGGGTCCGGACGGGTACGCGGGTCACCGGGCTGGCGCGCGGGGGGAGCCGATGGACGCTCACCACGGTGACCGCGGGCCCCACCGTCGCCGAGGGCCGATCGGGGTCCGGCACCTACGACGCGGTGGTCCTGACCGTCCCGGCGGTCGTGGCGGCGGAACTCCTGCGCACGGTCGACGCCGAGGTCGCGCGTGAGTTCGCGGGTATCCGGACCGCCTCGGTCGGGGTGATCGCGCTGGCCTACGACCCGGCCGATGCGGGTTCGGTGCCCGATGGCAGCGGGGTGCTGGTGCCGAGGTCCGAAGGTCGGCTGATCAAGGCCGTGACGGTCAGTTCACGCAAGTGGCCCCACCATCGCGACCACGACGGATCGTTCCGGCTGCGGGCCTCGGTCGGCCGGGTGGACGATCCGAGGGCACTCGAGCTCGACGACGCGACGCTCGCCGAACGTGTCGATGCCGAGGTCCGGTCGGCGTTGCGCCTGCGGCATCCGGCGAAGGAGCGCACCGTGGTGCGGTGGCCGGGAGCCCTGCCGCAGTACGAGGTCGGCCACCTCGCCCGGGTGGACCGCATCCGGTACGCACTCGCTGACCGGTTGTCCGGTCTGCACATCGGGGGTGCCGCGCTCGATGGTGTCGGGCTGGCAGCGAGGGCACGCGACGCGGGACGCCTGGCGCACGAGGTCCGTCATCACCTGGGCACGAGCGTGCCGTGATGGCCCGACCGACCGACGAACCCGGCCCGGCACCGATGGCGCATGCCAGGGCCGGTCGTGGGCTCTCCGTGCTCCTGCTCCGGCATGCGTGGGCGCTGGAGCGTGCGCAGTGGGAGGGCGCCGATCGGCGGCGTCCGCTGAGCGGTCGCGGGCGGGCCCAGGCGCAGGCGTTGCCGGGACACCTCGCCGCTCTCGGGGTGATGCCGGTGATGCTGGTGGCGACACCCACCGAGCGCAGTGCGGCGACGCTCGGGCCCCTCGCCCGGAGCCGTGGATTGCCGATCCACGAGGACGAGCGGTTCACCGATGTCCCGGCGCCGTTGCGCTGCGACGATGGCTGGGGGAGCGCAGCCTGGCTGGCGGTGCGGGCCATGGCGGGGTTGGACCAGGTGATGCAACGGGCCGTGGGCATCGTGGTCGACCCCGAAGGGCGCGGACGCGACGGCCGCACCGACGAGACCGTCGGCCGGGACACCGGCAGTTCGGCGCGTGAGGAGCAGGCGGTGGTCGTCTGTGCTCACGGCGAGACGCTCCCGGCGTTGCTGGCCGGCCTGGGGGCCCGGGACGGCTGGCGACTCGAGCGTGGTCCCGACGTCAGCCGGAAGGCGATGCCGAAGGGTGGTGGCTGGTTGCTGTCGCCCGCCTCGCGCCGGGTCGTGGTCATCGAACCCCCGGTGATCCCGGAGACCACGGATCCCGGCGGCGTCTGACCACGCTCAGTCCGGCACGGTCCCCGGCTCGAGCAGCTCGGGCCCGTCGTTGCGCACGGAGTTGACCCGATCGGTGATCGCGGTGGCTCGGAGTCTGGGCGCACCCAGTGCCCTGACCGTCTCCAGCAGGTGGGGGGCCTCATCGGGCTCGGCGGTGAGCCAATCCCGCCACAGGGTCGGGGGCAGGATCACGGGCATCCGGTGGTGGATGCGTGCCATCTCGCCTCGCGCATCGGTCGTCACGATCGCCGTACTGAACAGCGGATCCGCATCAGGTGTCTGCGGGTCGCGCCAGGACGACCAGATGCCGGCGAACGCCAGGGGCTCGCCCGACGGGTCGGCGAGGTGGAACGGTTGTTTCTTGGCGCCCTCGTCCCGCGCCTGCCATTCGTAGAACCCGTCGGCGGGCAGCAGGCACCGCCTCCGTGCGAAACTGGGCGCGAACATCCGCGAGGTGGCGACCGTTTCGATGCGTGCGTTGATCGGCTGGGGGGTGCCCTTGAGCTGTTTCGCCCACCGCGGCACGAAGCCCCACCGAAGCGTGCCCAGTCGGCGGGTCCGAGTGTCCTCCAGTACGGCATAGACGGGTGTCGACGGCGCCACGTTGTAGCGTTCACCGAGCGGTTCCGTGCGGATCTCGTCCACCTCGAACCGCTCGGCGAGCTGGTCGGGGTCGGAGAGGGACACGTAGCGGCCGCACATGGCTCGAGCCTAGCTTCCGGAGGAGTACCTGCTCCGAGATGGGCGATTGACCTGTCCGGCCGGGCGGGGCGCCCTGCGAGGAACATCGTCCTCGGCGGCGTAGTGTCCGTGCTGAACGCTCGGGGTCCTGCTCATCCACGATGTGTTCGTGGCCGCCCCGCGACCATCTGACGCCCACTTCACCGCATTCGCCCTCCGCCTTCCCGACCTCGAGCCACCACCGGACAGGAGTCGCACGTGGAGCCGGACCCGTCGTCGCGCGCCGCCGCCCGGCGGATCGTCGAGGAAGTGCTCGCCGAGCATGCCGCCCGCGCTGCCCCATTGGACGGCGTGACGCCCGTCACGGTCGTGGAACGCCCCGATTCCCCGGCCTGGCGAGCAGCCCGGCGTATCGTCGAGGAGACGCTGGCGGAACATGCCGCCCGGGCCGTGATCCCGCCGAGGATCCGCGTCGAGGTGGTCGTCGATCTGGAGGAGCCCGACGTCGAGGTGTTGGTCGATCTCGATGAACCCCGGCCGAGCTCGGACCAGCGGCTGGGTCCCGACACCGCGGAGGACGGCCCGGAAGCCACCGTGGTGAGCGTGGTCGCGCCGATCGCGCGCGATGAGACCCCCGCGAGATCCGCCCGGCGCATCGTGCAGGCGGTGCTCGACGATCACGGTGTCGACCCGGCATCGGCGAGCACGCGCCCCGGAGCGCCGATGGCCTTCGAGATCGACCCCGTCCCCGGGTCGCTGCCCGAGCCGACGGGGGCATCGCCGGACGAGGGGACGGCCGAGGTCGTGGCCGAGCCCGGCCAGCCGACCGAGCCCGACCCGACCGAGCCCGACCCGGCCGAGCCCGAGTCGACGGTGGACGGGGCATCACCCGAGGCGGCGGGCGAGCCGATGGCCGAGGACGCGGCCGGGGCGGTCGTGCCGATCGACGACGCCCGGTTGCGCGCCGCGATACCGGACCGGTTGTTCGCTCCCGACCCGGACCCGGAGGAGGCTGACGCAGCGATCGACGGGTCCACCGAGGGACCGGCACCTGCCGCATCGCCCTCGAACGAGGAGGATCCTCCACCGCCCCCGGTGACGGCGGCCCCCGGCCCGCCCTCGCTCGCTGATCCGGACGCCCCGGCCACCATCGCGTCCCGGATCGTCGCGGAGGTGTTGGCCGAGCGGGCCCAGGCAGCCCTGGACGCCCGCGACCTCGAGCCCGACGCTGACGTTGCCCCCGAGCCCGACGTTGCCCCCGACCCCGACGTTGCCCCGGAGCCCGCGGTGGCCGCGACCGAGACGCTGGTGCTCGATGCCGGGACCGGGGCACAGCGCGTTCCGACGGCGTCGGCGCCCTCGGAGGCGCCGGTCCCGGAACCGGACTGGGGTAGCGACGACCCCGACGTCGATCCCGATGCCGACGCCGCCGAGGAGCTCGACGAGCGTCCCCCGGGGGCCCTCGACGGGCGGGTGCCGGTGATGAACACACCGGATGGAACCCATCCCGGGCCGTCGACCGGGCTGCTGACCGTGGAGGCCGCGCCCGAGGACGAGCTCTGGGCGGATGGGTCATCGGGAGCCATAGTCACGGAGGACGACCTCGTCGTAGAGGAAGACCTCTTCGTGGAGGACGAGTACGGCCAGTGGCCCGACCCCATCGTGCCGCCTCGGCGCACGGGGCGATGGCTGATCACGACGGTGCTCGGCGCCGTGTCGCTGGCCTTCTTGCTGCCGCTGGCGATCGGTGCGCTCCGGGACCTGGTGTCGTTCTCCTGAGCGGAGGTCACCGGTCGCCGAGTCGGGCGGGTCGCGATCACACCGTCCAGACGTCCTCGAACCACGGAGGTTCCTCCGGGATCGGTCCGGGCGGGGGGAAGTGTTCGGCGGCCTCGGCTACCAGGTCGAGGGTGAACACGACCCCGTCGCCACTCGGGAAGCGAACCGCCAGGTCGGGCCGTCGCACGAAGCCCGATCCCTCGTACAGCCGGTGTGCTCGGGTCATCCACGCCATCGAGGTGATGATCACACGCCGGCGACCCCGTGCCCGGGACCGGGCGAGGCACGCTTCGACGAGCGCCCGTCCGACCCCCCTGCCCTCGGCGTGCGGTGCGACGGCCAGCACCCGGAATCCGGCGTCGCCGTCGTCGACCGCTCGTCCCTCCCACTGGGCATCGCCGGGCAGGACGTAGGTGACCGTCCCGGCGACACGACCGTCCAACTCGGCGACCAACAACGCCGTACAGCCGTCGATGCGCGCGGACGGGTCGGCCAGGAACGCGCGGTACTCGCCTTCTATCCGCCCGTAGGCGTCGTAGCCGGCCAAGGTGATGGCGCCCACTTCCTCCACCTCGTCCCGTCTCATCGGTCGGACGATCATCCGATCGCCGGCGCGTGGGGACGGGTTGCCGCCGCGGGTCCGGGCGGCCTCGATGCGGGGACGTGGCACGGGCGACCTCGGGAGGCAAGGACGGGAGAGGTGGGCAAGACAGATCGAGCGGTGAGTCTGGCATATCGCGGTGGCACCGAGGTGGTCAGCCGTTGCTGTCGGTCTCGTCGTGGATACGGAACTCGAAGGCTTCCGTGAGTCCGATGAGGAGCTCGTCGACGAGCTCGAGCCGATCCAGGCAACGGTCGGTCGCGAGGACCCGTTGCGCATCGAAGGGGTTGAGGGGGGCCATGACCGCCGCTTGCCAGCAGGCCACCTCGGGGTCCTCCGCCAGGTCGAAGGTGGAGGGGACCCCGTCCTCGCCCAACTCGGACTGCATGGCCAGGACACGACGAAGGCGTGGCACGAGTTGCTCGACGCGGTCCATGACCCGCCCGTCGGCGGGGTCCTCGGGCAGGTCGACCACCTCGGCGATCGGGTACGGCGCATCCGGCAGCCACCGTTCGACGCGGATGCGACGGGTGCCGACGCTGATCGCCAGCCATCGTCCGTCGTCCATCTCCTCGGCCTGCAGGACCTTGGCGACGGTGCCGACGTCGGTGCGGAGCTCGCCGCCGCCCACCTCGTGACCACGGGAGATCAGGGTGACGCCGAACTCACGGTCCGACTCCAGCACGTCGTGGATCAAGGCCCGGTAACGGGGTTCGAAGATGTGCAACGGCAGGACCATGTGCGGGAACAGCACGGTTCCCAGGGGGAACATGGGAAGCTCGCGCATGGGGACTCCGGCATCGTGGATGGGGCGAGGGCGATCAGGTTCGCGGTGTGAGGTCGATCCGAGTTCCGAGGGGTTCGCCACCGGTGCGGTCGCGGGTCGGTGGCGGATGGTCTGACGGTCGGTGCTCGGGGCCCGGTCTGGCCAGCTGGTCCCGAACGTGGTACCCCATCAGCATGAACACACTTCACGACGACACCGTCCGAACCGCGCTCGAGGACCTCGACGGGTGGGAGCTCGCGGGCGACCGCATCCGCCGCGAGCTCAATTTCCCGGGCTTCCGGGAGGCGATCGACTTCATCGTGAGGGTCGCCGACCTCGCGGAGGCCGCCGATCACCACCCGGAGCTCCACAACGTCTACTCCGGTGTGACGATCGAGCTCACCAGCCACGATGCCGGTGGCGTCACGGAGCGGGACATCTCGTTGGCGCGGGCCATCGACGACGTGGTCCAGCCCGATGGGGATGCCTGAGCCGGTTCGTCGCCCGGGGCTCACCGCTCGGGCAGCTCGGCCACCTGCACGGGCCGGGGCGGTGGTACATCGAGGCAGCCGCCGCCGGCACCGACGGCGCGCAACCCGGCCCGGTCACCGGTTCCGAGTTCGACCGGGCCCTCGCCCGGATGGACGTACATGAGCTCGTCCGGATCATCGACGTGACCGAGGCCGAGCACGTGGATCAACTCGTGCAACACCGTCGCGCCCCAGGAGTCGGCCCGGTCGCCTCGACCCGGCCGCAGGTCGTGCCGCTCGGCATTGAGCACCACCTGACCGGAGACGTAGACCCGCTCGCCGGCCGGACCGACAACGAGCGGGATCGCCACGCCCCGGTCGGTGTCGTCGAGCGGTACTCCGTCGGTGCCGGGGGCCGCCCAGGCGATCAGGACCGGCGCCCAGCGTTCGCCGTGATGCTCGGGCTGGTAGGGGAGTCGGGTGCCGCTCGGGCGCTCGTCGGTCGATCCCGTCACCACGAGATCCAGGCCGGTGGCATCGCGTAGCGTCGCGATCGCGTCCTCGACATCCTGCGCCGCTCCGTCGGGGAGGGAGGTCGTGGACACGACGAACTCGATGGGGGAACACGCGTCCCATCGCACCGGTGTGCCGTCGCCGTTGCGTTCCCAGACGGAGAAGCCTTCCGAGGAGGCGTCCGTGGTCGCTGCGGCAGGGGGGACCGAACGGTCCCATCCGATCGCCAGCGCCCCCAGGGTGCCGGCGCTCGCCGCCAGGACCGTCACGGTGAACACCACGGCTGCCAGGACACGTAGCCTGCGGCGCAAGGTTCCTGAGGCTCGGTCGGCGGCATCCATGCGGGGACGGTAGCGAGGCTCGACAGATCCCGAGATGCGAGCGGATCGCACCCGCGGACGAGGTGCTGATGAGGTGCTGGAGGTAGGGCGGTGGGAGGAGTCGGTAGGGCGGTGGGAGGAGTCGGTAGGGCGGTGGGAGGAGTCGGTAGGGCGGTGCCCTTGCACCACGTTCAGCTCGGCGCGGTGCGCGTGCCCTACCTGGATATCGGTGACCGCGACGCCCCGCCGGTGGTCTTGCTCCCGGGTCTGAGCGATGGTCTGGCCCCGATCACACGGCCGGCCGCCCGCCGGCCGTATGTGCAGGTCCCGCTCCCCTTGGACCGGATCCGGGGACTCGTGGTGTCGCATCGGCTACCGGTCGCCGAGCCGGTCACCACCCGCGAACTGGCCGCCGACATCGGGGCGGTGCTGGAAGTGGTGCTCGACGGGCCGGCCGTGTTGGTGGCGCACTCGATGGGTGGCATGGTCGCGCAGCACCTGGCTGCCGACCGGCCGGAGCTGGTCTCGGGTCTGGTGCTGACGGCCAGTTCGGCCCGATCCGACGCTGCCGTACGCGAGGTGCTCGAACGGTGGGACACGCTGTTGGCCCACCACCGCTTCGAGGCGTTCGCCCGTGATGCGGTGGCGACCTCGTTCACCGGCGCGAGTCGGCGCGACCGCGAACGTCTGCTGGCGGCCGATCCGCCCCCGGCGCCTCCGGCCGCGTTGATCCCTCGGCACCTCGCACTCTCCCGGGCGTGCGCCACCCACGACGCCGTCGGGCGGCTCGCCTCGATCGAGCATCCGTCCCTCGTGATCGCCGGCATCGATGACGTGGTGATCCCGGCAGCTCAGTCCGAAGCGCTGGCGGCAGGACTGCCGCACGGCCGGTACGTCGCGCTCGAGGGCCTGGGGCACGGTTTCCCCGAGCAGGACCGGCAGCGCTACATGGAACACGTCGTGCCGTTCGTCACCGAGGCGGTGGTCGGCTAGGACGAGGCGATGGTCGGGTAGAGCGAGGCGGTGGTGGAAGCGCCGCCCGGCTCGGTGCGGCCAGGAGGGGCGAGTAGGCTCCGGACATGGCGTCGTTGGTGGTGATCACGGGAGGCTCGGCCGGACTCGGCCGTGCCCTGCTCGAGGCTGCGCCCGAGGACTCGTACCGCGTGGACGTGAGCCGCTCGGGACCGCCACCGGCGGCTGACGAACATCTCACCGCCGACCTCGCGGATCCGGCGGCCTGGGGATCGGTCGGGGACCGCATCGAACAACTCATCGGCCAACGGCAGTGGGCGCGCGTCACGCTCATCCACTGCGCCGGCACCCTGGAGCCCATCGGGTTCGCCGGCGAGGTGGACAGCCGGGACTACACCGCCAACCTGTTGGTCAATGCCGCCTCGTCCCTGGCACTGGGACAGCGTTTCCTGGTCGCGGTGGCCGGGTCGGACGCACGTTGCGAGCTCGCCCTCGTGTCGTCCGGCGCCGCACGTTCGACCTACCTCGGTTGGTCGGCCTACGGCGCGGCGAAGGCCGCCGGGGACCAGTGGGTCCGCATCGTCGGTGCCGAACAGCAGGAGCGCGGGGGCGTGCGCGTGCTGTCGGTGGCCCCGGGGGTCGTGGCCACGGGGATGCAGGCGATGATCCGCGACACCGATCCTCACGATTTCCCTGCGGTCGAGAAGTTCCGCGAGCTGTACGAGACGGGTGCCCTGACCGATCCCGCGGACGCCGCTGACGCCTTCTGGCGTGTGCTCGACGACGACGAGGTCCTGACCGGCTCGGTCGTCGACCTCCGCGACCGCTGAGCGCTTCGGCCATCCGGATCCGCACGACAACGAGGAGTCACCGTGTCAGGACCGCTCACCGGCGTACGCATCGTGGAGCTCGCGGGCCTCGGGCCCGCCCCCTACGGGGTGATGTTGCTCGCCGACCTCGGGGCCGAGGTGATCCGGGTCGATCGTGCCGCCGCGGCACGTGGCGAGTTGGGTGCCGAGGCCTCCATGATCGGGCTCTCGCGTAACCGCCGTTCCGTGGCCGTCGACCTCAAGTCGGCCTCCGGGGTGGAACTCCTGCACCGGCTGGTCGATGACGCGGACGTGCTGGTCGAGGGCTTCCGGCCCGGAGTGGCGGAACGGCTCGGGATCGGTCCCGACCCGCTCCGGGCCCGCAACCCACGCCTGATCTACGCGCGTATGACCGGCTGGGGCCAGGACGGTCCCATGGCGGCGCGCGCGGGTCACGACATCGACTACGCCGCGCTGTCGGGCGCACTGCACACGGTCGGTCGCGCGGGAGACCCCCCGCCACCGCCGGTGAACTATCTCGCGGACTTCGGCGGCGGTGGGACGTTCCTGGCCATCGGGGTGCTGGCCGCGTTGGTGGAGCGGGACCGTTCCGGGGAGGGCCAGGTCATCGACGCGGCCATGATCGACGGTGCGGCATCGTTGACGGCGTTCCTGCACGGCCTGCTCGCCATCGGCGCCTGGTCGACCGAGCGGGGCACCAACCTGCTCGACGGTGGCGCGCCCTACTACGACACCTACCGCTGTGCCGATGGCGGCTTCGTCGCCGTGGGGGCGTTGGAACCCCAGTTCTTCGCGGAACTCTGCGATCGGCTGGGACTCGACCCCGCCGACTGGCCCCAGCACGACCGCGACGCGTGGCCGGAACAGAAGCGCCGCCTGGCCGAGCTGTTCGCGACGCGACCTCGCGACGAGTGGGCCACGCTGTTCGAGGACAGCGACGCCTGCGTTGCCCCCGTGCTCGATCTGCTGGAGGCGCCGCAACACCACCACAACGTCGCACGCGGGACCTTCAGCGACGAGTTCGGCGTCACCCAACCGTCGCCTGCCCCCCGCTTCTCACGTACCCCGGGGAGCATCGAGCGTCCCCCGCCCCGTCCGGGGGAGCACACCGACGAGGTACTGCTCGAAGCCGGGGTCGACGCTGATGCGCTGTGGGCCCTGCGGGCGGCGGGCACGATCGCCTGAACCACTCGTCGGCTCCGCGAGCGGTCGTAGCCCGGTGGTGCGCGCTGCGGTCTCAGCCTTCTTCCACAGGAGCGGGTTCAGGAGCGGGAGCGACGGCGGGGTCCGGATCCGGTTCGGGGTCGGGTTCCGGTTCGGGGTCGGGTTCCGGTTCTGGCTCGGGTTCGGGCTCGGGTTCTGGCTCGGGTTCCGGCTCGGGTTCCGGCTCGGGTTCGGGCTCTGGCTCGGGTTCGGGCTCTGGCTCGGGCTCTGGCTCGCCGAGCTGCTCGACGCACGGTCGTCCCTGGAAGTCGAGCGGCTCGTCGAGCACTTCCGGGGTTCGTCCGAACTCGTCGGCGCCACTCGGTGGGGGACCGAAGGCGTACCCGGGTGGGCAGGGATCGAGGGTCGGCTTCTGCTCGACGCACGGTCGATCCTGATCGTCGGTGATGTCGATCAGCACGTCCGGGAAGAACCCGTCGGCGTCCGCGGACCCCGGCGGCGTCGCGAACTCGTAGCCGTCCGGACACGCATCCTCGTCCCCGCCGACCACCTCGAGGTCGTCGCCAGGTGGCGTGAACTCGACCACGTCCATCCCGTCGACGGCCCGGGTCATGTACTGCTGCCAGACCGGTGCGGCCAAGCCGCCACCGGTCGCATTGTCGGCATCGATCGGGGAGTTGTCGAAGTTGCCGAGCCAGACCGTGGTCGCCAGCTGGGGGACGTAGCCGGCGTACCAGACGTCGTTGCTGTCGCTGGTCGTGCCGGTCTTGCCCGCCGAGGGCCGACCATCGAGGGCGGCGGCGCTGCCACTGCCGCCCGTGACGACCCCGGCGAGCACGTCGGTGACGCCACGTGCCACCTCGAGGTCGACGCTCTGCTCGTCGCGCAGACCCGGCTCGTAGACCACGCGGCCATCGGCGTCCTCGACGCGCACCACCAGACGCGGGCGCACGTGCAGACCCTCCGCGGCGTAGGTCGCGTAGGCGCTGGTCATCTCCAGGGGGCTGAACCCGAACGCTCCCAGGCTGAGGCTCGCCACGCCATCCATCGTGGATCCGGCGTCGCGTTGGGTCGGGAAGGCCTCGTCGGACTGGTCCCTCGGGAGCCCTGCGCGCCGCGCCGCGTCGATGACGGCTTCGCGGCCGACCTCCTCCTGCATCTGGACGTAGACGGTGTTGGTCGACGACGCGGTGGCCTGGCGCACCGTCTGCTCACCGAAGCTGGCGCCGCCGAAGTTCCTCGCGGTGTACTCGGCATCGACCTCCAACTCGCCCGGTGCGGGGAAGCGCGACTCGGGGGAGAGTCCGGCCTCGAGGAACGCCTGGAGCGTGAAGGCCTTGAAGGTCGAACCGGTCTGCCGCACCGAGCGCATGGCGGTGTTGAGCGGTTGCGCGTCGATGTCGGGACCACCGACGATCGTCCGGACCCCGCCGGTGAGCGGATCGACACTGACGATCGCGCCCGTGTCGGTCGGTCCGTCCGCGACGGCCGCGGTCAACGTCTCCTGGGCCGCCTGCTGCATCGGCTGGTCGAGTTCGGTGAAGATCCGCAGTCCCCGGAACAGCTCGCCCTGGGCGAATTCGGGGCGAGCGGAGAGTTCGCGACGGACCGCGTCGAGGTAGTAGGCGTTGGGTCCGCGCTCGATGCTGCGGCGGCCGGTGACCTCGGGCAGCCCCTCCGCGACGAACGTGTCGAACTCGGCCTGGGTGATCGAACCCATCTCGAGCATGCCGGTGAGCGAGACCCGGCGGCGTTGATCCGCGCGCTGTGGGTTCTCCTGTGGATCGAAGGCCTCCGGAGCGGCGATGATCCCGGCGAGCGTGGCGGCCTGGTTGACGGTCAGTCCGCTGGCCGGCACGTCGTAGAAGGTCCGGGCGGCGGCCTCGATGCCGGACGTGCCTCGACCCCAGTAGATGGTGTTGAGGTAGAAGCCGAGGATCTCGTCCTTCTCGTAGGCCTGCTCCAGCTTGATCGCCAGCGCGGCTTCCTCGACCTTGCGGGTGTAGGTCTGATCCGGGCTCAACGCGGCGTTCTTGATGTACTGCTGGGTGATGGTCGAGCCGCCCTGCCGCACGGACCCGGCGCGCACGTTGGTGAACATGGCCCGGGCGATGCCGGTGACCGAGATGCCCCGGTGCTCGTAGAAACCCCGGTCCTCGATGCCGAGCACCGCCTGGGGTACGTGGTCGGGCAGGGTGTCGAACGCGACGTCCTCGCGCGAGACCTCGGATGCGAGTCCGCCGACCTCGGCCTCTGCCGCGTCGTACACCACCGATGAACGTGCCGCGATGTCCTCGGGGAGCGGCACCGACGAGAACACGAGGTAGAAGGCGAGCAGACCGATGGCGCCCAGCACGATGGCGGGGAACACCATCAGCCCGAGGAGCCAGCGGCGGAGTCGGCGGCGCTTGGTCGGTGCCCCGGCAGCGCTCGAGCCGGACCAGGAGCGAGCGCCCGCGTCGCGGTTGCGCGCGGCGCGGCGGGTCCGGGAGCTACGAGCCATCGGGCGGATCCTCGTGAGAGCGAGGGGGATGTACGGCCGAACACGCCCCCTGGACAGCGACCCAGGAGCGTACCTGCTGAGGGCACCGGACCCGCTCAGCCGCCCCAGGCCCCCCTGAACGACCGGTCAGGATCGGGGACCCGCTCCGTGCGGCGTGGACGGAGGCCCCGGGTCGGGCGCACCCCTGTGTGTCCGAACGATGTGACGCCCGGCCGGTTCACCGGGCGTCACATCGGACTCAGAACGCGCCGGCGGGCAGGTCCATCAACGAGCCGTCCTCGTCCGCGGCCTTGGCGGCGCGCATGCCCACCTTCGGCAGGGCGCTACGCACGAACCACCGGGCGGAGGCGACCTTGCCGGTGTAGAACTCCCGGTCCTCTTCGCGCAACGGGTCGTTCGGGGCGTCGGCGTCCAACCGGTCCTGGGCGATCTCCGCGTGGCGCAGCAGCAGCCAGGCGATGACGACCTCCGCCAGCGAGTGCAGGAAGTCGGTCGAGTGCAGACCGGCCTTGTAGACCTCGGTGCGCTTGGTCTCGTCCATCGAGGCCATCGCGTGGGTCAACATCGAGCCGAGGTGCGCCTGCGCGTCGTCGAGGGCCAGACCCAGACGCGCACGCTCGGTCGCGAACGGGTCCTGCTCCGAACCGGCCTTGACGAGCTCACGGATCTGGTCCGCGACCCAGGTCAGCGTCGCGCCCTGGTCGCGGACGATCTTGCGGAACAGCAGGTCGAGCGCCTGGATCGCGGTCGTGCCCTCGTAGAGGGTGTCGATCTTCGCGTCCCGGATGTACTGCTCGATGGGGTAGTCCTGCGTGTAACCGGAGCCGCCGAAGACCTGCAGGGAGGTGCCGAGCAGCTCGTAGGCCTTCTCCGAGCAGTAGCCCTTGACGAGCGGCAGGAGCAGGTCCTCACGTGCGATCCAGCGCTCGTGTTCCTCCTGGTCGTCCTCGGCCAGCACGGCCTGGTCCTGGGTCCAGCCCGCGTACATCACCAGTGCGCGCATGCCTTCGGCGTGGGCCTTCTGCTCCATGAGCATGCGGCGGACGTCGGGGTGGTTGATGATCTCGGTCTTGGGTGCCGTCTTGTCGGCGGCCTGTGTCAGGTCGGCGCCCTGGACGCGGATCTTCGCGTAGTCGAGCGCGTTGAGATACCCGGTCGACAGTGTCGCCATGGCCTTGGTGCCGACCATCATGCGGGCGTACTCGATGACGAGGAACATCTGCGCGATGCCCTCGTGGACGTTGCCGGCGAGGTAGCCGACGCAGGGCTCGCCGTCCTGGCCGAGCGACAGTTCGCAGGTCGCGGAACCCTTGATGCCCATCTTCTTTTCGAGGTTGGACACCCGCACCCCGTTGCGCTCACCGACGGTGCCGTCGGCGGCGACGTGGCGCTTGGGCACGATGAACAGGCTCAGGCCCTTGGTCCCGGGGCCGGCGCCCTCCGGGCGCGCGAGCACGAGGTGGATCGTGTTCTCGTGGGTCTGGGCGTCGGCCGAGGTGATGAACCGCTTGATGCCCTCGAGGTGGTAGACGGCGCCGAGGTCGTCGTCGCCGGACTCCTCGACGAAGGTCGCGCGGGTGGTGCCCGCACCGACGTCGGAGCCGGCGTCGGGCTCGGTCAGCACCATCGTGCCGCCCCAGTGCCGCTCGATCATCGGCAGACCGAAGCGGGTCTTCTGGCCTTCCGTGCCGATCTTGTCGACGATGTTGCCCATCAGTGCGCCGATGGGCCACAGCGAGGCGGTCGCGTTGCCACCGGCGAGCAGTTCCGTGCCGGCCCAGCGGATCGTGGGCGGGGCTCCGTAGCCACCGAGGTGCTCGGGCAGCGGCATCAGGTGCCACCCGGCCTCGTAGAAGTCCTTGAGCGCCTTGTCCAGGCCCTCGGGGATGGTGATGTCGCCCTCGGGGGAGAGCTCCAGTGGTGTCCGGTCGGATTCGACGAAGGACCCGGCCCAGCTCGATTCGCGCGTGAAGCGCTCCATCTCGCTCAGGATCATGCGCGCCTGGTCGCCGTCGACGGCGGCGAACGGCCCGCTTCCCAGGTAGTCGTCGGCACCGAACACCTCGAAGAGGTTGAACTCGATGTCACGGAGGTTGGTCCGGTAGTGGCTCACGGTGATCCCTCTCGCTCGGGTCCGACGCGCCGGCTCCCGGGGCGCATCTAAGTGGAGCGGATGCTCCATCTTTGAACGTGTGCTACATATTGGAGCGTCCACTCCATTTTTGCAAGTGGGCGCTCGTTCGGATCCCCTTCGAAGGGAGCCGGCCGGCGGGTATCGTCGTCGTCGTCGCTGGTGACCGGACGAGACGAGGGCGACACGAGGACCGTTCGATCAGGGATGCGAGATCCCCGAGGAGGCAGGTGTGGCGCGCTACCGCGTAGGTCTGGAGACCCGTGAGCGCATCCTGGCCGCGACCCGACGGTTGCTGTCGGAGGTCGGCATCGAAGGGGTGACGCTCAAAGCCATCACCGACCAGGCGAAGGTCGGGGCCGGGAGCTTCTACAACCTGTTCGATTCGAAGGACGATGCGGTCTTCGAGGTCGTGCGCGAGGCGGTCGAGGCGGTCGATCCGGACCCTGCGGGCGCCGGGACGGACTCGCTCGAGGACCTCGTCGACGCCTTCGTGGCGTTCATGACGGGTTCGTCGCCGATCGCGCGCATCTACCTGCAGCTCGCCGGTCGGGGGCTGACCGACACCGGGATCGCCGTACGTGTGCTGCGGAGTCACCGCCGCCGGGTGGAGCGCTTCACGGATGCCTGGCAGCGCGAGGACCCGACCCTGAGCGAGCGGGAGGCCCAGCAGCGGGCCGAGACGATGCTCGCCGCGTTGACGGGGCTCGGGATGACCGCCCTGATGGATCCCGGGTTCGACATGCGGACGCACGCGATGCAGCTGCTTCCGGACTCCTCGTTGGTCAGGGGCGCCTAGGTCCGGCGTTGCGCGTGTGACACCGGGACGGCGGGCGGGATCCCGGGGCGGCGGGTGACCCGCTTCGGGCCGGATGCCACCACGGCCTGCGAGCGGGTGTGGAGAAGCTCGCCGCCAAGAGATGTCCCGCGATGTGATGGGTAGGTTGCGGTGGTGGGCGACGGCGGCGAGGGTGTCGGGTTGGTGTCTTCTGCGGCGCCGGTGGTCGCGCAGCACCTTCCAGTCTTTTGAGTCTGGCGGTGGTGTGTTCCGCTCGGGCGCGTCTTTGTCGGCGCCGTTCCCATGCCTCATCACGCGGGATGCGTTGGCCTGTCGAACGTCGAAGTATGCAGCTCATCGATAGTCTGCCAGCCGCCGTTGGCGTACACTTGCCGTGGCGTTGGTACAGCCGTCGGAGATGGCTTTCGCGGTAGTGGACGGGATCGTTGTGGTTGCCCGGATCGCCTTCCGATTCAGCGATTACGGTGAGGTCTGCCCGTCGGGCCAGGATCTGTGCGCTGCAGGACCTCGGTAGTTCTTCGACTTGCCGGCCGCCGTGTGGTCGTGGGTGGGAACGAGGGTGGCGTCGAGGGTCCACGACCAACGCCGATCAAAGCTGACCACGCTTCCGAGCATCCCCGCGAGGTGCCGGGTCACGTCGGCGACGGTCGCGGTGGGTCTGCGATTTCGTGATGCCGAACATGGCGCGCTCTGCCGGATGGTGGGGTTGGTTCGAAACGCCCCGCTGTCAGCAAGGCTCAGTGGCGCAGAGACATAGTCCACGGACGGCTCCGAGGCTTCGAGTTCGAACGGAGCCCGACCTCGATCGCGTCGAGGTGGACAGAAGAAATTCCGGCGGGGCCGGGGCTGCAGGTTCGGTCAGCATCCGGGTTCCTTCGACGTGATGTCGCAGGGTCTCGCTATCGTCCGAGTGTGACCACCATTACGGCAGCGAAGGCGACGCGGGGCCCCAACAAGGGCGCCGCGTGGCGCCGTAACCCTGAAGACGGGATGTCGGTCATCCGCCTGGCGTTGGAAGTGTCCGACCCGCTGGTGCGCCACCGCGTCGAGGCGGTGTTCCAGGCGACGTTCGAGGTCCGCCGTGCGGTGCAGGCTGACGCACGGTCACGGGTGGACGCTTACTGGGCCGCACCGCATGAGCGAGCACGTTCGCCCAAGGGCACACGCGAACGTCTCGGGCTGGACCGCAAGGCGTTGGAGCAGGCGGCCGCCCGCCACCTTGACACAGGCCCACATCTGGAAAAGGGGTGCACCAAAGCGATGGCGATGCATCTGGCCGACAACGTGTGGACAGGAGTCGAACGCCACCTGTTCCCGGACGCCTCGGGCCGCCGCCACGGCCGCCCGAAGGTGGGCCGCTGGTTCGACTTCACGCGCATCCCTGGCCGCGCGAAGTCGCACACTGCCGACCGAAAGTGGGAGACTTTCCGGCTGCACGGGTCGCTCGAGAGCCACCGGGACGCCTACCGGCACAACGGACGGTTCCACCAGCCCAAGATCATGCGCACGGTCACCAAGGACGGCCGCTCATGGTGGGACCACGAGGGTCCGCTCGTCGTGGTGCTCACGGGCGTGGGCGTTGGCGACATCGCGGTGCCGGTGCGCCTGCCGTCGTCGCCGTCCAGCCAGTCCCATGTGGACCACCATCTGGCAGACCCGTCGAGGTGGCACAAGATCGACCTCGTTCGAACGCAAGACCCGACCATCGTTGGCGGGTGGCGCTACGAGGCGCACCTGATGGTGCTCACCCACCCGTACGTTTCACCCGGGACCGCTGCCGTCCGCGCTCAGGTGCCCACCTCCCGGTCGGGTGGCGGCGATCTGAACGTGTCCAACTTCACCGTCGCCTCCCACCAGGACAGCCAAGACCTGACGGTGACGCGCATCGAACGTGACCACGCCGCCCGACAGGCCGAAAAGTCCCGCGCCAAGAAGGCGCGCAACCGGCAGAAGGCGTTGGACCGGTCCCGCAGGAACTCGAACCCGGAGCAATACCGGCCGTCGGACGCCCAGCTCAATGGCGCCGATCGGCGCCAGGCCGCCGGGTTGCCTGCCAAGAACCATGCGCCCGCCGGGCCACGCAAGGCACGTTCGGACGGGGTGCCGTTGCGTGCCTACCGGCGCGACACCACTTCCCGCAGCTACCGCACGACCCGCGCCGAGATCGTGGCTGACGGCGCTTCGGCACGTCAGGCTCGCAAGGATCATGCGCGCGACACCGCCAAAGCCATCATCGCCGTCCACGGCCCGAACTTCGTGGTGGAGGACACCAACGTGGCGACGTGGTCGCGCCAGTGGGGCCGCGGCGTCGCCGCGTTCGCACCCGGCCGGCTGCTGTCGGAGCTCGCGAGAGAGTCCGACGCGTGCGGCGGCCGGTTCGAACGGGCGTCTACATGGACGACCGCGCTGTCGCAGCACTGCCTTTGCGGTCATCGCAAGAACAAGCCGCTGTCCCAACGCACCCACGAATGCTCCGCGTGCGGCGTCACAGCAGACCGCGACGCCATGGCAGCCACGCTCGCCTCGCACGTCACCGTCGAACCGGGCGACCCGGCGGGCGCACTCCTGGATGTGGTCGCGGCCAGGCGGATGCTCCACTCCCGCGAGGCATGGGACACGCTCGAGGCCACTGTTCTGCAAGACCAAGACATGGGGCGGCAAGACGCCCCGTCCGCGCCAACCCACACCCGCCCGAACACCCCCCCTCGGGATGTTCGCGCGGGCGGGCCACCAGCTTCGGCTGGTTCTGCGCGGCGAACCGTCAGACAGGCGACGGACGCGACCCCGGATGAGACCCGCTCAGGCGGGACCACATCGGACAGCGCCGCCCGCAACCCTGACATGCCCCCAAGCGGCGCACATGCGCCATCACTACGGGACATCTCTTAGTCTGGCCGGGATGACTGAGCCGCAGACCGACGACGACCCTCCGGAACCGAGGCGGTGCCCGTGACGGGTGGTCTCGGTTTGGCGCTCGTGGCGCTCCTGATCGTCGCCAACGGGATGTTCGTCGCGGCGGAGTTCTCGCTCGTCTCGGTGCGTCGACCGGTGGTCGAGGAGCGTGCGGCCACCGGCGATCGTCGCGCGGGGATGGTCACCCGCGAGCTGTCGGACCTGTCGTTCGCGCTGTCGTCCGCGCAGTTCGGGATCACCGCCACCTCGCTGTTGGTGGGCTTCATCGCCGAGCGGGCGATCGGGGACACGGTCATCCGGCCGCTGCTCGACGCCTTCGGCCTGCCCGCACAGGCGGCCACCGGTGTGGCGGTGGCCGGTGCGTTCCTGGTCTCGACCATCCTGCAGATGGTCATGGGCGAACTGTTCCCCAAGAACCTGGCGATCTCGCGGCCACTGCCCGTGGCGTTGGCGGTCACCCCGTTCAGTCGGGGCTTCGGGATCCTGCTCGGTCCGTTCATCCGCGTGTTCGACGGCTCGGCCCAGATGATCACGGAGAAGGTCTTCCGCGTCGACGTCGCCTCGGAACTCGAAGGTGGGCACAGCCTCGACGAGCTGGCGCGGATCATCACCGCGTCGGGCGACGAAGGCAGCCTCAGTGAGGAGCAGACGGGATTGTTGCGCCGCGCGGTGGGGCTCGGCGACCGACGGGTCGGGGAGGTCATGATCCCCCGCCCGGACGTGGTGTTCCTCCCGGCGGACGGGACGTTGGCCGATCTGCGTGCTGCCGCGAGGTCGACCGGTCACAGTCGCTTCCCGATCCGGGGCGACACCGAGGACGACGTGCTCGGCAGTGTGCATGTCAAGGACCTGCTCGGTGTGCCCTCCGACCAGCACGACGCGCTGCCGTTGACCTCCATCGCGATCCCGATGCTGGCCGTACCCGAATCCGAGCTGCTCCGACGCCTGTTGACCGACCTGCGTCGCGAACGCCGCACCTCGGCCCTGGTCGTGGACGAGTACGGAGGCACGGCCGGGGTGGTGACCCTCGAGGACGTGCTCGAGGAACTGGTCGGCGACATCGAGGACGAGTTCGATCAGGCTGGCCACCAGATCCGGCGGTTGGGAGCGGGCCGTCACCTGATCCGGGGCGGTCTGCGGGCCGACCGCGTGGAGCAGGTGCTCGGCGAGACCCTGCCGGAGGGCGAGTACGAGACCATCGCCGGGTTCGTCCTCGACCGGCTCGGCCACATCCCCGAACCCGGGGAACGTGTGACCCACGGATCGCTCGAGCTGACCGTCACCCGCATGGAGGGGGTCCGCGTCACGGAGCTGACAGCGCGGCGACTCCCGCGGTCCGAGGATCCGCCCGACGCGGGAGGCCCGGCGTGATGCCACTGCTCGCGGTGACCGCCACCGAGGCCGCCGCCGCGGGTTTCTCGTGGACGGCGGTCCTGATCGGTCTCGCGCTGCTCGCGGCCAACGGGTTCTTCGTGGCGGTGGAGATCGCGCTGCTCGCGGCCCGTCGTGGCCGCATCGAGGAGGCCGCCGAGGCGGGCGATCCCCGCGCGGCCCGCGCCTTGGCGGCCCTGACCGAGCTGTCGGTGACCTTCTCGGGCGCCCAACTCGGTATCACGATGTGCTCGTTGGCCCTGGGAGCCATCGCCGAGCCGGCGCTCGTCGCGCTGTTCGCCGGTCTGCTCGGCGACACCGCGCTCCCCGCGGGGTTGATCCCGGTGGTGGCCGTGGTGGCGGGCCTGTCGATCGTGGTCTTCCTCCACATGGTCGTCGGTGAGATGGCACCCAAGAACCTCGCGCTGGCGCGCGCGGAGCAGGTCGCACTCGCCCTCGCGCGTCCGTTCGGGCTGTTCGTGACGGTCCTGCGGCCGTTGATCGTGATGCTCAACGGTCTCGCGAACCTGCTGGTCCGTCTCGTTCGCGTCGAGCCGGTCGACGAACACAAGCTGGTGCACACCCCCGACGAACTCGCCCTGGCCCTCGCCGAGTCCCGGGCGCTCGGCACGATCGCCCCGCAGGACGCACGGGTGATGGGGGCCGCGCTCCGGCTGGCGACGATCGACGCCGAGGCCGCGATGACCCCTCGGGTGGACCTGCATGCGGTGGCCGACACCGCGACCCTCCGCGAGGTGCTGGCGATCGCCGAGGCGAGCGGTCACACCCGCATCCCGGTCTTCCACGACGTCATCGACCACATCGTCGGCCTCGTGCACGTCAAGGACGTCCTCGTCCGCGACGACGACGAGCTGCGATCCCTGACGGTCGACGATCTGCTCAGGCCCATCCCCGCCGTACCCGAGTCGCGGGATCTCGAACAACTGCTGCGCGACATGCTGGACGACCGCAGCCACGCCCTGCTGGTGGTCGACGAGTTCGGCGGTACGGCCGGGCTGCTCACGCTCGAAGACGTGCTCGAGGAGCTCGTCGGGGAGATCGACGACGAGTTCGATGAGGAACACCACGGCAGCCGCGCCTCCGAACGGGTCTGGATGGTGCCGGGCACGCTGCGTCGTGTCGAGGCGACCCGAACGACCGGCGTCGAACTCGAGGGCGGCGAGGCGGAGACCGTCTCCGGCTGGATCGTCGAGCAGCTGGGCAAGCTCCCCGACCCGGGTGACCGGGTGGTCACCGACGACGGATGGCTCTTGATCGTGCGCACCATGGAGGGTCGTCGCGCGGGTGACGTGGAGATCCGCGCGCCCGAGCTGGTCGTGGACGAGTCGAGCGAGCCGGGTCCGTAGGCGGCCGGGTCCGATCGCCGCCGACCCCGGGATCACGGGCGGTACCTCCTAGACTTCGCGCCGTGCAGACGCACGGGGGAGGGTCGTCCGGTCCTTCGTCCGGGAGCCGTCCGGTCCCCCTCGGACCCCCATCGGAAGCAGGAGTTCGCGCGTGAGCCAACCGCTGGTGTCCTCGTCCACTGACCATCCCCGCGCGCGGGCCGCGAGCGCGCTCCGGCGGCTCGGGCACACCTTGATGTCGCATGATGCGGACGACGAGTTGCTGGTCGAGGTCGCCCTGGCCGCGGAACGGGTCGCCGGCCGGGTCGAGCAGGGCCCGGAGCGCTCGCGGGACCTCGAATCCACCAAACGCCGGATGTTCGAGGTGGACGTCGCCGAGGGCGAGCGCGTCGTGCATTTCGACGAGTGCTTCGTCTCGGGGCCGTTCAACCCCCTCGGTATCGCCATCGAGGTCCACCGCGAGGGCGACGAGGCGGTCGCCGAGGTCGAACTCGGGGCCGCCTTCGAAGGTGGTCCCGGGCGTTCGCACGGCGGCATCGTGGCGGCGGTGTTCGATGACGTACTGGGCTATCTGCTCACGTTGCAGCGCACCCCGGGGTTCACCGGCGAGCTGACCGTCCGCTACCTGGCGCCGACACCGATCGGGCAACCGCTGGTGTTCCGCGCGCGGTTGGTCGGCCGCGAGGGCCGCAAGCTGTTCACCGTGGCCGAGGCGACGGCGGACGGTCGGCTGGTGGCCACCGCGAGCGCGACGTTCGTGGCCGTCGAGCTGTCGCGCTTCCAGCGCTGATCCGGTGGGCTTCACCCGCGCCGAGCTCGAAGCGGCCCGCGGCCGCGTGGTCCCCGACCTGGTCGGGGACGACCCGCCGCGACTGGTGTTCGTCGGGATCAATCCCGGATTGTGGACCGCTGCCACGCAGACCCACTTCGCCCATCCGTCCAATCGGTTCTACCCGGCGCTGCATCGGGCGGGGATCACCCCGCGCGAGCTCGACCGGGTGGGCGGCCTGGACGAGGCCGACCGTCGCGAGCTGACCGACCGCGGCATCGCCATCACCAACGTGGTGACCCGGACGACCGCACGGGCGTCCGAGCTGACGACGGCCGAGCTCCGGTCGGGGGCGGCCGAGCTGGTCGCGCGCCTGGAGCGCTGGCAGCCCGCGGTCGTCGCCATCGCCGGGGTGGGTGTCTATCGCGTCGCGTTCAGGCGACCGGGGGCCAAGCTCGGACCCCAGCCCGGGACCTTGGCGGGCGCACGGACCTTCGCGGTGCCCAACCCCAGTGGGCTCAACGCCCACGAGACCGTGGACAGCCTCGCTGCCTGGTACCGCGAGGCCGCCGTCGCCGCCGGGATCGTGCCGCCGGAGGGGGTCACTGGCCGATGATCGGCAGCCCGTCGGACGGGGGCTGGCGTTTCGGGTCGGCATCGGTGAACACGTCGCCAGCGGCCGGTAGGGCATCGACCGCGTGCTGCAGCGGGTGCAGGAACGGCAACGCCGTGGGATCGAGTTCCTCGGTTGGGACGAATTCGGCCAGATCCCCCTCGTCGGTGAACGTCGAGGCGGTGATGTGGGGTGCATGTCGACGTGCACCGAAGACCACGACCACCGCGTCCTGCCCACCGACATCGGCCTCGGAGACGAACCCCCAGCAGGGCACGCCTTCGGCGGTGACGTGATCGGTGGCGAGCTGGGCGAGGACCGCGTGGCGCGCCTCGTCGTCCTCGGGAAGCTCCGGCAGCGACATCAATTGCGTTCGCTGCGGACCGGGGAGCACTACCGTCGGCGGGACTGGACGTCCCCGGGAGCGCAGCAGATCCAACGCCGCCTCCTGGCAGACGAATCTCAGCTCCTCGAACTGCACCGGATGCTCCTGACGATGGTGACCTCCCGCACGTTATCGACCGGTGACGGACCTGATGACGCCGGACCCGGGACCGGGACCGTGCGCGTCGGCTCCGAGCCGCACCAGCTCCGGGTGCTCGACGTCGTCGTGTTGCCGCCCATCGGCGACCCGGCATCGGGACCCGCGAGCCGTCCGGTCGCCGATGTCGCGTCGCTCGTCATCGACCTGACCCACGAGTTGTGTCGCGAGCCAGCGCCGGAGGCAGGCCCGTCCTGGCGGCAGGTGGTCCCCGACGAACTGGCACGCATCGCCGCGATCCACACCGATCAGTTGCCGGACGGGTTCTTCGTCCGGTTCGGTGCCCGGTTCCTGGCCACCTACCACGCCACCTTCCTCGCCGGGCCGTACGCCACCGCTCTGTCGATCGGCCCGACGGGTGCGCCGCTGGGCTTCGTGGTCGGCACCTCGGACAACGCGCGCCACTATCGGTGGCTGGTGCGCAACGCCGGGTCCCTGGCGTGGTCGGGAGCCGCAGCGCTGAGCGTACGTCCCGGTCTCGCCTACCGGCTGCTGCGTACCCGCGGCGGACGGTACGCACGCAGCCTGCTCCGGCTGCTCCGGAACCGAGCGGGAACGCGGGCTTCGTCGCGGCGTGACGCCGACGTCGGGGGTTCGGTGGGTGCGGTGCCCCCCGTGGTCGCGGTCCTGACCCACGTCGCGGTGGCTCCCGAGGCCCAGGGAACCGGCCTCGGACGCGTACTCGTCGAGGCGTTCGTGGCGCACGCCCGGGCGCAGGGCGCGGACGAGATCCGACTCATCGCCCACCGACACACACCTGCGCCGGGTTTCTACCGTCGTCTGGGCTGGTCCAGCCTGGGAGCTCGCACGGCCTCCGACGGTAGTCTCGTCGAGGAGTTCCAACTCGTCCTGTGACCCGTCCCGTGAGGCCTCGGTGTCGTCGTTCCGCGCCCTGTTGCTGGCTGCTGTCGTGATGGCGGTCGCCCTGGCGTCGTGCGGGGCCCCCGGCGCGAGCGAGGTCGATCCCTCGGGCGGCGCGACGGGCGATCCGGAGAGCACCGAGCCGGAGGTCGCCCGACCGGATGCCGACGAACCGCCCGGCCAGGATCCGGAGGACGCCCCGGGTGAGGTTGCGGCCGGGTCCGACGAGCCGCGGGCCACGGCTCCCGAGGCGAGCCATGCGCCTGCCCCGGAGCCGGTGGCGGCCTTCGAACTCTCGCCCGACGAGATGCTGCCCGACGCGAAACGACTCGCCGCCGACGTGGTCCAGACCCTGCTGACCTACGAGCCGGAGGACACCGCGGGGGAGATCGCCGGCCGGGTGGCGGGGGACCACCGCGCGCTGGGCCTGGTGGTGTCGGCCGCGCCGCTGCTGCACGCCGGTGCGTGGTCGCGCGGGGAGATCGTCTACCCGCAGCTGGGCGGGTTCACCGACACGGCCGCCTCGGTGATGGTCGTGGCCCGTCAGACCATCGGCCTGCCCGACGGCGAGGTCCGGGACACGACACGAACCCTGGATGTCCGGCTCGCCGTCGAGGACGACGAGTGGGTGTTCGATGCCCTGGCCTCCGCCGGGGGACGCGCGATCGACCGTCCGCACGACCTCTCGGAGGCGGCGATCGCGGTGGTCGACGACGACCGCATCGAGCTCCCCGATACCGCACGATGGGACATCTACCGCGGCGTGATCGAGGAGCCGATGCTGGAGCTGATGGCGCTGATGGCCGAGCGGACCGAGTACGGCGTCATCGTGCTCGACACCGGTCATCCGTGGGAGGTGTTCGGCACCGATCGTCAGAGTCGTCATTCGCTCGGCCGGGCGATCGACCTCTATCGGCTGGACGGACCGAACGTCATCGACGACCGTGACAAGGGTTCCGACACCCACGCGTTCATGGAGTGGCTCTACGACCAACCCGAGATGACCAACATGGGTGGCCCGTGGGCGCTGGACGACTTCGGTGGGCGTTCGTTCAGCGACGATCTGCACCAGGACCATCTGCACATCGAATCCGCCGCAGGCGACTGAGCCTCCCGCCCCGCCACCGGGCTGCGGCCCGGACCGGGATGGGCCTCAGACCGCGATGGGCCTCAGACCGCGATGGGCCTCAGACCGCGGTGGGCCTCAGACCGAGGTGGTGGCCCCCAGAGAGGCCGAGGAGACGGTACGCGCGTACTTGGCCAGCACCCCCCGGGTGTAGCGCGGGGGCAGCGGTTCCCATCCGACATGGCGGGCCGCGAGCTCGTCGGCATCGACCAACAGATCCATCGTGCGGCTGGCGATGTCGATGCGGATCCGGTCGCCGTCGCGCACGAACGCGATCGGGCCGCCGTCGGTGGCCTCGGGCGCCACGTGACCGATCGAGAAGCCGTGGGTCGCACCGGAGAACCGGCCATCGGTCAGCAGCGCCACCGTGCTCCCGAGCCCTGCGCCCTTGACCGCCGAGGTGACCGCGAGCATCTCGCGCATCCCGGGCCCGCCCTTGGGGCCCTCGTAGCGGATGACGATCACGTCACCATCGACGATTGCACCGGTCAGGACGGCCTCCATCGCGCCGGTCTCGCCGTCGAAGACGCGCGCCGGCCCCTCGAACTCGTGGAGTTCCTCCGGGATGCCGGCGATCTTCAGCACCGCGCCCTCCGGGGCCAACGAGCCGCGCAGGATCGCCAGACCTCCGGCGGTGTGGATCGGGGCGGTCAGCGGGTGCACGACCTCGCCGTCCGGGGCGGGGACGTCCATCGCCTCCAGCTCCTCGCCGATGCTGCGGCCCGTCACCGTCATCGCGTCACCGTGCAGCAGCCCCGCGTCGAGCAGTTCCTTCATGACCACCGGCACCCCGCCGATGCGGTCGAGGTCGTTCATGACGTAGCGACCGCCGGGCTTGGTGTCGG
>Ga0207421_10001251_pt1 | contig 32924 bp, 22 predicted proteins | sample SodLakKL_010_SED_4_FD_187542 | JGI IMG/M metagenome (GOLD analysis project Ga0207421, IMG submission 187542) | Alkaline sediment microbial communities from Lake Tanatar, Kulunda Steppe, Russia - 8KL_010_SED (SPAdes) (version 2) | ecosystem: Environmental > Aquatic > Non-marine Saline and...
TAGTTGGCTAGTTTATCAGTATTTTTCACAATTATTCTGCCGCTTCAGCTTGATCTAATTCCTCTCCCCTCGCTCTTGATTTAATTCCTCTCCCCTCCGAGGTAGAGAACACAGGTGAGAAGGGAAGTTGCTTTTGAACTTGATTTTGATCTCCCGAACGTCATTCCGGCCCACGAGCCGGAATCCATCTTGAACTTGATCTTGATTTTCGCTCAATCCCCCACTCCCCCGCTCTCCCTTCCTCCCGCTCTTACGAACTTTCGCTTCTCGCACGCTCTCTACTTATAATCGTCCATTCACCCTTACTTGTTAAGACGATAACGATTAAAATAAAGCACAACCACAGCAACCAGGGCCACAGCGGCCAGACCCCAGAACATACCCAGCAAGCCGACGTAGTCGGCCAGCACTCCAGCCATCCCCGCCCCCAGGCTACCAATCGTGTAGTTAGTAAAAAAAGCCACCCCGTATAACCGGCCGTGCGAACTCACCCCTCCAAACTCCGCCAGGAAACTGTTCACCACCGGCTGGGTCGAGTAATAAACAATTGACCAGAAGATCAGACCGGCGGCAAAAAACCAGTGGGAGAGCAGGGGCAACAGCAGCAGACTGACCGAATAAAGCACTACCTGGCCGAGATAAAGGGGCCAGAAACGTTTACCGTCGCCTAAATATCCCCCCAAAAACTGACCGGCAATACCAAAAATTAGGACAAAAGTTGTCACGCCACCAACCGCCGCCAGGTCCATCCCCTCCCAGACCTCGCCGATACTGTGGGGGATATAAGTTACCACTCCCCGATAGATGAAACCCGTGATACTGTGAGCCAGCAGTAAAACCCACAATTGCTCCCACGGCGGCAATTTTCCTTTCTTGCGATTAATTCTGGCCTGGGCCGGTGATTCAGGTATAAATAAGAGCAGGAAAAGAGCCAGCGCCGCAAAACCAGCCCCCATCAAAAAGGCGGCACGCCAGCTATATAACGAGGCGACTGCTCCAGCCAGAGCCGGTGTTACGGCTATCATGAAGTTACCACCGCTGCCGTGCCAGGCAAGAGCCTTACTCTGTTTGCCCTGGAATGAACCGGCGATCACAGCCAGCGCCAGCGGATGATGCATCCCCCCGGCAAATCCGGCCAGCAGCCAGCCTAATACAAACATCAACGGATGGACGGAAAAACCCATTAGAAGGGCCCCGCCAACAATCGCAAGTAGCATCGATAAAAGCAGCAGCTTGCGACTTACTACGTCAGCTAACCAGCCGGTCGGCAAAGAAGTTATTCCGAACAGGGCAAATCCGGCCGTCCCCACCCAGCCGGCAAAACTCAAGCTCCAGCCAAACTCCGCCCGCACAGCATTTAACACTACCGGATAAATTATCACCACTGCGTGCACCGTTCCATGCACAAAACTCAGGGTGAGCAGTCTTAGTCTTTTGATAGACATCGTGTAACCGTTTATCTCTTAGTCCAGCAATTTTTGGTTACCGGGGGATAATCACTCTTTTCCCGCGGATTTATACGTTTCCATGGCCCTGGAGGGGCCGAGTATGGAAACGTATACCTCGGAGTCTCGCCGGATGCGAGAGGAGAATGAGCCGGAAAAGGGTGATTGTCCCCCTCTATCGCGCTGGTGTCTAATGCGGCATCAACTACCAGAAAAAGAGTCATTGGGCTACTCGTCCAGGTGGGGCTCGGGTTCAAATACGGGGTTGGCGTGTTCGCTCAACAGTAGCTGTTCGTCCAGCGGATTGCGCAACTCAACCACGCGCGGGTCCCGTTCCCGGTAATCGTCGTCTCGCTCCGGCGGCTCCGGTAGCTCCGCATCACCGAGACAGTAATCCCAGTGGTCACACTTAATTTCCGATCCATTTTTTTTCTGAAAGTGACACCACTTGAATTGCTCGTTGCGGGGGTAGTTTTCAACGTCTTCGGAGACGGTAAGCTCACGCACACGCTCGAGCATCAAGTGTACCGATTCGATTGTCCCAGGGTCAATTTCCTTGAAGACAAACGCGGTCGAACTCTGCGGCGGCTCAGCAAGAAAATGTATCCCAGCTACCTCGGGCACCTGGCCGAACGCCTGGTAATATAGCCAGCCATAGACGTCGAGCTGGCGCCCGTAGTCGACGCTTAACGGCGACGAAGAGTTAAAAGGACTCTTACCCGTCTTGTAGTCAATTATAGCCGTGCGCTCAAACCAGAGCGGATGTTTCTCAAATATTGCGTCAACACCACCGCCGAATAGCCAATTACCGTCAGCGTCGGTCACCCGCACAGTCAGTTCGTTAGCGTCCGGACTCGACCTATCCCAGGCTTCCTCGTCGGATAGCTTTGTCCGCCGCTTGAGCTGATGAAACCGGCGTAGAAAAGCGTTCACGTAATTCTGAAACTGCAGCTTCAATTTGTCAGCGTTACGCTTCATTTCCTCTTCAAACTTCCCGGGCAACCCCTCCTGCCAGAGCTCGCGCGCTTTCTTATTTATCCGCTCGTTAAGGACATTTTTCGCCTTCTTTCCCCCGCCGGCAACCGGCGGCCCCGGGTCGCGGTTGAACTCTTCCACCACCGCATGCACAAAAGTTCCTTTTTTCATCGCATAACTGGGCGGCGGCTTCAGCCCTTCAATATACTCGTAAGCCCACATCCGCGGACAACTGTAAAACTTGTTTATCTGCGAAGCTGAAAATACCCTCAGCTCGTCTTCTTCCGTCTTAATTTCATCCATCATCACTATCGGCTCCTTTTATTTGGCTCTGTAGAAAACCTTATAATTTACCTTTTAACTTCGACAGAAGGTTTTGGCCCCTTCGTATACGGATTTATAGAAATTAGTAGCCCCGGATGGGCTGATTACTAATTTCTATACCTCGAACCCAGCCGGTTCATCATAAAAAACCAGCTGGGGAGAATGAGTAGCGAAAGGGTCCAAAACTACACTCCGCTTGGGGATCTCTACAAAGCTTTTTATTTATAAATCTCACGTTTCTCAACCTTTGATCAGAATAATATTTTCTTCCCATCCCCCTACCTTGCACCTTAGCACCTTTTTGCTCTCCGCTTTTGATCTTGACCTCCCGCCGTCATTCCGGCCCCCGAGCCGGAATCCATCTTGAACTTGATCTTGATTTTCGCTCTTTCGCTTCTCACCCATCGTCCTTGACCATAATTTACACGCTCTTTTGCTTCTCGCTTCTCTCACGCTCGCTTCTCGCCCTATGCCCCATCGTCCTTGACCTTGATTTACCCGAACTTGCGCCCGCTCACCCGCTCGCAAGTTCGCCCCTTCGCTCCTGGGCGTTTCCCTCCCTTGACTTTGACTAAAGCTCGTCATTCCGGCCTCCGAGCCGGAATCCAGTGACTTTGACCTTGATTTTCGGTCTTTCACCTGCTCGCAAGCTCGCCTCTTCGAGAAACACCCCTTGCCTTTTAATTATACTCTCTCTACAATTAAACGTGAACCGCTTCAACTCCAAAACTCGCTAAAGGAGCCAAAAAAATGAAATTATCCGGTAAACTCCTTCTTCTCTTATCCCTTCTTATCCTGACCGGCTTCGCCTGTTTCAACACCAATGCCCACTCCAACGACGTCAACCTACCCGACCGTCTAAACCGTTTCGGCCTCGACTTGACCCGCCAGCTTAACGAGGAAACTGAGGACAATCTCTTTCTCTCCGCCCCCAGCGTCAGTTTCGCTCTCTCCCTGGCCGCCCACGGCGCCGAAGACAAGACCCGGACCGAAATTGCCCAACTGCTTAACGTTGAAGATTTACCCGAAACAGAATTTAACCAGCTCTCCCGCGAGCTGCTTGATTCTCTGCTCGCAGCCGACACCGGCGTCGAGCTGCACGTCGCCAACTCTCTCTGGCTCCAGGAAAATTTTCCTTTCCTTGAAAACTACGTCGAACGCTCACAAGAGTTCTATGACGCCAAGGTTGAAACCGCCGACTTCTTGGACCCCGAAACGGCCCGCCGCATAAACGACTGGGTCCGCCGCCAGACGCAGGACAAGATAGAAAAGATAGCCGACGAGGATGCTATCCGCGAGCTGATTGCCATGCTCTTCAACGCCATCTACTTCGACGGTCAGTGGACAGAGGAATTCGATCCCGACCTGACTCAACCGGAACCTTTTTACCCCGCTGATGCTGACCCCGACACGGTGCCGACCATGCAACGCGAGGATGACTTTGCCTACCTCGATAAGGAAGACTTCCAGGCCGTCTCCCTGCCTTACGGCGAGGGCCGTTTCAGTATGGACCTTTACCTGCCGGACGCCGACACACCGGCAGAGCAATTTGTCAAATCAATAACTTACGAGAAACTTCAAACCTGGCAGGAAGATATGCGCGAACAGGAAGTTGAAGTCAAACTTCCCCACTTTGAGATAGAATACGAAAAAGAACTGCGGGAGATTTTGAGAGAAATGGGTATGCGCCAGGCTTTTGAACGCTACGACGCCAACTTTGGCCGCATGGTCGATTTAGAGGAGCTGACCGAAAACGTCTTCATCGACTTTGTCAAACATAAAAGCTACGTCGAGGTCGACGAACGGGGCACCGAAGCAGCCGCCGTCACCGGAATCGGCGTCGGCGTCACCGCCGTCCAACCCGAGCCGCCAACCATCCACTTCGACCGCCCCTTCTTCTTCCTCATCCGCGACCACCAAACCGGCCTCCACCTCTTCACCGGCCTCGTCACGGACCCCACCCAATAATCATCATCGTATTCTTCCCCAGGCGTACCTGCCTCTACCACTAACTCCTTGCTCTTCATTTGATTCCATTCCCCCGCTCTCCCTTTCTCCCGCTCTTACGAACTTTCGCTCCTCGCAATCCCCCGCTCGCCTCTTCGCTCCTTAGCGTTCCCCGCTTTTGATCTTGATCTCCCCGAACTTTCGCCTGTTCGCATGCTCTCATGCTCGCCTCTTCATGCACTTTCGCCTCTTCGAGCACTCCCGCTCCTCGCCAATCCGCGTTCACCTGCGTTAATCTGCGTGCCCACCGCTTTTGATCTTGACCTCCCGCACGTCATTCCGGCCGACGAGCCGGAATCCATCTTAACGATTTACGATCTACAATGCTTTTCGACCTTCCTTCATGCCTTTGCGCCTTTGCGTTTTCCGCCCTTGACCTTGATTTACACAAACTTGCGCCTATTCGCCCCCTCTCACGCTCGCACGCTCGCCTCTTTGCAATATCGCCCCATCGCCACCTACGTCCACTGGTAGAGAGAAAAAATTAGAAAATCCTCCGACAATGCGTTAAACTTACTATAGAGCTTTAGAATTTTAAGAAGGGGGTTTATCATGATCACTTCTGAAGTAACAAAACGGCTCGAAGCAATCGAAAATGAGTTAAAAATGATCCGGAAAGCCTTTACGCCTCAGGGTTCAATAAAAGAACTGGCGGGAAGCTGGAGCGATTACGAGGGGACTAATGGAGAAGATCTGGAAACCCTGAAGAATGAAATTTATGAAAATCGCCAAGAATCGTCACAACGATTCAACATAGAACAATGATTGTAATTGATACTGATGTGGTCATTGATTTCCTTCGCGGAGATAAAGCGGTTGTAGACTATGTTGAAAAGATTGAAAAGGAGTTAGCCATTACTTCTATCACTTTATCTGAATTATATTACGGGGCTTCTAAGGCACAACAGATGGGCAAACATAGAAAACAGATCGGTTCTTTAATAGAGTTTGTCAGAGTTCTTCATACCAGTCATGAAAGCTCCCGTATTTTTGGTGAAACAAAAGCCAAACTTGAAAACCAGGGAAAAATCGTGGATGATATGGATTTATTGATTGCCTCTATAGTAGAGGCTTATGAATATCAGTTTGTTACCGGTAATATATCACATTTTGAGCGGATTGATGGACTTGAGGCTTATTCTATAGGACAGGTGATTTAGTCTCCCCTATCACGGTAATCAAGTGTAGTTATCATTTCTCCCTCTTAGCCAGCCACTCTTTGAATTAACGATATCTCGTTGATGTATCTTTTCGCCTCTGCTCTCCTTCACAATCCCCGCCCTTGCCCTTGATTTTCCCGAACTTTCGCCTGTTCGCAGGTTCGCAAGCTCGCCTGTTCACGCTCCGCGCCCAGCGCCCTGCTCCCCGCGCCCCCCGTACATAAAAAAAGTGGGGAGGGTCGGCCGTAAGAACTGACCGACCCTCCTCACTGTGGGTGGGACTTCTATGTGAATTGTAAGCCCCATTAAAGGTCGCCCGCTTACTTGTCCGTGGAGCGACCCCGGTTCCCGGGCCTTTCAGCCGTTAGGCCTACCGAGCCCAGGAACCTTAACTTGTAACTGTTACCTTATTCCCTCTCCCCCTAAAGGAAGAGGGTCACATGTGCCTTTTCCCTTATCCCCTCTCCCCTGGAGGGAGAGGGTCAGGGTGAGGGGGAAAACGGTTTTGACAACCGCCTTCCACCCCCCTTTGTGTTTCCCCCCGTCAAGGGGGGGAATATTAAGAAAACAGTTACCTTAACTCAGCTTAGAAGCTGACCGAAAGCTCACCAACGATGCCATCAAATTTATTGGCATCGTCCCCAGCATCATCGTCTACATCCTGGTCAACGTATTCAAGCTTGGCCAGCGTGTTCGGCGACAGCTCGTGACCTACGCCAATCTGGAGGCGCTCGACGTCACCGTCGTCACCGTCATCGGGCTCGAGGTTAACCTCACTCCAGCGCAGAGCCAGGTGACTGGCCGGCGTCAGGTCGTAACGACCTTCAACGGTGAAATACTCACTCTCATCTCCATCATCAGTTTCAATCACACCGTAATTAGCATAGAGTTCAGCCGGCTGACCAACCTCGGCAAGGTCATAGGTCAGGTCCAACTGCCAGGCATCAACTTCATTGTCATGATCCCCTGGAGCCTGACCACCGTCAATAAGATAATATCCCTCGGATGCGTAATCACTCAATCCAAAGTTGGATTCCGCATCTGTGTCATGGTCAACGGTGTGGTAAGAAGCAGCGGCACTAAGTCCGGGCATAAGCTCGCCCCAAACTTTAGCGGTCAGCGCCATATCACGGTCGTCGTCAAAATCGGCGCCTTCGGTTCCGTTGGTAGCAGCCAGACTCCAGGCGGCGCCCATGTACTGACCGGAAAGCTCAAGACCGGTCTGGACAGCCGTCGGGTCAACAACCGCGTTACCGATCAGGTTGTTGGCCTGAACGTCAGCGTTGTTAGAACCACGCTGGCGCTGGTTACCAAAGTTGAGTTCAAACTGACCAACCTTGAGGTCGGTCATCGGCACCAGTTCTGAATGGGTCAGATAAGCCTCGTAGATGTCTACGGTATCGCCGGCACCTTTTGCCTGAACTTCAGCAAAAGCATCAACTCCGGCGGCAACGTCGCCGTATACCTGCAGGTTAAGCAGGGCGTCGTTGAAGCCCATCTCCTGGTCGGGACCTTCTTCGCCTTCTACATCCTGAAAGCGACCGGTGACCTGCCCTTCAAAATCTATCTGAGCCGCGGCGGGCAGAGCAAGGCCGACAGCCAGAAGTGCAACTATACTAAATGTAGCTAATTTCTTCATAGTAACATTCCTCCTTTTTAGGTAGAACTTCAAACAGAAAAGATTTGCTTGAAGCCGCGGTTTCACTGTCGTCCCTACCCCACAGTGACTTCCGTATCACTGGGCGGGCGCCCGGGTGTTTATTGGAGGAATGTGCTCACCACCTTTCCACCTGGTTTTGGGCCTGCGACAGCGAAACCATATCGCTCAATTAATCAATTAATTAAATCGTTCAAATCACACAAATCGTCGGATTAATTCTTACTTCAGTCCATCCCCCGGTTACTACTCACTGATAACCGTTAACAATCTTCCCTCTCACCAATCTGCGTGCCATTTAAGATTTTGCAGCTGAACTCACAAAATGCAACTCGCAAAAACAACTTTAGTACAACAAAAAGGCCATACCGCCGTTCTGCACTCATAACCCGGTCATTCTATATTAACAACAATATTATATAACGTCAACCACAAAGGTCAATCCGCTATCACTTCCCTGTCTCCTGGTTCGTCTCTGAGCCCGGATAATAAGCCCAAAACTGCGATATGGCCTAACTAAATCATTATTTTTGACTCTGCATAAATATATATTACATTTTCACCCAAATGTCAAATATTTTTTTGATTCCTTCCCCTCGTACTTTGAATTATTCACTTACTCCCAACATTTTCTCCTCGTACTTTGAATTATTTACTTACTCTTCTCGCGCCACCAGTTATGTGCTTTTGAAACTGTTGATGGGCTCCGATTGAACCAGCGTGCTATATCAGATGTTCCATATCCTTCTTCATACATCTTGGCCATTGCTTCTCGCCGCAAATTACTTATTGGCCTCTTTTTACTCTGTCCACGTATTTCTTCCGTAGTATATTCTGTTCCATCCACTACCTCCTGAGCAATCGTCAGCATAGTTTTCCGCCCCCTTTTCTCTTGAAACGCTTGTGCCTCACGTCCCTCCTGACGGCGCTGATAAAATTCATTCCATTCTTTTTCCAAACCAATATATGTCTCATCTCCCGGCATATCTGAACCACAGGCACGTAAACAGCTTTTAAAGGCTCCTACTCTATTTGGGCTGGAAAATCCAGGCGGATAACACCACGTATCTAAATTAATCCAATCACACTCAATTCCTAAAAACCAATACCAAGAACTCCACTTGTAGTCCTGAGCAAAATCCGCTATACCTGCCTCAACCGGATTCATATGCACATAGCCAACCACATTGTTAAGGTATCTTTTATCAAGAATCACCTTAACCACAGGCCGCCCCTGGGTTAAATGACCTCTAATATTACGACGTTTATTAAAACCGCGAGCATACTCGGAATGGGCAATTTTTAAAACTCGTCCAAGGGAAGTCCCCCCCATTTTTAACAGTAGATGTAGGTGATTGATCATCAAACAAAAGGAACCTATTTTCCCACCAAGCCTATCCATTGTTCTATCAAGGAGCCTTAAATACGTAACCCTATCCTCAGGAGAGAAAAACAACGGCTCCTCCCGCTGACCACGTGTACAGACATGATACCAATAGCCTTCCACATACGCTCTAACCGGATATCCCATAATGATTTCATTTTATCTGATTTTATTAAACTTTCAAAGTATAAGAACAGCCTCGGAAAAATTATGTTCACTGATTGTAACGTCTCACGATAATCCCGTGTAATTTATCGAATTACGAACGGGAAAACAATCCTCTCAAAATCAAAAACATATTGGACAGGATAAAATTCTGATGTGCTGGATTTAAAACCACTTCAACGTCAATTAAGGGGTTTGGATTCACGGGCTTAATTCGAAAGGTTCACCGGAATAAATTCGAGACGTTACAACTGATCAAGAGAAGCTGATGCAAAATCTTCATCTTTTTTTCAGGGAATAAGTAAATAATTCAAAGTACGAGGTAAAAGAAGGAGGTTGATTTTGGGGTGGGGGTTTGGTAAACTTTTGCCGCTTTCGTTGGATTGCTGTAGTTAAAAAGGACAGGTAGCTCAGTCGGTAGAGCACCGCCCTGAAAAGGCGGGTGTCCGCGGTTCGAATCCGCGCCTGTCCATTTTTCTGAGCTCCCTTTCCGTTGTGCACAAATCTTTCCGTACACTTTTATTTAGAATATTTCGCTTACCTCATCGAAATCTAGCCCGAATTATTCACGACAGCACCACTGTCGTGAATAATTCGCCTGCAGGGGCGCATCGAGCACTCAAAGCGTTGAGTGCTCCAAGGCGCGGTTAACCGAGCGGAGCTGTCAATTAAAATTGACGGCTCGGTTGAGTATTACCTCGTAGAGGCGGGTTATGCACGAAAAAGTATTTTTCGTGCATAATCCGGGCTAGGGTGAGGGGAATAAAACGTCACAACCGTTGTTCGGCCTCTACGAGGCCTCTTCACCCCCACCTTAATCCTCGGACTTGTCCCCCCCGTGGAACTTTGGTCTTCGACTTTCCCGCTGCGCGGGAAATCGAATTTTGCTATCCTGCAAAATTCCGCCCCTCAAGGGGGAGGAGATGTTTAACCCTTCTCGGAGAGAGTTTAACTAATATCCTGGGCATCAATGTAATCGAGCAGCATTGAGTTAACAGATTCACCGGTTTTGACTCCCACCGAAGCCCAAACATCGGCTTTGTCTTCCCATTCTCGGACATCAATAATATCCCGAACTCTCTTTCTCCACTCGCGATCGCCGGGCGCTGGAAGATCCCATTTTTTGTGTTCATGTGCGGCCGGATTAAGAACAAATTCTTTTGCCACGGTCCAGTCCCGCGGAACTTCTAATAACTTTCGGTTGGCAACAGACGGCGAGTTACCCGGCCAGAGCTCATCAACCAGCACAGCTTCCATCTCTTCCAGATAAAAGTGAAGTATCTGTCCTGCTTCCCCCACTTTTACCTGCCAGCCGTTGTTTTCGGCAACGGTTACAAGCTGTTTTTGCAAATCAATATCACCAGTAACTGCAATCGCTTTTATATCAGTATTTATATCAGAAACCATATCCAGCTTAAAAGTTTCAACTGCTGTCAAACTATTGTTGTCATCGTAAACTCGCACGGCTCCCGGGACCGCCTCCTGGACCTGGTAAGCGGTATAAGACGAAAGTCCGGAGTGTTCAAAACCACTTCGCAGTCGGACGTAATTACCTTCACTAAATACCGGTTCATCGTCCGCCACCTTTTCAAGCTGATAAGGACGCAAATAAGTCCGACGGCCGTCGACCCTGATAACAGGATCATCACAATAATTTACGCCACATACCTTGTAAATGTCCCCCTCCCGGATATCATAATATCTATCCTTCAACGTGGTGCGAATAACCCGAACCTTGTCGCCAGGATTAAAATCCATTTTTTTACCTCCAAAAGTTTAAGGGGATAATTAGTGCCCACTGCTCAAACAGATTCAAATTAAGGCCGGATTAAAAGAACTATAGCTAAAGATTGAAACCACCATCAGCAGGGAAGGACAAAAAAAGAAGTGGCATATCACTTCCTTCGGGGGACAAAAGTATAAAGTAGCAACTTTTATTATACCCCCCCATATGTAAACGAAATAGTTCAGATAATCCCCCGGAGAAATTTAGTTGGTTAGTTGGCTGGTTGGCTGGTTGGTTGGTTAGGGGGAGTAACCGAAGTCGGCGAGGATATCGGGGACGTCGTCGGGGGCGACGTGGGAGTAGACTTTCTCTTCAATTATCACCACGGGGGCCTTGGAGCAGGCACCGACGCAGCGAGCGTCAGTAACGGAAAACTTGCCGTCCTCAGTCGGTTCTTCCGGCTCAACACCCAACTCCTCCAGGAAACGGTCGAAAACGGCTCCGGCACCACGAACGTGGCAGGCGGTTCCCGTGCAGATAATAATCTCGTATTCGCCGGCAGGCTGAAAGTTGAAAAACTGGTAAAAGGAAGCGACCCCGGTGACGCGAGCATAAGGAACGGAGAGAAGACGTGCAACCTCGTCGAGATGTTGACGGGAAAGATATCCATATTCCTCCTGGACTATCTGTAGAGCAGGAATGAGATAGCTATCCGAGCGGTCGCGCCCCCTAAAATCCTGCAGCTTCTCGACAATTTTTTCCTTCAACGTATATTCTTCGCTACAACAGCTCATTTTATCCCCTGCCGTTCACTGGGTTTATAAGAAGTATGCAGAAGTTTGTGGGCCCGCTCACTGTTGGGCTCGCCGAGATAATAACTATAAAGTTCCTTGATGTCGGGATTTTCATGCGATTTGCGCAACTGTTTGCTGGAGTCAATTGTATAGAGCGCCTGAGCCCGTTTTTTCACGAGTTCGGGATCAAGAGCAAAAGTATCTTCGGGCGGATAAGGCTGACCGCCACCACCAACACAGCCGCCGGGACAGGCCATAATCTCCAGCATGTGGTATTCTTTTTCCCCGGAAAGCAGACGCTCAAATAGTTCTTTAGCGTTCTGCAGACCGTTAGCAACACCAATATTTACGTTGTGGCCATCCAGTTCAATTGTCGCCTCACGCAAACCCTGGACACCACGGACTTCCATAAAATCAACGTTTGTCAGCGTCTCCCCGGTAAAACGTTCGTAAGCAGTGCGCAGGGCCGCTTCGGTAACACCACCGGTGGTTCCAAAAATATCGCCGCCACCACTTGCTGTACCCAGCGGCCGGTCAAACTGACTGTCGGGCAGGTTACGGAAATCAACGCCCATGCACTTGCACATCCAGATTAGTTCGCGTGTAGTCAAAACGGCATCAGTATAGGGAGCGCCCCAGGGAGTTTCGTGTTCCGGACGGGCGGCTTCGTATTTTTTGGCAGTGCAGGGCATGGCGGCAACTGAATATATGTTTTCGGGGGCAATACCCGCCTGCTCGGCGTAATAAGACTTAGTCAACGACGAGAGCATAGACATCGGAGACTTACAGGTCGAGGCGTTAGGGATCAATTCAGGATAAAAAGTTTCAAGAAAACTAACCCAGCCCGGCGAACAGGAGGTAATCAGGGGCAATTTTTCTCCCGCCTCAAAACGGTTTAAGAACTCGTCGGCCTCCTCAATTATTGTTAGGTCGGCGCCAAGATCGGTGTCAAATACAGCGTCGAAACCCATCATTTTAAGGGCGGTAACCATTTTCCCGGCAACCGGTGTTCCGGGATCGTAGCCAAAACCCTCACCAAGTGCAGCTCGAATTGAAGGGGCGGTCTGAACAACGACGTGCAAATCGGGATCAGCGATCACTTCAAATACTTCATCAGTAACATTGTTCTCAACTATTGAGGCGGTTGGACAGACGTTCACACACTGCCCGCAGTGGATACAGACGGACTCCATAATGTCAGCATTGTGGGCGGGCGCGGCCACGCTTTCGAAACCGCGGTTCTGCTGCCAGAGATTGGTCACCCCCTGGACCTCGTCACAGACGCGAACGCAGCGTCCACAGAGAATACACTTATCGGGTTCACGATGTATTGAAGGCGATGAGTTATCCTCCGGATATTGTTTGCGCTCCCCTTCAAACAATCGCTCTCGAACTCCAAGACTGTAGGCGCTGTCCTGCAGCTCGCAGTTACCGTCACGAACGCAAGTCTGGCAGTCCTTGGGATGGTTGTCGAGAATAAGCTCTACTATATCACGGCGGTGGCGGCGCAGTTCGGGCGACGATGTCTTAACTACCATATCCTCCTCGGCGGGATAGGAACAGGAGGCAACGAGCTGTTCGCGCTTCTCAAGTTCAACAATACAGATACGGCAGGCACCAAGTATGCTTAATTCGGGATGATAACAGAGACGCGGTATGTGAACACCAACCTGATCGGCGGCGTCCATTATTGTGGCACCGGGTTCTACTTCAGTCCGAATTCCGTCAATTACAAGACTAATTTTGTCTTCTGAATTCATTTGCGTAACACCGCCTCGAAGTTACAGACCTCGTAGCATTGACCGCATTTTATACACTCGTTCTGATCTATTTCATGTGGTTCCTGTGACTCACCGCTGATACAGTCGACGGGACAGACACGAGCGCAGGCTCCACAGCCAACACAGGGGTCTGCTTCAATCAGATAAGTCACCAGGTAGCGACAGGCGCCAGCGGGACACTCCTGCTCCTCAATGTGTCGGCGATACTCTTCTTCAAAGTAATCAAGTGTGCTGACAACGGGATTGGGAGCGGCCTGGCCGAGACCGCAGAGCGAAGCTTTCTGTTCCAGTTCACTCAGGCGGCGCAACAGATCAATATCTTCTTCCTTACCGGCACCGCGGGTAATTCGTTCCAGTATCTCCAGCAGGCGGGTATTCCCCTCCCGACAGGGCGTGCATTTACCGCAGGATTCCTCACGGGAAAATTCAATGAAGTATTTGGCCAGATCAACCATACAGGTCTCCTCGTCCATGACAATCATTCCGCCACTGCCCATGATACTGCCCTTCTCCGCCAGTGATTCAAAATCGACCTTTACGTCCAGCTCATCAGCGGGAATACAACCGCCCGCCGGGCCGCCTGTTTGTACAGCCTTTAGTTTTTTACCCCCGGGTACACCTCCACCGATTTCATTAACCACTTCTTCCAGGCTAATGCCCATCGGCACTTCAACCAGACCAGTGTTTACCACATCGCCGGCCAGAGCAAAAACCTTTGTTCCGGGACTGTTTTCTGTGCCAATATCTGAATACCAATCGGCGCCTCGATTGATAATATCGGGCACATTGGCAAGCGTTTCGACGTTATTTATTACGGTCGGTCTATCCCAGAGGCCAGACTGAGAAGGATAAGGTGGCCGCGGGCGGGGCATACCCCGCTTCCCTTCAATCGAATGTAGCAGAGCCGTCTCCTCGCCACAGACAAAAGCTCCGGCACCGCGTCGAATGTCAATATCAAGATCAAGACCACTGTCCAGTATGTTTTTACCGAGAAAACCCTGTTCACGCAGATTTTCTACCGCTTTTTCAAGCCTTTTTATAGCCAGTGGATATTCAATTCGAATGTAAACAAAACCCTGGCTGGCACCAACTGCATAAGCACCGATAATCATTCCTTCCAGAACACGATAAGGATCACCCTCAATTAGACTGCGATCCATAAAAGCGCCGGGGTCGCCCTCGTCGCAGTTGGCAACTATAAATTTTTCCTCCGCCTGCTGGCTCAGTGTAAATTTCCATTTCTGGCCGGTCGGGTAGCCAGCGCCGCCGCGGCCCCGCAAATTAGAAGCCAGTATCTGGTCACAGACCTGCTCGGGCGTCATCTCCGCAAGAACTTTCTGCAAAGCTTTGAGCCCTCCAGCACGACGATAATCACCTAAACTATCCGGCCTGATATAGCCACAATTATCCAGAACAAGTCTTTTTTGACTCGAATAAAAAGAAATTTCATTTTCTCGAAGAACTCGCTGTCCACTAACATCCTCATAACAAAGGTCTTCTATGACTTCTCCCTGCGCCAGAGTTTTGTCAATAATCGTCTCGACGTCCTCAACAGTAACATTTGTATAAAGAATACCGACCGGATCAATTCGAACAAGTGGACCCTGTTCACAAAAACCGGGACAACCGGTAAGATCTAAACTTAATCCTTCATTTTCTACCTTCTCATCCTCCAGGACAACCTCAGCCGGCAAATCAACCGCCGACAGTCTCTCTTCGAATTCCTCGTAAATATCCAGGGCGCCAGCGGAGACACAGGGGGTGCCGGCACATACAATTACGCGTGCTTTTTCCGTACCCGGATTGCTGGTCAACGTTTTGGCCTGTTCAGTCAAAGGAATCGGTCCCCTTTAGTCGTTACATAAATTGAGTTTGTATTTGTTTAACGTGGTCCTGACAAAATATCTCGCGTTTCGTCATTCTGGGCGAGCAACCATAGGGAGCGCGACCCGGAATCCATGTTGAATTTAAACGGGTATAGCTCAAACCCGTAAAAATGGATTGCGGGTCGTAGCCCGCAATGACGAACGTTGGATCAAACCCTGAAATGTCATTCGTATTCTGAGCCATCATCTTCCAACAATGACGCCAGAAGTGCTAAACAGATACGTGATTTCTTACAAATTGACGAAAAGTATAACACTCCAGATCAAAAAACAAAAGTAGAAGGAACTAAAAATAGAGGTCTCTTTCCCCGGCTGCTATTCTATCATGATATTCCTTGAGACGCGGGTAGGAATCAGGCAACTCGCGACGTACTTCTTCCAGTTCTTGTTTGAGCAGTTTCTCACCGCGACGACGAGTTTCCTCCGAGGCAAAATCATCCAACCACTCGCGGAAAGTCAGAATTGCGTTCAACTTACAGTAGTTGGCCTCTTTGCCCTCGCGCAACAGCTCCATGATACACTCGCCGGTGCGCCCACAGCGGTAGCCGGCAGTACAGAAAGAGGTGATATAACCACGCTCGGCCATGTCACTTACAAACTCGTCCAGGCTGCGTGTGTCACCAAGCAGAAACTGCTGGCGCTCCTTAGCCTGTTCTACGGTATATTCGCTATAAGTGCCAATTCCAATCCGGGTTGAAGCATCGGTCTGCGTGCAGCCAAGCTCCACCACATCATCGCGCAGTTCCGCCGGTTCGCGGGCCGTAATGATCAAGCCCGTGTAGGGGACAGCCAGACGGAGCACAGTAACTATTCGCTTCAGTTCTGCGTCGCTGACGGCATATTCGGACTGTTCGGACAGCGGAGCTCCGTAGGCCGGCTCCAGCCGGGGAAACGAAATCGTGTGAGGACCAACTCCAAACCGGGCCTCAAGCTCACGCGCGTGCAGAAGCAGGCTCATGACTTCAAACCGCCAGTCGTAAAGACCAAACAGCGCTCCAATCCCGACGTCGTCAATCCCCGCCTCAAAAGCACGATGCATAGAATAAAGCCGCCAGTTATAATTCGACTTCAACGTTTCGTCGGGATGTGCTTTTTCGTAAGTTGGACGGTGATAGGTCTCCTGAAAGACCTGGTAGGTTCCAATCCCAACTTCCTTAAGTTGCCGCAGCTCTTCAATCTGTAACGGTGGAGCGTTAACATTTACCCGACGAATAACACCCGGAGAAGTATTAACATCATAAATCGTTTCAATCGTATCAACCATGTAGTCAATACCGGTGCGCGGCGCTTCGCCATAAACCACAATCAGTCGTTTGTGGCCAATTTCACCGGCCAGCTCCCGGGTCTCTTCACGCACCTCTCGCGGCGATAAAATCTGGCGGTCAAGCTCTTCGTTATCACGACGGAAGCCACAGTAGCGGCAATTGTTAACGCAGAGATTATTCAAATAAAGAGGAGCGAAAGTAACGATCCGATTGTCGTAAACCTTCTTTTTTACCTGCGCTGCCGTCTGCTCCATGCGCCGGACCAGTTCGGGGTCACGCAGATTAATCAAAACTGCCGTCTCCTCGGGCGTCAGCGTCTCAACAGCCAGCGCTTTATCCAGTATATCCTCGACCTGTTCGGGGGGCGCTTGTTCTCCAGTTTCGAGCGCTCGGATGATACGCCCAGAATCAATAAAATTCTCGCCGTTCTCCATGTAAGTCTCGTAACCGCGGGAGCGGATTCGATTTTTTATCCAGGTCGACATATTAATAATTAACTCCTTTTTCAAAAGGTTCAAGCGCTCGCCCCAGCAGGTCGTGCAGACGGGCGATACAGAGGCCGTAGTTGGTAATAGGCGTGCCACTCTCCCGGGCACGCTGCAGCCGATAAAGCATCCGACGGCGGTTAATCATGCAACCACCACAGTGGATAATTATATCGTATTTTTTCAGTTCACGGGGAAAATCACGGCCGGAATAAACGTCATAATTCAGTTTAGCACCAACAAATTCATTCAACCAGGCGGGGATTTTCTCGCGACCGATGTCCCCTTCAATCGGATGATGGCTACAGGCTTCCGCAATTAAGACATTAGCCCCGGGCTGCAGTTTCTCGAGCTGCTGCGCGCCGGCAATCAATTCTCTCAAATTACCTTTTCGGCGGGCAAACAAAATAGAGAATGTGGTAAAAGGGATATCAACAGGTGTCTGGTTGCCAACCAGCTCTACCGATTGCGAGTCACAGACCACCAGTTCAGGGCTCACTCCAATCCGTTCAAGAATTTCTTTGTAGCCGTTGTCTTTAACGGTTAAAACTGCCGCCTCGTTGTCCAGAGCATTACGAATCGTTTGTACCTGGGGCAGAATTAGCCGTCCTTTTGGCGCCTCCAGGTCAATTGGAACAACCAGCAGAATTAGTCCGCCCGGGAAGATCAAATCACCAATTAGAGTGGGTGGATCTAAAAAATCCTCGGGGCAGATTTCAATCAACTGTCGTTTAAATTGATCAACGTAATCTGTCTCTCCGCGTTCGGCAAGGCTGGAGACGTAAATGACCTCCTGCTCACTTTTTTTCTCAAGTTTCTGTTGAAAATCAGGCTCAGGGGACTCGTGATCAATTTTATTAACTACCAGTAGATAGGGGACCTCATGCTGCTCGAACTCCTCAAGCAGCTCTTCCTCAAAGTCTCCCCAGGAATTAGGTTCAAGAACTAACACAGCCACATCAACCCCGGCCAGGGTATGACGCGCTTTGGCAATCCGTTCGCCGGCCAGAGTCGAGTCGTCGTCAAGACCACCGGTGTCAAAAAACACCAATGGGCCAAGAGGCTGCAGCTCCATCTGCTTCTCAACGACGTCAGTCGTCGTGCCCGGCTGTTTTGAGGTGATGGAAACATCCTGACCGGCAACCATGTTGAGAAAGGTCGATTTGCCAACATTAGTACGACCGAAAATACCAACGTGCAGACGGCTGGAGCGCGGGGTTTTGTTTAAACTCATCGAGCTCCCCCCCAAAGCTCAGAAGGGGCTGGCTCACTCTTTAGCCGTAACTGGAGCCCGGAACCGTCAAGCTCCAGGTGCTCAATTTTTGTTTGATCACCAGTTCGCTCCGCCAGCAGATCGGACAAGTCGATAAATTTAAGCAGCCAACCGAACGGCAGCAGTCCCACCTGAAAACTGTCAGTATGAAGATTAAGCTCACCCGGCTGCCAACGTAATCGGCCGGAGTAACTGAGTCGGTAATAAAGTCCCAACCGGTCACGGAACACTGCCTGCAGATCAATGTTGTCATCGGCAGAAGCAAGGTGGAGGTCCTTAAATTTAACCGCTCCCAGGTCATACGCCGGCAAAAACTGGTCAGCAAAATAAGAGACCTGGCGGGGGGACAGGGTAAGTTCCAGCTCCCCACCCTCGTGCTGAAGCGCCTTCCGCAGAGTTTCGTAATAAGCGTCCAGTTCATCGCCTTCGAGTTCTGTCGCTGGCAACTGCGGCCGGCGAAAGTTAACTGCCAGCAGCAATATAAGCAGCAATAGAGCCAGCCCGGTAAGAAGTAAAGAAATCGCAGCCCGAAATAACAATTTCATTTTTTCACCTAAAAATATAGATTTAGTCTCCTACAAAAACTTTCCCCTCTTGAAGGAGGGAAAACAAATGGAGGTGAATCAATGATTCAAAACCATTCCCCTCCCCTTAGTCCCCTCCCTCCAGGGGAGGGGAGATGCTCTGGGCGAGAATCCAAAATCCTTTTTTTCTCCCTCCGGGGGAGAAGACACTTTTTGCAGTGGACTCATAGATTGGTAAAACTAACGAACGCTCTGGTAATCGCGGCGCGGGGTGTTGCGGGGCGAAAAGACAATTTGCCACAACTGGTTGCGGCGGGCCCGGAATGAAGCGGCAGAAATCGCGAGATAATATTTCCACATACGATAAAATTTTTGAGTGTAGTTTTCTTTCAATTGGGGCCAGGCCGCTTCAAAGTTATCCCGCCAGGCGTTAAGCGTCTTCGCGTAGTCGGGCCCAAAGTTGTGCCAGTCCTCGAGCACAAAAAGTCCCTCGGCCGCCTCCGAAATCTGCGGCGGCGAGGGCAGCATACCGTTGGGAAAAATATACTTGTGTATCCAGGGGTCTGTAGCTTCTGTCGAGACGTTGGTACCAATAGTGTGCAACAGAAAAAGACCATTAGCGGTCAGACAACGCTCCGCCACTTCCATGAACTCACGGTAGTTTTTAACACCGACGTGTTCAAACATGCCAACCGATACAATACGATCAAATTTTTCTTCCAGATCCCGGTAGTCCTGGAACCGAACTTCAACCGGCAAATCAGCGCAGAGTCGATTACCATACTTGACCTGTTCCTCTGAGACAGTTATTCCCACGGCTTCAACGCCGTAATTTTTGGAAGCATACTCGACCAGCCCTCCCCAGCCACAGCCGATATCCAGCAGCCTCTGGCCCGGCTCCAGCTTCAGCTTGCGACAGATTAAATCAAGCTTGTCACGCTGGGCTTTCTCCAGATTATCGGCCTGTTTCCAGTAGCCACAGCTATAAATCATACGCTCGTCAAGCATCTCTTCGTAGAGGTCGTTGCCGATATCGTAATGTTTTTTGCCAACTTCTGTCGCCCGTTGCTGACTCTGAAGATTGAAAAGCTTAGCCTTGATAAAGTACCCCCAGCCTCGCCAGGAAAAATTTGCTTCATCAGCCAGACCGGCGCGAATTGAACGATAGATAACTTCTTCCAGCTCCTCACAATCCCACTGCCCCTCCATGTAGCTTTCACCAAGTGCCAGCCGCCCCCCGCTAATTAGACGATCAAAAACTGCTTCGTCGTTAACCTGGACGTCATGCGGACGGTCACCGTTTATCCGAACATCGATTTTATTGAGCATTTTCTCAACAACTTCGCGTGAACTGTTCATATTCCACACCCCCGGTAATATTTCTTCTATTTACCGGTTAAAAGATACCAATTCCTGGTATTTTATCAAGACGGTTTTGAATGCATTGACGTGTGCGCCGGCGTGGGAAGCCCGCTGAGAGCATAGATTAGCACCAAAAAACCGAGAATATTGCAGGCTATGAGAAATCCGTAAAAATAGGTCGGGCCAAAATAGCCGTAAATAAGTCCGGCGCTGAGGTTGCCCAGGGCAGAGCCCAGTCCCCAGACCGAAGCAACCAGAAGTGCCTGTCCGGTCGAGCGAATAACAGGATCAGAGAGCTGGTCAATCGTATAAACGGCTCCAACCGAGAGACTGACAAACATAAAAGCATGCAGTGGCTGGACAAAATAGAGCAGATGAGGCTGCGGCGCAAGGATATATATCAACCAGCGCAGAGCGGCTACCGTGGTCGAAAAGAGCAGCAAAAACCGGAAAGATATTCGTTGTTTAAAATGCACTGTCAGGTAGTATAAAGGCACCTCAAAGACGGCGGCAAGAAACCAGATATAGCCAAGTCCGCGACTACCCCCACCAATATCCGTCCAAAACCAGCCAAAAGCAACAGAGTTACCTCCAAAAGGTATACCCCAGAGTACCAGGAAGCAAAGCAGCCAGCGATAAGTAGGTGAACCAAGAGCACGACGGAGTCCTCGAAACATTTCTTGTAATGAGACAGGGTTCATCTGCACTCCCCGGAGCAGAAAAGCCTGCAGAGCAAGCAAAAACATTGCAGCGGAAAATATCGGAAATACTACTTCCAACCCAGCCACGTGAGTGGCATTAGCGGCAATTAAATTACCAGTGATAAAACCAACCGAACCCCAGAGTCGCTTGTTACCAAACTCTCCCTCACGGTCGGTAAGCGTCTCTGTATGTACCACCGCTGCGTTGACCAGCGGCTCAATTGCTGACTGAAGAGTATAAACGAGAGGCACCAGAAGAAAATACCAGGCGGCTGAAATCCGCTGCCACATGACCAGCGAAACTACCGTCGCACCCAGGGAAGCGAGCTGAATGAGCAACACCGGACGACCCAGCAGATCTGCCAACGTCCCCCAGAGTGGCTGCATGAGCATGACGCTCAACGGGGCCAGCAGCGCCGCCACTCCGGCCGCCGGTTCGGACATACCGCGGCTTTCTCGCAGGAAAACAAACAGATAAGGCAGCAACACCCCAATACCCAGGAAAAAGAAAAAATAGAGGCCGTAGAAAGCCAAATTATAGCGGCGGGCAGTTTTAGGATTCATCGTGGAAACTCTCCGTCAGGCTCAGTCGCAGCTAAGCGAATAGTCAAGATCGTCGGCGTAAGAAAGGGGCTCAACTCCGTCACCATTCTGCCGGTAGCGGCAGAGCCGCTTCACCTGCAAACAGAAGGCCTCAAGACGGGATTCAACTTCCTGCGAGAAGACGTTGCCGTCGGTCTCAATCGCCAGGAAGGGCATGAGCGACAACTCATCGTAGACTTCCTGCGCCGGGTGATCCTCCGGAACGGTCTCCAGCTTCTGTTCGGCCAGGGATTCAGAAAGTACTGATTCCGAAAGCCTGTGGGGCATACAGCCGAAAGGACCGAGCGCCACGACACCGTCGACGCGATCAACTATTTCCTCAATTGCGGCACCAATGGAGAGCACAGCCTCACCGGTCAGTTGGTCAGAAAATTTATCCCCGGTCGCCTCCACTATCTCCGAGACATCTACCGGATGGTTTTCAGTCAGCCCGGTGCCGGCTAAAATTGATTTTATATCGTTCTCAAAATACTTTTTAACAGCCAGGGTCAGCTTGTTCTTCATTCTGGTAATCCAGGACGGAGAAATAGGATCAATTCCTTCCTGAAGCAGGTAATCAATGTAGTAGAGCCACTCGTGTGCAGGCGAGACACGAGTAACGATACCGCGGTCGGCCAGCCGCCTGACCAGGTAACGGCGAGAAAACTCGTCACTGCGCACATAAATTTCTCCCACCAGTCCGACCCGCGGCGCTTCAGTGGGGGATTGTTTCAGCTCTATCCGGGACAATCGCTCTGCTATCTGTTTCAATTTGCGGCGGACAGCAAACCAGGAGCCAGAGGCTAAAGTTTCAAAAATTTCTTCCCGCATTTCTTCAAATTCTTCCATCGCCCCTTTTTTATCCACCGCCAGCGCCCGCAGGCTGCTGTATATATCGCTCAATACGTCGCCGGTAACCACGGCCTGCCATGCGCGCACGGTAAATTTCGTGCCCAGTCCGGCATAGTTGTCCTCGTCGGAAAGACTGAGCAGAGCGACGTCCTTAATCTCATTGTCTTTAATAAAGTTACGCATGAAAACATTATATTGTCCGAACCGGCAGGGGCCGCCGGAGCTGGGCATAAAATAGACCAGTATCTTCCCCGGCTCGTGATCCGCTTCGATATGATTCACCAGGCTGCCCAGCGTCAATTGCAGTGGCAGACACTCCTTGCCGGTGCAGTTGGCCTTCCCCGATTTTAGCTCCGCTTTGCCGGGCGGATCGCAAACCCGGGCCGAGAAACCACAGTAGCGCAGCGCCGCAGCAAAAGCACGAGTTATCGTTCGCCCCATCGAAGGAATTAAAAGCTCTACTCTATCGTCGTCCAACGGATATGACTTCCCGGAAGAATCGATTACTTCAAGCTCACCGTTCTGCTGCTCAATTCGTGCCGGTTGAAAGCTACTTCTTCCCTGTTTCACTGCTTCCTCGTCCAGTTTACGATAGCTCGCTATAACGTCGAGAAAGGCCTCCACCCTGGTGTCAATGCCGGCGTCGGCCGTATGACTGTCAAGCTCCAGAGTCAGCGTCGGCTTGCGACCACTTATCCGGCGGAAATAACTTATCAGAAAAGAGTCCGGACCACAGCTAAAATTAGTTATGAAGGTCCCAAATAGCTGTGGATGTTCGCTAACCAGACGTGCACCACGCATAATCTGCTGGCCCAGCGCCCAGTACATCTGCTCATCTGTCTCCTTCTCTTCCAGCGGCAGCATGTCGAAGGGCATAACCAGCTCACCACGTGAGGCGAACTTATGTGGTATTCCCATGTTGGCGACCGAAGTAAGAGCATTGTAAGCACGACCAAATATCACTATCGCCCGCTCGTCCGACCGCTGCTCCAGCTTTTTTAACGTCTCCCGACCTATTTCCCGACAGGTGCGGCGAAACTCTTCCTGGCTCTGCACAGCCGCACGAAAGGCTTCTTTTATTTCAGCTTTTCCATGCCCGAGCTCCTGCCCGACCTGCATAAATTCCTCCTCGGCCGCTTCAAATCCTTCCTGCAGGTCAAGGACCGGATTGAAGACGTGGTCACCTTCCAGCTCCGACCAGATTGATTTCAAATAATACGGCTCCCCCTGCGATAATGGACAGAGGGAAGCTCTATCCTGATCATCTGCGACCGGCATTCCCTTAACCTGGGGCAGGAAAATATAATCTGTTTCGTGATTTTTTAACAGGTCGTCAATAAAACCGTGACTTATCTCCACCGGGTAGCAAAAAGCGGCGGCCGGTCTCTGTTTTCCCTCCTCCGTCGGCTCCTCGGGCAGAACAACCTCATGCCCCAGCTCGGCAAAAAAACGGGAAAACATCGGCAGAAGCGTATTAACTGAGAGCGAACGATTAATCCCTATCTTATAACCCCCGGCTGCTTCCCGGGGTTGAGAAAAATAGTCGTCAAACACAAGCTCCTCACGCCGGCGGACAAGGTCCAGCTCACGGACGTCAAAATCCTCGTCCTCGCCGTGGTTATAGTATTTGTTACAGATTCCTCCAAAAGGATATTTTTTGCCGCTGATCTCCAACAGATTAATCTCACACTTGCGGTCGCAGTCCTCGGCCCCACCGCAGCAGACGAAAGGCTCGTGATATTGAACCTGACGTTCGGCCAACTCGGCCAGGTCAAACTCTTCTTCTTCAGTAAGCCCCAGAGAAATGTTTTCTTTCACCACTAGGGCAACACCATAAGCTCCCATCAGGCCGGGTTCGGGCGGCACAATAATATCTTTCCCGGTAAGCGCCGCCATCGCCATTGGAACCGCCCGGTTGTAACAGACACCGCCCTGCATAAATACTTTTTTGCCGACCGGGCGGCTCTCTTTGACCCTGTTGGTGTAGTTACGGCAGACAGAATAAACAAGACCGGCACAGATATCTTCGACACTGATTCCCTCCTGGATTGCCGTCTTTATATCACTGCTGATAAAAGCTGAACACTGGTCGCTGAAGTTGGGCGGACGCCTGCCTTCGAGAGCATAATCGGCAATTTCTTCCATCTCGACGTTTAAGGTTTCAAACGCCGACTCTTCCAGGAAGGAACCTGTCCCCGCGGCACAGGCCTCATTCATCGCATAGTCGGTGGGCACACCGTTAACCAGGTAGGTATATTTGGCGTCCTGACCGCCAATTTCAAAAATAGTGTCTACTTCCTCGTCAAAATAAACCGATGCCTGGGCATGAGCTATAATTTCATTGATTACTGAATCAGTTAAGGCATGCAAACCGACAATGTTACGACCCGAACCTGTAACCCCCAACCCAATAATCTTAATTTCCACCTCTCCCAGTTGATCATCGATACGGGAATAACACTCACGCGCGGCTGTCACTGGGTCCCCCTCGGTGCGGAGATATATAGAAGCCAGCAGATTGTTGTCCGACTCCCGTATCAGAACTGCTTTTGTCGTCGTCGAGCCGACATCAATCCCCAGCAGACAGCGGTCTCCCGGTTTTGGCTGAGAACGTTCAATCTCGTGAAACTCCACTTTGTCCCGGTATTCGGCCAGCGGTTTCATAAAATCAAATGAGCTCCGGTTTTCCACAAACAATTCTGATTTCTCCAATTCTCCGCCATTTTCAAGCGCCCAGACAGCAGCCCCCAGTGCTTCAAAATATACTGCCTCATCAGGAACCTGAAGTTCATCCACCCGGCTGCCCAGCTCTTCAAGCATAACTTTATTGCGAGCCGTCCCGCCGACCAGCATCACCCGGCTGGCGCTGCATTTGCTCAACTGTTCGCTTATCCGCTTGACCATCATCTCGCTCAAACCGGCCACTATCCGCCCCTTGTCCTCCCCCTTGTTGAGGGCATGCGTACAGTCACTCTTACAGAATACGGAGCAGCGGCCGGAAACCTCGTAGGGATCATCCAGTTGCGCTATTTCTTCAGTTTCCTCCGGTTCAACCCCCATACGTTTTAACTGCTGGAAATAAAACTCGCCTGTCCCCGAAGCACACTTATTGCCCGTATAAACATCAATTATATTGCCCTCGTCGTTTAACTCATAAACCATGAAGGTCTCGCCACCGGCGGAGACTATAGCTTCTAAGTCATTGCTGCCGTTGTTTGTCTGAGAGTAGGCGATTTCAGTGGCCTTCGGCTCGGCCAGGGTGGGTAAATCAACAAGTTCTTTAAATTTCCTGCCGGTTACGGCAAATTTGTCGGCCTGGTTAAATTTTTCACTGCCAAGCACCTCTCGCAGCGTCTCGCGAACATCCCCCTCGTGCGCCTTGACTAACTTTTCCTTAACGCTCAACTTACCCTCGGTCTTCTCGAGCTTCACTGCTTTTATATTTGAAGCGCCCATACAAACTCCAACAGTTTCCATTCTATCCCTACCTTTTCGTTTATCGACTGTCAGAACCTACTGAAGTCCCCATCTTTTCTTCCGAACACTCAAGGCGTTGAGTCCCCGGTGAAAATACAAACCTCACCCTCTCCCTCCAGGGAAAAGGGGAGCGCCGGTAGGTTTTGATCTACTGTAGATTACTCAGTTTTGCTCTGCTTGTTCCAGTAGTCGCACCACTTCACTGTAATCAAAATAATCGGCAAGGTGTCTTGCCATCCAACCCTCCCGGGTTCTAATTGTCGGATCAGCACCCTGGCGCAACAACTCCTCGACTGCCGCTACCTCGCCCTCATAAGCGGCAATATGCAGCGGCGTTCGTGCTTCAAATATATAGCCGTCCAGACCGGTCCCACCGATCACATCAACATCTGCTCCAGCCTCAGCAAGCTCTCTAATAGAACTGCGCTCACCCCGCCAGGCAGCTATATGTGTCGGCGTCCAGTCATCTATCGTCCGCGCCGACGGATCTGCTCCCAGCTCAAGCAATATCCTCACCGTCCCTGGATCTTCCCGATAAACCGCCAGATGAAGCAAGGTCCCGCCTTTTAGTATTCCCGCTTCCTCTACATCGAGTATTTCTTCATCAACGGCCGCTCCTGCGTCAACCAGGCGAGACGCCACTTCTTCACGCCGTTCCTCCAGTGCAATAAACAGCGGCGTTCGCCCCGCCCGGTCCGCAGCATCTACCTTTGCTTCATGCCTTAAGAAAAGCTCAACCAAATCCATCGAGCCGGCCGCTGACGCCAGGTGTAGGGGGGTCTGCTCGTTTGCATCGACAGCGTTCACATCAGCCCCGTTTTCAAGCAAAAGATTCGCTGCGACTTCTGCTTGATTTTTCACCGCCAGGTGGAGGGGAGTAAATCCAGCCTCGTCTTTTTTGTCCGGCTCAAGCCCACATAAAAACCCTTTACGCAACAGTGATAAATTTTCATTGGCTGCACCGTAATGCAAAAGCGAACCGCCGTTTTCCTCGTGATTGATTATGCCGGACCGCAGATAGAGATGAATAAAATTTTCGTTTTTTTCCTCAAGAACAGCTTCAAAAGCAGCGAAAGCACCCGTCTCCGGCGGCGCGGGCACATTATGTTCTTCAAAAACTTTTCGGGCAGAAACTCTTACAGATTCGGGAGGTGTACAGAGATGAGAAACAGAACCGGGCTCAGCTTCAGGCCTCCTCGCAAAGCAGCCGGGCAACAATAAAAACCCAATAAACAGCAGTATCAGAGCTTTCAAATCATAATCGCCATCCTTATCATTTGGCTTATCTGCTTATTTTATAATACCACGAATCAATGAATTTGACCAACACATATACACCATTAACAAAACCTACCACCGTCCTTTCGGGCGTCCCCCGGACTTGAGCCGGGTATCAACCGGGCAATCAGAACTATCGATCGTCATTGCCCAACTTGATTAGGCAATCCAGTGACTTTGATCTCAGATTGTCATTACCCGGCTTGACCGGGTAATCCAGTGGAAGTTCGGTAATCGGTAATCAGCAATCGGTAACATCGTAAGATCAAATTCAACGCCGCTGGATTCCCGCTTGCGCGGGAATGACAACCAGAAGCAGTCACATTTTCTACTGTGACTAAGCATTTACACCATCAATCAACCGTGGAAAAAATAAACCCGTCGGTGCCGTGATCCACCTTCACAACGGTTCCGTCTCTCACCTCGCCTTCAAGCACTTTCAGTGCCAGCGGATCAATGATCTCGTTCTGAATTACACGCTGCAAAGGACGGGCACCGTAAACCGGATCGTAACCCGCCTCAGCCAGGGCGCTGCGGGCGCGATCTGTCAATTGCAGATCCAGGTCCTTCTCTTCCAGCCGGGGTAGCAGCCGGCGCAACTGTATATCGACAATCTCGCGCAGATTTTCCTCGCTGAGACTGTGGAAAATAATAGTGTCGTCAATTCGGTTAAGAAACTCAGGCCTAAACTGCTGGCGTAAGTTTTCCATCACCTTCTGCTTCATCTCTTCATACTCCGGACTATTCTCGTCCATATCCGGATTTTTCTCAAAAGCCTCCTGGATGTGGTGGCTGCCGACATTGGAAGTCATTATCAACACGGTGTTGGTAAAATTAACTGTCCGTCCCTGGCCGTCTGTCATTCGACCGTCGTCCAGTATCTGCAGCATCGCGTTAAATATATCGCGGTGGGCCTTCTCTATTTCATCAAAAAGTATCACTGAGTAAGGATTACGCCGCACCTGCTCAGTTAAATAACCGCCCTCCTCGTATCCAACGTATCCGGGCGGGGCACCAATAAAACGGGCCACTGAGTGTTTTTCCATGAACTCTGACATATCCACACGAATCATGTTATCCTCATCGTCAAATAAAAATTCTGCCAGGCTTCGGGCCAGTTCGGTTTTACCGACACCGGTCGGTCCCATGAATATGAAAGAACCTATCGGCTGATTCGGGTCCTGCAGTCCCGAACGCGCCCGCCGCACAGCATCCGAAACGGCCTTAACCGCCTCTTCCTGGCCTACAACCCTCTGACGCAAATTATCCTCCATCTTTAACAATTTCTCACGCTCGGTCTCCAACAGGCGATGTACAGGTATTCCAGTCCAGCGGGAGACAATCTCCCCAATATCGTCTTCAGTAACCTCCTCTTTCAACATTCTCCTCCCCTCCTGCAGCTCATTTAACCTTTTTTCAGCCTCCTCCAACTCTTTTCTGAGTTCCGGCAAACGACCGTATTCCAGCTCGCTGGCCTCCTCAAGATTTCCAGCCCGCTGCGCCTGCTGCTGGCGCAGTTTAGTCTTTTCAATTTTTTCATCAAGCTCACGAATACGATCTAAAATTTCTTTTTCGTGCTCCCACTTGCTGCGCAGCTCATCACGCTGCTCCTCCAGGTCGGCCAGCTCTTTTCTGACCTTTTCCAATCGCTCTTCTGACTCTTTGTCCGACTCCTTGGAGAGCGCTTCCTTTTCCATCTGCAGCTGTGTAATTTCACGCTCAATCGCGTCAATTTCGTTAGGCTTGCTGTCCATCTCAATCCGCAGACCCGAGGCCGCCTCGTCAATCAGGTCGATCGCCTTATCGGGTAGGAAGCGGTCGCTGATATACCGGTCCGAAAGTTTCGCAGCGGCAACCAGCGCCGCGTCCTGTATTCGCACACCGTGATGAACCTCGTAGCGCTCGGCCAGGCCACGAAGTATAGAAACCGTATCCTCAACACCAGGTTCCTCAATCTTGACCTGCTGAAAACGGCGCTCCAGGGCAGCGTCCTTCTCGATATGTTTCTTGTATTCGTCAAGAGTGGTCGCCCCAATCGCCCGCAACTCTCCGCGCGCCAGCGGCGGTTTAAGCATGTTGGAAGCATCAACCGCCCCCTCGGCCGCTCCGGCCCCCACCACGGTGTGTAGCTCATCAATAAAGAGCAATATCTCCCCTTCGGACTCCGTCACCTCTTTCATAAAAGCTTTCAGCCGATCTTCAAACTCTCCCCGGTATTTGGCACCGGCGACCATGGCGCTGATATCCATCTGAATTAAACGCTTGTTGTCCAATCCTTTTGGAACATCGCCGGCCACAATCCTGCGGGCCAGCCCTTCAACTATCGCCGTCTTACCAACCCCGGGTTCACCGATTAAAACCGGATTGTTCTTGGTCCGCCGGCTTAGTATCTGCATCAGTCGACGAATTTCCTCGTCACGACCAATTACCGGATCAAGCTCCTCCCGCCGGGCCTGCTCCGTCAAATCACGTCCATATTTCTCGAGACTTTCGTATTTTTCCTCCGGATTCTGATCAGTCACCCGCTGACTGCCCCGGATCTCTTTCAATGTTCTCAATACCGCCTCGTGGGTTACGCCCGCTTTGCGCAGCAGTGGCGACATATCCGAGTCATCAGACTGTAAAATGGCAAGCAGCAGGTGCTCCGTGCTTATGTATTCATCGCCCAGCTCTTGAGCTTCCTCTCGCGCTCCGTCAAAAATAAGCTTTAGCTGACGAGAGAGGTAAACTTCACTACTAACTTGCCCGGATACCTGCGGACGGCTGTCCAATTTTTTCTGAACTTCACGACGCACCTGTCCCTCCGGCACTCCCATGCGCTGGAATAACGACGGAATCACACCGTCTTCCTGCTCAAGTAACGCCAGTAGCAGATGAGATTCCGTTATCTCAGAGTGCTTGTATTCGGTCGCTTTCTCCTGCGCTTCACGCATTGCTTCCTGAGCTTTCGTAGTGAACCTGTCAAATTGCATTGTTGAACCTCCGTTTTGAGAATAAAATTAAACACCCTTATCACAACCGCTAATAGCAGACAATTATTCCAGATAATAATTTTCCGGCCCTCTCTCCTCACTCCCTGCACCACGCTCCCCTCGGCCGACAATTTCCCCCGACCACACGACCTTCTTAATTTTCACGCCGACTTGTATATAATTATGGTCGGAGACAATAATTTTTTCAATCACTGGACTAAGAATATACTTTGAAACTTAATTTTTGTATAAAAATCAATACTTAGAACGGGTGGTGTAGTTATGAAGAACTTTACTATTGGTCAGGGCGATGACGAATTTTCATTTCAGGGCAAAAAACTGGATGAAAAAATTCTGGGCACAGGACCGGAGGATACTAAAAAAATTGCCTATTTTGAAACTCTCGACGGCCGGTTCCTCAAACATGTAATCCACGGGATTAACAAGCCTGAGAACGAGCAGGAACACGAAATCCAGGAGGTTAGCAGCTTCGAGGTCCCTTGACCTTGGATGAGGAATAATCTTATGCTCCAATCTGTTTGATTGTGCGGATTGACAAGCTTTTTATTTGACAATCGCGTGCAAGTTTAATATTTTATACTCCACGCCAGCAAAAAATATTGAGTTTTTTGCTTGATCAGGATGATACTTTTACTGGTTCATCCTGATTGCAGGCACCTGTTATCCGCCTGACGGCCGGACGGAAGTTAAATAATTCTGCTTATTATTTTGAGGAGGAATCTTAATGATTGATTTAAGAGAAATGTCCGACGAAGAATTATACGACCACATCATAGACGAAATTGAAACTGCTCTGGAAATTGATACTGGCAGCCTGGAAATAGACGTTGAGGACGGTTTTGTCTCGATCTGGGGCTCGGTTTCAAGCATCGAAATAAGTGAAGAGCTGGAACGGTTGCTTTTTGACGGCCTGGGCATAGAAGACGTTGACTTTGACGTCGTAATAGACGAAGGAATTCAACGTCCCCCCGAAGAAATAGATGAGAACGTCCACTCGCGGGAAGATTTAGATCTCGGCGGCGGTGAATTCGACGACTTTTCAAACCCACGTCACCAGATTTGATCTGCCTCCATCGCTCTCCACTCATAATTACATTTTTAACAGTTATCTTTGACATTTTCACCTGACTCACTTCATCTCATGATCTTCATACATTTTTCGTCTTCACTCGCACGTCTTCTCGGACCACGATCCGCAAAACACCAGCTTAAAGCTCAAAGCCAAAAGCTGAAAGCTAACCCGGCCTATGCATGAACCTTATGCATAGGCCGCCCAAAGGGCCGCCCATTCGTAAAATGGGCGGGGTTAACCCAGCCGTTTACAGAACAACTGGTAAGCTACCGTCTGTGAAGAAAATAACTGCAATAGTAATATTTTGTTTAATACCCAACAAGAAGCCTATAAACGGCTGTCCTTCGGACGGATAATTCACGATAGTTGTGCTGTCGTGAATTATCAGGGCTAATTCAAATTCATTAAGTGCTGATAATATTGTTCATGTTCTTGATCTTGATTTTGCTCTTAACTTCCCTAACGTCATTGCGGGCTTGACCCGCAATCCATTTTGAACTTGAACTTGATTTTCGCCCTATCGCAAGCTCGCCCCATCGCTCCTCGCAACTACACTTTCCAACTTTCCCACTTTCACACTTTCCCACTTTCACACTTTCCCACTTTCACACTTTCCCACTTTCACACTTTCCCACTTTATTCTATCCAAAACTCACCGTTTCAGCAATTCTCACGCCTCCTCAAAAAAACATTAAATTTTTTCACAAATTAACTAAAGTCCCTATTTTTGGGGGTCGATAATAAGTAATAGGTCAGGGATGAATGCTTCAAAATTTCGTTTCAAGGAGGAGACGAGTCATGATTACCCCACCAGGACTATCTCACGTCAACTCGACTGTTCCCTTTAGTAGTAAGAACAACAGCTTACCCAACGCTCAAGGCAGGTCCAACCCACCCGGTAGAGCCAAAAGTAATACGCTGCCAAATAATTCTTCTCGATCTTTGCTCGGCAGTCGCGATATACAACAGTTAAGTATTGCTCAACGGGCCGAGATGCTGCTCAACGTCGACCACAGTTTCCACGGCGTTATAACTACTGAGGACGGCGATCGGCTTGAGTTCAGCAGCCAGCTCTCTTTCGAACTTTCCCACCGGGAGGAGTTCGAACTTCTCGCCCGCGAGAGCCAGAAATCGATTGAGCGCGCCTACGGACTGCGGGAACCGGAAAATAACGAAGAAACAGAGAAAAACGGCCTCAGTGGTGCGCAAAGACTGGACGCTATGGTGCCTGAATTTGCCAACTCGGAAAACACCTCACAGCGGATATTCGATTTTGCCCGCTCCATGCTGCCTTTTTTCCTTGCCTCTGCCGACCGAAACGGTAACAATGAGTTGACGGAGGAAAACCTTGAGGAATTTATGGAGATGATGCGGGACGCAATTGACGAAGGCTTCCGCCAGGCTCGCGATATGATCCAGGGTCTTGCCCTGATGAACGAAGACCTGGGAGGGTTGATTGATCTCACATACGATAAAGTCCAGGAAAAGCTGGATAACTTTGAGGCCGAAACACGGGAAGAGATTCAAAATAACGGTCAGCAACCCGAGGCGGAACAACAGCTCGGCGGCCGGCCCGTTGGAGCTCAAATCACTTCCAGCTACCAGATGAACTTCAGCTACGAGGCAGGAACAAACATCGAATACGCCGCCTGATTACAGCCTCTCCGAAAAGTCCCCTCTCCCCTGGAGGGAGAGGGCTAGGGTGAGGGGGATAAAACGTCACAACCGTTGTTCGGCCTCTACGAGGCCTCTTCAC
>Ga0207421_10001252_pt1 | contig 32918 bp, 24 predicted proteins | sample SodLakKL_010_SED_4_FD_187542 | JGI IMG/M metagenome (GOLD analysis project Ga0207421, IMG submission 187542) | Alkaline sediment microbial communities from Lake Tanatar, Kulunda Steppe, Russia - 8KL_010_SED (SPAdes) (version 2) | ecosystem: Environmental > Aquatic > Non-marine Saline and...
TTAGGTATTTTTGACCTTACTTTAAACAAAAGCAATATAACCAAAGAGTTTCTTCAATCTAAAGATGAAGTTGTAGTTAGTGCGGACATAAAAGAATGCAAATCATTTATTATTACAAAGGATAAACTTTATTATTCGCCAATTGCGCCTGCCACCTTAAAGAAAAGAATAGAAAAAATAAAATAATTCATCCTATTAGCAGATAAACACAGGAGGTTTTTTGATGGAAAATAACAAAGAACAATATGATGTACAACAAATTCAAGTACTGGAAGGTCTAGAGGCAGTTCGCAGACGGCCGGGTATGTATATTGGATCTACCGGGAAAAAAGGTTTACACCACCTGGTTTTTGAAGTTGTGGATAACAGTATAGATGAGGCAGTGGCAGGTTTTTGTAATGAAATTGAAGTTATTGTGCATGAGGAAAATTATATTACTGTAAAAGATGATGGCCGCGGCATTCCAGTGAGAATCCATCCTAAAATTAATAAGACCGCCGTGGAGGTTGTATTAACCCTGCTGCATGCCGGCGGTAAATTTGGAGGGGAAGGTTATAAGGTAGCCGGTGGTCTCCACGGGGTAGGTCTTTCGGTTGTTAACGCTTTGTCGGAGTGGTTGGAAATTGAAGTTAAGAGGGACGGGGGATTTTATTTTCAACGTTATGAGAAGGGTAAACCTGTTACTGAATTAAAAAAGACAGGTGAGGCCGAAGAGGAAGGAACAAAGATATCATTTACTCCCGATAAGGAAATTTTTGACGAAGTAAATTTTGATTTTGATACATTATCCCAAAGGATCAGGGAACTAGCTTTTCTTAATAAAGGGGTAAAAATTGTTTTAAGAGATCAGAGAAAAAACAAGGAAAAAGAAGAAGTTTATAAATACGATGGCGGCATAAAATCTTTTGTAAATTATTTAAATAGTACCAAGGAAGTTGTGCATAAGGAACCCCTTTATTTTCAAAATTCCGTTAAAGACTACGAGCTGGAAATAGCCCTGCAGTATCACACGGGATATAGTGAGCTAATTTATTCTTTTGCCAATAATATTCATACGTACGAGGGCGGAACCCATGAGTTGGGGTTTAAATCTTCCCTTACCCGCCTGGTAAACGATTACGCTCGTAAATTTAACCTGCTTAAAGAAGGAGAAAATAATTTTACCGGCGAGGATATAAGGGAAGGACTTACCGCTGTTGTTAGCATTAAACTGCAAGATCCCCAGTTTGAAGGACAGACAAAGACCAAGCTGGGTAATGCTGCTGTAAGAGGTATTGTTGATTCTTTTCTTTATGAAAATTTAGGTCATTTTTTAGAAGAAAATCCTAATGTGGCAAAAAAAATCATAGGCAAATCCCTTCAGGCTTATCGTGCCAGGGAAGCTGCTCGTAAAGCCCGGGAGTTAACCAGGAGGAAAAATGCCCTGGAAATTACCAACCTGCCGGGCAAACTGGCTGATTGTTCATCTAAGGACCCTTCTATCAGTGAACTGTATCTGGTAGAGGGCGATTCTGCCGGGGGTTCGGCTAAACAAGGAAGGGACAGGAGATTCCAGGCTATTTTACCCCTGAGGGGTAAAATATTAAACGTAGAAAAGGCCCGGATTGATAAAATACTGGCCAACGAAGAGATAAGAACTATAATTACAGCTTTAGGAACGGGTATTGGCGATGAATTTGATTTGAAAAAATCCCGCTACAACAGAATTATAATTATGACTGATGCTGATGTAGATGGATCTCATATCCGCATTTTGCTGTTAACTTTTTTCTACCGCTACATGAAACCTCTTATAGAGGCTGGTTATATATATATAGCTCAGCCCCCTCTGTACAAAGTTAAAAATAACAAAGAGGAAAATTATTTTTATAGTGATGAGCAACTGGATAATTTTATGAATAAAACCGAAAAAAACAATTTTTCTCTGCAGAGGTATAAAGGTTTGGGAGAAATGGATCCCACCCAGCTATGGGAAACTACTATGAATCCGGAAAGTAGGACTGTTTTACAGGTAAACCAGACGGATGTTATTTTGGCAGATACAATATTTTCAACTTTAATGGGAGATAAGGTAGAGCCCAGGAGACAGTTCATAGAAGAACACGCTCAAACTGTAAGGAACCTGGATATTTAATATGATGATGAAGAAGGATGTGGTTTAAAGATGACTGAGTTTACTCACGGCAAAGTAGTTGGCATTAATATTCAGGAAGAAGTTAAAAATTCTTTTATGGATTATGCCATGAGCGTTATTGTGAGCCGTGCTTTACCAGATGTAAAGGATGGTCTGAAACCGGTTCACAGGAGAATTCTTTTTGCCATGCATGAGCTGGGAATTACACCTGACAAACCCCACCGGAAATCTGCCAGAATAGTTGGGGAGGTTTTAGGTAAGTACCATCCTCACGGCGACCTTGCTGTTTATGAAGCCATGGTCAGGTTAGCACAGGATTTTTCCTGCCGTTACCCGTTGGTTGATGGACACGGCAACTTTGGGAGCATAGATGGAGATTCCGCTGCTGCCATGAGGTATACGGAAGTAAGAATGGCTAAGATTGCCGAGCAAATGCTTCTGGATATAAATAAAGAAACTATTGACTATCGTACTAACTTTGATGACAGCCTGGAAGAACCAGTGGTATTACCGGCCCGCTTTCCCAACCTTCTAGTAAACGGGTCTTCAGGAATTGCCGTTGGAATGGCTACCAATATCCCTCCTCATAATCTGGGTGAAGTTATAGATGGAATTTTTGCACTCATAGATAATCCACAGCTAGAGGCTTCGGAAATTCAAAATATAATAAAAGGTCCTGATTTCCCCACGGGAGGAGAAGTTTTAGGTAAAGGCGGGATTGAATCAGCATATACAAGCGGCCGGGGTATTATCAGAATAAGGGCCAAGACGAATATAGAAAAACTTAAAGGGGATAAAACCCGTATAACTGTTACGGAACTGCCCTATCAGGTAAATAAGGCCCGTCTCATAGAAAAAATTGCCCAGCTGGTAAGGGAAAAGAAAGTAGAGGGTATCACAGATTTAAGGGACGAATCTGACCGTACTGGTATGCGGGTGATTATTGATCTTAGAAAAGATATTAACCCTAAGATTTTGCTGAATAAACTTTTAAAGTTTACGCAGCTTGAACAGACTTTTGGGGTTATAATGCTGGCTTTAGTTGAGGGGCAGCCCAAAGTATTAAACCTAAAAGAAATGTTGGAGGAGTATTTAAAACATCAGAAAGATGTGATTACCCGGAGGACTCGTTTTGATTTAAAGAAAGCAGAAGACCGGGCTCATATTCTAGAGGGATTGAGGATAGCTCTTAATAACCTTGATGCTGTTATTAAATTAATCAGGGCCTCTGAAACAGTAAAAGAAGCCAGGGCTGGCTTAATGGAAAACTTTAACCTGTCGGAAAAGCAGTCCCAGGCTATTTTAGATATGAGGCTGCAAAAATTAACTGCTTTAGAAAGGGATAAGCTGGAAGAAGAATACTTGGAATTGATTAAAAAAATTGCATATTTTAAAGAGGTTCTCCAAAGCGAAGAGTTGGTTTATCAGATAATAAAAGATGAGATGAAACAGGTTAAAGAAAAGTTTGCTGATGAAAGGAAAACAAAGATAATACCTGGGGAAGAAGACATACAAGTTGAAGATATGATTGCCGAAGAGGACGCGGTAATAACTTTAACCCATCAGGGCTATATCAAGCGGCTTCCCCTGGATACTTACCGGAGCCAAAAGAGGGGTGGAAGGGGTATAACCGGTATGGGCACTAAAGAAGATGATTTTCTAGAGCATCTTTTTATTACGACTACCCTTCACAATCTTCTTTGCATAAGCAACCTGGGCAAACTTTACCGTCTTAAAGTATATGAAATACCAGAAGCTGGAAGGCAGGCCAGGGGTACTAATATAATAAATCTTCTTTCTCTGGAGTCGGGAGAATTTATAACTACTGTTATTCCAGTTAACGAATTTACCAGTGATAACAATATTTTTTTTGCTACTAAAAAGGGATATGTTAAAAAGACACCTCTAAGCGAATTTCGCACGGCTAGAAAAGGGGGGCTGAGAGCCCTTTCTTTAAAAGAAAAAGATGAACTTATAGGCTGCAGAATTACCAATGGTGATAGGGAAATTCTTATGGGTACAAGAAAAGGCAAAAGCATCAAGTTTCATGAGAACGATGTTCGGACTATGGGACGAACAGCCCGGGGAGTTAAAGGAATAAGACTATTTGAAGATGACAATGTAGTAGGCATGGAAACTGTTTGCCAAAATATGGATATATTAGTTGTGACTGAAAAGGGTTTTGGTAAGAGGACTTCTGTGGAAGAATACCGTAGACAAAGCAGAGGCGGCAAGGGAATTTATACGGCGGATATTACTTCTAAGACCGGTCCACTAATCGGTTTCCGGGGAGTGCGCCTTGAAGACGATGTCATGATTATAACTGCCAAGGGAATAATTATCCGACAGAAAGCAAAGCAGATCTCCCGCCAGGGAAGGCAGACCCAGGGTGTTACCTTAATAAAAGTAGGTGGTGGAGACAGGGTAGTAAGTTATGCCCGGGTGCCGGCTAAAAATTAGGGGGCGAGAAGGGTGTAAAAACATATCTCATTCACCTGGCACCTGTACTCTATAGGTGAGCAATGCTACTTTAAACATAAAGTATTAAAATGCTTTCTGAGATTTTTTAAAGAGAAAGAAGGATTTTGTATAAGTACAGGCGAAGTTTTAGTTTTAACATTTTTAGAGATGAAAGGAGAAAATCTTTTGACTCAGGAAAAGAAAAGAGTTTTAATTACCGATACAACTCTAAGAGATGCGCACCAGTCATTGATGGCTACCCGGATGAAAACAGAAGAGATGGCTCCTATTCTAGAAGTTATGGATCAGGTAGGATATCATTCCCTGGAGGTTTGGGGAGGGGCTACTTTTGATAGCTGCATGCGCTTTTTAGACGAAGACCCCTGGGACCGCCTCCGAACTATGAGAAAATACCTTAAAAACACCAAGCTTCAGATGCTTCTCCGGGGACAGAATCTGGTGGGTTACCGTCATTACGCCGATGATGTGGTAGAGGAATTTATTAAAAATACGGCCGACTGTGGTCTTGATATAATCCGTATATTTGATGCCCTAAACGATTTACGAAACATGGAAAAGGCTCTGGAGGTATGCAAAAAAGAAAAGATTCATGCTCAGGCTACCGTAAGCTATACCATCAGTCCCTACCATGATATTGACCATTTTGTAAATCTAGCCAAAAAGATTTCGGAAATGGGGGCCGATTCTTTCTGTATTAAAGATATGGCCGGACTCATTTCCCCCTACGATGCATATGAGTTAGTAAGCCAGCTGAAGAAGGCTGTAGATATACCTATTCAGCTTCACTGCCATTATACCAGCGGAATGGCTTCTATGGCCTACCTTAAAGCTATTGAGGCCGGGGTAGACGTGGTGGATACAGCTACATCCTCCCTTTCTCTGGGGACTTCACAGCCTCCTACAGACAGTATAGTTACGGCTTTAAAAGGCACTCCTTATGACACGGGGCTGGATTTGGAGCTTCTTTTAGAAGTGAGCAATCATTTTAAGGAAATCCGTAAAAAATATAATATTCCCATAGATATTGTTTTAGGCGTGGATACCAACGTTTTAACCTACCAGGTGCCGGGAGGTATGATTTCTAATTTAGTCTCCCAGCTGGCAGAACAAAACGCCACCCACCTGTTACCCAGCGTTCTAGAAGAAGTTCCCCGGGTAAGGGCAGACCTGGGATTTCCACCCCTGGTTACTCCCTCCAGTCAGATAGTGGGTTCTCAGGCTGTGGTAAACGTTATTACTGGTGAACGTTATAAAATGGTTTCTAACGAAGTGAGAAACTACCTGAAAGGCTCGTACGGGCAGCCTCCCGCTCCCATGAATCAGGAATTGCAAAAACAGGTATTAAAAGGTGAGGAGCCTATTTTCAACAGGCCCGCGGATAACCTGGGACCGGAAATGGAAAAAGCCCGGGAGACTATAAAAGAATTAATGGAAAAAGAAGAAGACGCTATTTCTTACGCTATTTTTCCGCAGGTGGCAGAAGCTTTCTTTAAGAGGAGAAAAGGGTTGGAACCTTCTCTGGCATCAGCCGCTAAAAAAGATGAGGTGAAGGAGGAAAAACCTGAGAAAGTAGACATAAACTTAGAAAAAATAGGAAGTGCAGATTTTGATTCAGCTGTGAAAGATAAAGAAGGCAGGATTGTTGGATACCCGGTGTAATATTAGGTTTTGGCATAGCTTATTTTAGCCGGGCAGCTTAAACAATCTGAATGTTCTTTTTTCAGAATAGTCTTTTTTCAGTTGACAAAAAGCTTTATTATAGTTTATAATTAAAAAAATTTTTTAAAAGCTGTGAAGGGGATAAGTAGGCCAGAATTGAAGGATGCAGAGAGCCGGAGAAAGCTGAGATACCGGTATCCGTTCTCCTGGTTCCAAGTCACCCTGGAGCTGCCCGCTGAAAATGAACTGTGAAACGATAAGTAAGCGGCGCCGGTTTATCCGTTATGTCAGGTTTAAACCTGAGAGGTCCCGGAATGATTCACGGGGTAATAAGGGTGGTACCGCGAATAATACCTTTCGTCCCTTAATGATGGGCGAAAGGTTTATTTTATTTAGTTTAATTTAATTATTTTTTCTATTATAATGGAGGTGTGTAGAGCCGTGAGCGAGCTAATTTATATTAATGGAGCAATGGTTCCCCGGGAAGAAGCTAAAGTATCAGTTTTTGATCATGGTTACCTGTACGGTGATGGAGTATTTGAAGGTATAAGAACCTATAACGGTCGAGTTTTTAAGCTTACTGAGCACCTGGAGAGGCTTTATGAATCGGCAAAATCCATATTACTAAACATCCCTTTAACCATGGAAGAACTGGAGAGGGATGTTCTGGAAACAGTTCGCCAAAATGACCTTCGGGATGCCTATATTCGTATTGTAGTTTCCCGGGGACCGGGGGATCTGGGACTGGATCCCAATAAATGTCCCCATCCTACGGTAGTAATTATAGCCAGCAAAATTTCTATTTTCCCTCAGGAATTGTATGATGAGGGGTTAAAGGTAGTTACCGTGGCTACCCGCAGAAATATTCCTGATGCTTTAGATCCCAAAATTAAGTCCCTTAATTATTTAAATAATATTTTGGTTAAGATTGAGGCTAATCAGGCGGGGGTTTTAGAAGCTATCATGTTTAACCGCTCTGGTTACATTACGGAAGGGTCGGGAGATAATATCTTTATCGTCAGGAAAGGAATAATTATTACACCTCCCACCTATGTCGGAGCACTGGAGGGTATAACCCGGGAAGTAGTTATGGGGCTGGCCCAGGAGAAAGATTATACCGTTTTGGAGCGGCCTTTTACCCGGCATGACCTTTATGTTGCTTCGGAATGTTTTTTAACTGGCACGGCGGCGGAAGTAATCCCGGTTATAGATGTGGATGGTCGGATAATAGGAGATGGTAAACCGGGCAAAATTACCTGTGATATTATGAAGACTTTTAAAGATTATGTAATGAATAATGGTACTTCTATATACGGATAGGTAATATAAAAATTGAAGAGGAGAGTGAATTTGATTGCGTAGTGACAGTGTTAAAAAGGGTATCGAAAGGGCGCCTCACCGTTCCTTGTTTAAAGCTATGGGGTATACAAAAGAAGAACTGGATCGCCCTTTGGTAGGAATAGTGAATTCAGCCAATGAAGTAATCCCTGGGCATATTCACCTCCATGAAATTGCCAAAGCGGTCAAAGCTGGTGTATATATGGCCGGAGGAACTCCCTCGGAGTTTTCTACCATAGGGGTATGTGACGGTATTGCCATGAATCATCAGGGGATGCACTTTTCCCTGGCCAGTCGAGAAATTATTGCGGATTCTATAGAAATAATGGTTATGGCCCACGGTTTTGATGCGCTGGTGTTTATTCCTAACTGTGACAAAATAATTCCCGGGATGCTTATGGCAGCTGCCCGGCTAAATATTCCTTCCCTTTTTATCAGTGGAGGTCCTATGATGGCCGGTAAATTTAAAGGAAGAAATATAGATTTGAGCAATGTTTTTGAAGGTGTGGGAGCGGTTAAAGCTGGCAGAATGTCTGCAGAAGAGCTGGAGGGTTTAGAGGACGCAGCCTGTCCTGGATGTGGGTCCTGCGCCGGTATGTTCACGGCCAATTCTATGAACTGCCTTACCGAGGCTCTGGGGATGGCTTTGCCGGGTAACGGTACTATTCCCGCAGTGGAGGCAGCCCGCTATCGATTGGCCAAGCGATCCGGTATGAAGATTATGGATCTTTTAGAAAAAGAAATCTGTCCTAGAAATATTATGAACGAAGATGCCTTTAAGAATGCCCTGGCGGCTGATATGGCCCTGGGTGGTTCCACCAATACTATTTTACATCTTCCGGCTATATCCCACGAAGCAGAAATTGAGCTGGATCTGAAGCTGGTTGACCAGATCAGTTCTCAAACGCCCCAGCTGTGCAAGCTCAGCCCGGCAGGGGACTATCATATACAGGATCTGAGGGAAGCCGGGGGCATCCAGGCAGTTTTAAAGGAATTATCCCGGCATGATTTAATTAATAAAGGGGTTATTACTGTAACGGGAAACAGTGTAGAGGATAACATTAAGGGGGCTGAGATTATTGACCTCCAGGTTATTCGTAGCGTGGAAGAACCTTTTGCTCCTAATGGTGGTATTGCTGTCTTAATGGGAAACCTGGCGCCTGACGGTGCGGTGGTAAAGCAGGGGGCCGTGGCGCCGGAAATGATGCAGCACCGGGGGAAAGCCAGAGTTTTTGACAATGAAGAAGAAGCCACGGCAGCTATATTAGATGGAAAGATTAAAGCGGGAGAAGTAATAGTGATACGTTTTGAGGGGCCCAAGGGAGGTCCCGGAATGAGGGAGATGCTGACGCCCACTTCTGCTGTGGCCGGAATGGGATTGGATAAGGAGGTTTCCTTGATTACCGACGGAAGGTTTTCCGGGGCTACCAGGGGTGCTTCCATAGGTCATGTTTCTCCAGAAGCCATGGAAAAAGGACCTGTTGCCGCGGTAAGGGAAGGAGATACTATCATAATAGATATTCCCAACCGCAAGTTGGAAGTAGATTTATCTCCGGAGGAAATGGAGATTCGTTTAAAGAACCTGGAACTACCCCAAAGCAAGTATACCAAAGGTTACCTAAGCAGGTACAGCCGGCTGGTAAGCTCAGCCAATGAAGGCGCAATTTTTAAGAGCGAGGTGACGTAAGGGTTATGAAGATGACCGGAGCACAGATGGTGGTTGAGGCATTGATAAAAGAAAAGGTAGAGGTCATCTTTGGTTATCCCGGCGGGGCTGTTTTACCTCTGTATGATGCTCTTTTCGATGCAGATATAAAGCATATAATGCCCCGTCACGAGCAGGGAGGAATACACGCAGCTGATGGTTATGCCCGGGCCACCGGAAAACCGGGAGTTTGCATTGCTACTTCCGGTCCCGGAGCAACAAACCTGGTTACGGGAATAGCTAACGCGTATATGGACTCTGTTCCTGTTGTAGCCATAACGGGACAGGTTCCCGTTCCCTTGATAGGCACAGATGCCTTTCAGGAGGCGGATATTACGGGGATTACCCTGCCAATAACCAAACACAACTACCTGGTTAAAGATGTTAAGGATTTACCCGGGATGATAAAAGAAGCTTTTTATGTCTCTGTTACCGGCAGACCGGGGCCGGTCCTGGTAGATATTCCCCGGGATGTTTTTGTCCAGGAAGCCAATTTTGAATACCCGGAAAGGATTGATATGAGGAGTTATAGACCTACTTACACCGGCCATGGAGGACAGATAAACCGGGCTTTACGGGTGATAAGGGAGGCAAAAAAACCGGTTATTTGTACCGGAGGCGGAGTAGTCGGTTCCGGGGCCCAGGAGGAATTGCTAAAAATTGCCGAGATGGCCCAGATACCAGTGACTTCAACGCTTATGGGCCTAGGAGGTTTTCCCGGAGGACACCCTCTGTCCCTGGGGATGCTGGGAATGCACGGGACCGTTTGCGCTAACTATGCCGTAACGGAATCGGACCTTTTTATTGGGATAGGGATGCGTTTTGATGACCGGGTGACAGGTAAGCTGGATAGTTTTGCCCCAGAGGCAAAAGTTATACACATTGATATAGATCCGGCGGAAATAGGAAAAAATATCGCGGTAAATGTTCCTATCGTAGGGGACATTAAACGAATATTAGGACAGATGTTGAAGAAACTGAGAAAAGGAGATACCCGGGAGTGGGTTTCCCAGGTTGATGAATGGAAGAGGCTGTATCCCCTGGGATATGAATATTCCGAAGAAGAGCTGAAACCCCAGTATGTTATTGAGCAGATATGTAAGATTACCGGGGGTGATGCCGTAATTGCTACCGATGTGGGACAGCACCAGATGTGGACAGCCCAGTATTTTACTTTTAACAAGGCCAGAAGCCTCATCTCCTCTGGAGGGCTAGGTACCATGGGGTATGGCTTCCCTGCTGCTATAGGGGCACAGATAGGGCGTCCGGGGGAAACAGTTTTTTGTATAGCCGGGGACGGCAGTATACAGATGAATTCCCAGGAATTAGCTACGGCGGTAGGTAACCAGCTTCCCATAAAAGTTGCTATCATTAACAACCAGTACTTGGGAATGGTACGGCAGTGGCAGGAACTATTCTTTAAACGCCGTTATTCCTCTACATTTCTGGAACAAGGGCCGGATTTTGTTAAGCTGGCAGAGGCCTACGGAGCGGCCGGCATTAGAGTTACCAAACCGGGGGAAGTAGTTCCAGCTTTGCAGCAGGCAATGGAGATTAAAGATAGACCTGTATTCATAGATTTTCAGGTTGCTTCTGAGGAAAACGTGTTTCCCATGGTTGCACCTGCCAGCCCCATTAACCAGATAATAGGAGGGGGTAAAGAGTGAAGCATGTTTTAGCAGTTATTGTTGAGAACAGGCCGGGAGTTCTTACCAGGGTTGCCGGGCTTTTCAGCAGAAGGGGTTTTAATATTGACAGCATTGCTGTAGGAGAAACAGAGGACTCCGAGCTGTCCCGGATGACTATTCTGGTTGAAGGAGACGAGAATGTTATAGAGCAGGTCATAAAGCAGCTGAATAAGCTTATTGACGTGGTTAAAATCAGCAACCTAACCAACGAATCCACGGTAAACCGTGAACTGGTGTTGATTAAAGTTAAAGCTGAACCGGCTGCCAGGGCTGAGCTTCAGCAGCTGGCGGAGACGTTCAGGGCAAAAATTGTAGATGTCTCCCTGGATTCCATAATTGTAGAAGTTACCGGTGATGACGAAAAAATAAAGGCCTTTGAGCTCCTTTTAAGGCATTTTGGTATACAGGAGTTGGTCCGTACCGGGAAGATTTCCATGATGAGGGGAGTAAAATATATTAAAATCAATGGAGAGGGTGGTAAAAGTGGTTAAAATGTATTATGATGAAGATGCTAATTTGGACGTTCTAAAGGGTAAAAAAGTAGCAATAGTAGGCTACGGGAGCCAGGGACACGCTCAGGCACAGAATTTAAAGGAATCCGGTGTGGAGGTAGTTGTAGCAGAGCTTCCCCACAGTGAAGCCTGGAATAAAGCTGTTGGGGACGGATTTAAAGTCCTGCAGACAGAAGAAGCAGCAAAGGAAGCGGATATTGTTCAGATACTTATAAATGATGAAATTCAAAGGAAGGTTTACCTGGAGTTTATAGCCCCTTACCTGGAAAAGGGAAATGCCTTAGTTTTTTCCCACGGGTTTAATATTCACTATGGCCAGGTTGTGCCTCCAGATTACGTAGATGTGTTCATGGTGGCCCCCAAGGCACCGGGGCACCTGGTAAGGCGGACTTATCAGGAAGAAACGGGAGTTCCTGGATTGTTGGCTGTTTACCAGGACTTTACCGGTAATGCCTGGGAATTGGGGCTGGCTTATGCAAAGGGAATAGGTTGTACCCGGGCTGGAGTTATTGAGACTACCTTTAAAGAGGAAACGGAAACAGATCTTTTTGGGGAGCAGGCTGTTTTATGCGGTGGCGCGACAGAACTTATTAAGGCCGGTTTCGACACTCTGGTAGAAGCCGGTTATCAGCCAGAGGTAGCTTATTTTGAATGTCTTCATGAGCTGAAACTGATTGTTGATTTAATTTACGAAGGCGGTTTGTCTGGCATGCGCTATTCCATCAGCGATACAGCCCAGTACGGTGACTTGACCTGCGGTAAAAGAGTCATTACCCAAGAAACCCGCAAGGAAATGGGGAAACTCCTGGAAGAAGTACAAAACGGGGAGTTTGCCAAGAACTGGATTATGGAAAACCAGGCCAATCGGCCGCACTTTAACGCCTTAAATAAAAAGGATGAGGGTCATCAGATAGAAGAAGTGGGCAAGAAATTGCGGGGCATGATGAGCTGGATTAATAATAAGTCTTAGGAGGAAAGGTATCTATGCCCAGGACCATTAAAATTCTGGATACGACTTTGCGGGACGGGGAGCAATCTCCTGGAGTAAACTTGAGCCCGGAGGAAAAGGTGGAAATAGCAAAACAACTGGAAAGATTAAAGGTAGATATTATAGAAGCTGGATTCCCCATTACCTCGGCGGGTGACCTGCAGGCTATAAAGCTGGTTTCCCAAAACATCAAAGAACCTGTAATTGCGGCGCTGGCCCGGACCAGGCAGGGAGATATAGATCTAGCCTGGGAAGGCCTGAAAGATTGCCGGCGTCCCCGTATTCATACTTTTGTTGCTACTTCAGATATACACTTGAAATATAAACTGTGTAAAAGCCGGGAAGAAGTTCTGGAAATGACAGCTGCTGCAGTGAAGTATGCAAAAAAGCTTGTAGAGGACGTACAGTTTTCTGCAGAGGATGCCAGCAGGTCTGATCTGGAATTTCTCTGTCAGGTGATAGATACAGCTATTAAAGCGGGAGCTACTGTTATAAATGTGCCTGATACAGTAGGGTACCAAATTCCTTCTCAGTTTGGCGGACTGATTCGCCAGATAAGGGAAAAGGTTCCCTCCACGGATAATGTAACTATAAGCGTGCACTGCCACAACGATCTGGGCCTGGCCCTGACTAATTCCCTGGCGGCCATAGAAAATGGAGCCACCCAGGTTGAATGTACTGTAAACGGAATAGGGGAAAGAGCCGGTAACACAGCCATGGAAGAGCTGATTATGACCTTGACTACCCGGGGCGACTACTTTACGGATTTTGCCACCAACATTGAACAGCACCATATTTACCGGACCAGCCGGCTGGTAAGCAAGCTGACGGGAATGGTGGTGCAGCCCAACAAGGCTATTGTGGGGCGAAACGCTTTTGCCCATGAGTCCGGCATACATCAGGACGGTGTGTTAAAGGAAAAGTCAACTTATGAAATTATGAAGCCCGAATCCATTGGCCTGCTGGACAATAAAATGGTTATGGGCAAACATTCCGGCAAGCACGCCTTTAAAAATAAATTAAAAGAAATGGGTTATGAGGTTTCTGAAAGTAAAATAACTAAATTATTTGAGAGGTTTAAGGAACTGGTAGATAAAAAGCAAATTATTTCGGAGCAAGAGATGGAGGTTATTATTGAAGAAGAGCTCTACAAGGTTCCGGAGTATTACCAGCTGGTTTATTTTCAGATATTTACCGGCAACAAGTTCCGTCCTACCGCTACTATAGGTATTCTCAAAGAGGGAGAGCTGATAGAAGAAGCAGCCTGCGGGGGAGGGCCTGTTGACGCTATTTATAAAACAGTAGACAGGATTACAGGAGTAAAGACAAAACTTTTGGATTATTCCATTAAAGCGGTAACGGAGGGTAAGGATGCCCTGGGAGAGGTTAATATCCGGTTAACTGATAATGGCCATATCATCAGTGGCAGGGGTGTCAGTACGGATACTCTAGAAGCCAGCGCCAAAGCCTATTTGAATGCCGTAAATAAGATTGTAAAGAAAAGAGGTGGACTTTATGGGGATGACAGTAGTAGAGAAGATACTAGCCAATCACGGGGAGAAGGAAACAGTTGAACCTGGAGAACTGGTAAAGGCCCGGGTAGACTTGATTTTAGGCAATGACATTACCGCACCTGTTGCCATCAGGGAATTTAAAAAAATAGGAATAAAAAAAGTTTTTGACCCGGAGAGGGTTGTTCTGGTGCCGGACCATTTTACGCCCAACAAAGATATTGCTTCAGCGGAGCAGGCCAAGATTATGAAGGAGTTTGCCCGGGAGCAGGAGATAACAAATTATTTTGAAGTAGGTCGGATGGGCATTGAACATGCCCTTTTACCGGAACGGGGGCTTACCCTTCCGGGAGAAATTATTATCGGGGCTGATTCCCATACATGTACTTATGGGGCCCTGGGAGCCCTGGCTACTGGTATTGGCAGCACGGATATGGCAGCGGCCATGGCCCTGGGAGAAACCTGGTTTAAAGTTCCCTCTACCATAAAGTTTGTTTACCGGGGAGAGTTGAACCAGTGGGTCAGCGGTAAGGACTTAATTCTTTTTACCATCGGTGAAATTGGAGTAGACGGTGCCTTGTATCAGGCCATGGAATTTACCGGTCCGGTTATTAGAAAATTAAGCATGGATAGTCGACTTACCATGTCCAACATGGCTATTGAAGCTGGTGCCAAGGCGGGCATTATTGAACCGGATGAGATAACTTATGCGTATTTGGAGGGAAGAGCCCAAAGGAATTACAGGGGGATGTTCAGCGACGGAGATGCCGGTTATTCCCAGATAATTGAGTATGATGTTGGGGAGATAGAGCCCCAGGTAGCTTTCCCTCATTTACCGGAAAACTCTCGGGGAATAAAGGATGTTGGGGAAGTGCCTTTGGATCAGGTGGTCATAGGTTCCTGTACCAACGGACGTCTGGAGGACTTGAGGATAGCGGCAAGAATCTTGGAAGGTAAGAAAGTTCATCCCCGGGTACGGTTGATTGTTATACCGGGAACCCAAAAGATCTACCAGCAAGCCCTTAAGGAAGGACTCATAGACATTTTCATTGAAGCAGAAGGAGCGGTGAGCACACCTACCTGCGGACCCTGTCTGGGAGGTCACATGGGAGTGCTGGCTAAAGGGGAAAGATCTCTTGCTACTACTAACCGAAATTTTGTAGGACGAATGGGCCACCCCGAGAGCGAGGTTTATTTATGCAATCCGGCAGTGGCAGCAGCATCAGCTGTAACAGGTCAAATAAGTTCTCCGGAGGAGGTGTCCTAAATGGCGGAAATGAAAGGCAAAGCATGGAAATTTGGAGATGATATTGATACCGATGTAATTATTCCAGCCCGTTATCTCAGCACTTCCGAGCCTGAGGAGTTGGCTAAATACTGTATGGTAGATGCCGATCCCCATTTCTTTAATAAGGTAAATAAAGGGGATATAATGGTTGCCCGTAAGAATTTCGGTTGCGGCAGTTCCCGGGAGCATGCTCCCCTGTCTATAAAAGCAGCCGGTGTTTCCTGCGTAATTGCTGATTCTTTTGCCCGGATATTTTACCGGAACTCTATAAATATCGGGCTGCCCATTTTAGAGTGTGCTGACGCGGCAGAAAAAATATCCCAAGGGGATACCGTTTTTGTAGACCTGAAAAAGGGAGTTATTAAAAATGAAACTACAGGAGAGACTTTTTATGCTTCTCCTTTTCCCGAATTTATGCAGGAGATTATCGATGCAGGAGGACTTATAGACTACGTCAAAAAGAAGCTGATTGAAGAAAAGTAAGGCTGTTCTGTTTCGTTTAGCCTTTGTCGCCGTACGTTTTTGCGCGGCACTTTTTTTTGTGATATAATTTATATTTAGATTATATATGGCAGAATGCGGTTTTTAGAAGGATTTTCTTTCTATGAAATCGAAATAATAAACTATTCACTGTCCAACTCTATTATGAATCGTTGGTAAATAAGACAATATTTTCAGCGAAGAAAAGGAGGACTATTATGAAAACTTACCAAACTAACAACATCAGAAATATAGCACTTATTTCCCACGGAGGAGCAGGAAAGACCTCCCTTACAGAAGCACTACTATACACTTCTGGAGCAATAAATCGCCTGGGAAAGGTAGATAACGGGACGGCTGCCAGCGATTTCGACCCGGATGAAGTTAAACGACAGATGAGCATAAACACGGCCCTGGCTCCCTGTGAATGGAAAGACACTAAAATAAACATACTGGATACACCGGGCTACTTCGACTTTGTAGGGGAAGTACAGGCAGCCATGAGGGTAGCAGATGCGGCTGTGGTTGTAGTATGTGCCGCGTCTGGAGTAGAGGTGGGCACTGAGCAGGCATGGGAATATGCTGATGATTACAAGCTGCCCCGCATAGTGGTTATTAATAAAATGGATCGGGAGAATGCCAACTATGATGAAACTCTGGAGCAGTTAAGGGAAAAGTTTGGCATGAGCGTAATTCCGGTGCAGATTCCCATGGGCCAGGAAGGCTTATTTAAGGGTATGGTGGACATGATTGAGATGAAAGCCCTGACTTTCAGCGACGAGGGTCGTAAACTGGAAGAGGGAGATATCCCTGAAGATCTTTCCCAAAAGGTGGAGACCCACCGGGAAATGATGATGGAGTCCATAGCGGAAACAGATGATGAGTTGTTGATGAAGTATCTAGACGGAGAAGCTCTTACCAATGATGAAATGAAACAGGCCCTAAAAAAGGGAGCGGCTGAAGGTAAAATAGTTCCTGTATTATGTGCTGCTTACACTTTCAACCTGGGAAGTCAGCCTCTGATGGATTTAATTGACTACTGCATGCCTTCTCCTGCTGATGTGGGCGAAGTTACAGGATACGTTCCGGGCTGTGAGGAGGAAAAAACCACCAGGAAAGTCAGTGTAGAAGAACCTATGTCTGCCCAGGTTTTTAAAACCCTGGCCGACCCCTATGTAGGCAGGATAAATGTTTTTAAAGTATATTCCGGTAAAATTGAATCCGACTCTCAAGTGTTTAATGCCAACAAAGGAAAACAGGAACGTATAGCACAGGTATTTGTGATGAGGGGTAAAAACCAGGAAAATATAGAAGAGGCCGCGGCCGGTGATATTGCAGCGGTAGCCAAGCTGGCGGAAACAACTACCGGGGATACGTTGTGCGATAAGGGAAACCCGGTTATTTATGAACCCATAACCCTCCCTCAACCGGTTATATCTTATGCAGTAAAGGCCAAGTCTAAAGGCGATGAAGAAAAAGTGTTTGCCGGCCTAACCCGATTTCTGGACGAGGATGCTACATTAAAGGTTGAGAAGAAGACGGACACCAAGCAAACTCTGCTGTGGGGAATGGGCGAGCTTCACCTGGATGTAGTGTGCAGCCGCCTTACTAATAAATTTGGCGTAGAAGTAGAACTAAATACTCCCAAGGTACCCTATAAGGAAACCATCAGGTCTGCAGTTAATATAGAAGGTAAGCATAAGAAACAATCGGGTGGTAGGGGACAGTACGGTCACGTCTGGGTGGAAATGTCACCCTTAGATGATACCGATGAAGAGTTCAACTTTGAAAATAAGATTTTTGGAGGAGCAGTTCCCAAGCAGTATATTCCTGCCGTGGAAAAAGGAATTAGGGAAGCTATGGAGGAGGGAATTTTGGCCCAAAACCCCGTAACAGGTGTTAATGCTGTTCTCTATGATGGGTCTTATCACAACGTGGACTCCTCGGAAATGGCCTTTAAAATTGCTGCCTCCATGGCCTTTAAAAAGGGCATGGAGCAGGCCAATCCTGTTTTGCTGGAGCCTATTATGAATGTGGAAATAACTGTCCCTGAAGCTTTTATGGGGGACATAATGGGAGACATTAATTCTAAGAGAGGAAAAATTTTGGGGACGGAATCAAAAAATGAAAAACAAATAATTAAAGCGCAGGTTCCTTTGTCTGAGATGTTTCGCTACGCTATAGACTTAAGGTCAATGACCCAGGGACGGGGATTCTTTACTATGGAGTTTAACAGCTATGAAGAGGTCCCGGATCATATAGCCAAGAAAATAATAGAAGAATCAACTCAAGAGGAAGAAGAATAATTTCATTAAAAAAACGCGGGCTATTTTTAGTTCGCGTTTTTGGTTTTAAATATATTTAAAAGGCATATGATAATAACAGATTTTCCATACGGAGGTGAATTGTTTTGAAGTTAAAGGTAGGGGTGCTCTGTGGAGGTCGTTCGGGAGAGCATGAGGTTTCCCTTAAATCAGCAGCGTCAATAATAGATGCTCTAGATAAAGAAAAATACAAAGTTATTCCTATAGGGATTACTAAGGAGGGAACCTGGCTGGCCGGTGATGACCCTCTGGAAGCGCTTTCCTCCGGGAAACTGCCGGGTAATAATAAGCCAGTGTTTATTGTTCCGGATCCATCAGTTGGCGGTTTTATGTGGCTAAAAGAAGGACCCTCAGGCAAGTCTTTTGAGAAGTTGGATGTGGTTTTCCCTGTTCTTCATGGGACTTACGGAGAGGATGGTACGGTTCAGGGACTTTTAGAGCTGGCTGGCATTCCTTACATAGGCCCTGGAGTTTTGGGGGCCAGTGCTGGTATGGATAAAGTAATAATGAAGATGGTATATCAGCAAAATGACCTTCCCATAGGAAAATATGTTTATTTTCTAAAAAAGGAATGGGATGAAAATAACGAAGTCTGGCTGGATAAAATTGAAGAGAAACTGGGCTATCCTTGTTTTATAAAGCCCAGCAACATGGGGTCCAGTGTGGGCATATCCAAGGCAAAGGGACGAAAGGAACTGTCGGAGGCTGTTGAAGAAGCAGGGCTCTGGGACAGAAGAATAGTTGTTGAAGAATATATTAAAGGTAGAGAAATTGAGGTAAGCGTGCTGGGAAATGATAAGCCGGCTGCTTCTGTTCCCGGGGAGATTGTTCCCTCTAGTGATTTTTACGATTATAAGGCCAAGTATATAGATGACCGTTCCCAGCTCATTATTCCTGCGGAATTAGAACCCCATCTTACCGCCAAAGTAAGGGATCTGGCGGTTAAATCTTTTACAGCCCTGGACTGCACCGGAATGGGCCGAATTGATTTTTTTGTAGACGAAAAGGAAGAGAAAATAATAGTAAACGAAATCAATACAATCCCCGGCTTTACTCAGGTCAGCATGTATCCCAAGTTGTGGGAAGCCTCCGGTTTAAGTTACAGCGAGCTTTTAGACCGCCTGATAAAACTGGCCATAGAGCGGTTTGATGAGAAAAAACAGCTGAAAACTGCTTTCGATCTATAGCGGTCACCAGTGGGAGCCTGGGGGCTAATTGACCCTTGAGGACGTTATCTGCTGAACTGAATAATGTTCATCCTTCAGCTCTTGTTATTTCCCCTGCCATGTAGTAAAATGATAAGGAAATTACCAGATATATTTGAGCAGGAGGAGAGAAGGGATAAAATGGTAGAAAGAGGAACTATTAGGGTTAAAAAAGGCCTGGCAGAAATGCAAAAAGGCGGAGTTATAATGGATGTTACTACTCCTGAGCAGGCTAAAATTGCCCAGGAGGCCGGAGCGGTGGCGGTAATGGCCCTGGAAAGGGTACCTGCAGATATAAGGGCTGCAGGCGGGGTAGCCCGTATGGCTGACCCGGAAGTAATAAAAAAAATTATGGACGCGGTTTCAATTCCCGTTATGGCCAAGGTAAGAATAGGACACTTTGTAGAAGCCCAGATTATAGAAGCTCTCGGTGTTGACTATATTGATGAAAGTGAAGTTTTAACCCCTGCGGATGGACTTTATCATATTGACAAGAAGGAGTTTACAGTGCCTTTTGTCTGTGGGGCCCGGGACCTGGGAGAAGCATTGAGAAGAATCGGGGAAGGGGCGGCCATGGTTCGCACCAAAGGTGAGCCGGGAACAGGTAATGTGGTAGAAGCTGTAAGGCATATGAGATTAATAATGGGGCAGATAAGAAAAGTCTGCAGTTTGAGGGAAGATGAATTAATGGCAGAAGCCAAAAGCTTAGGCGCCCCCTTTGAATTGTTAAAAGAAGTTAAAAGGATGGGGAAAGTTCCTGTAGTTAATTTTGCAGCCGGGGGCATTGCCACACCTGCGGATGCTGCCTTGATGATGCAGTTGGGGTCTGATGGTGTATTTGTGGGTTCAGGGATTTTCAAATCCAAGGATCCGGAATCCCGGGCTAAATCCATAGTGGAGGCAACCTTAAATTATGATGACCCCCATATTTTAGCCGAAGTTTCTCGGGGCCTTGGGGAGGCCATGACCGGCATCGAAATTTCCACCCTAAAAGAAGAGGAAAGGATGCAGGCAAGGGGGCTGTAAGAGTCTAAGGAAGCCTGCAAGGAGGTAAAAGTGAAGATAGGAGTTCTAGCAGTTCAGGGAGCAGTTTCTGAGCATATTGTTATATTAAAAAAATGTGGGGTAGAAGGAGTTCCTGTAAAAAGAAAAGAAGATTTTTCAGCATTGGATGCACTAATCATTCCCGGTGGAGAAAGCACTACCATGGGCAGGCTTGTTAAAAAATTTAACCTGGATAAAAAAATAATTAAAATGGCCCAGGAGGGTAAACCTGTTTATGGCACATGTGCCGGGATGGTTTTAATGGCGGCTGAAATTGAAGGAGAGCATCCTCACCTTAAGCTTATAGATATTTGTGTGTTGAGAAATGCTTTCGGTCGCCAGAATGAAAGCTTTGAAACAGATCTGACAGTATCTCTATGGGGAGATAAGCCTTTTAGGGGCGTTTTCATCAGGTCACCTATAGTTGTCCGGGCTGGTCCCAGTGTGGAAATATTAAGTTTTTTTGAAGATAAAATTGCAGCTGTCAGACAGGGAAACCTTTTGGCAACCTCCTTTCATCCTGAACTTACGGAGGATGAACGTTTCCACCGACTTTTGATAGATGCTGCCGGTAAAACCTTAAAGAAAGTTAAACATAATTAAAGGCTCCCGCTATAGGGGGTCTTTAATTATTTTATTATCTTATTTATTCCACAACCCTTATTCAATATGTTAAAATAACATAATAAACACATGGAAAGGGGCCGAGGGTTTTATGGAACAGGAAAAGGCGGAGAATCTTAAAAATCTGGAAGAAGGTGTCAAAGGCTGCTCAAATTGCCAACTCCGTAAGGGCTGCCGGCAGGTGGTTTTTGGTGAAGGCAATCCCCATGCTCTTATTATGCTAGTAGGGGAAGGCCCGGGAGGTGAAGAGGACAAGCAGGGCAGACCATTTGTAGGCGCTGCCGGTAAACTCCTGGATAAAATTCTAGAAGCTATAAATACCGACAGACAGGAGGTTTATATAGCTAACGTGGTAAAGTGCCGTCCCCCCAATAACAGGAATCCTGGACCGGAAGAAATAAAAGCCTGTTATCCCCACCTCCAAAAGCAGATAGAAATCATTAAACCTAAAATTATAATTAGTTTAGGGGCTGTTCCTGCCAAAATATTAATAAATCCTAAAGCCCAAATTACCCGTTTACGGGGCAAATGGGTAGAAAAAGATGAATTTAAAATTATGCCAACCTTTCATCCAGCAGCCCTTTTAAGGGATCCTAAAAAAAAGAAGCCAGTGTGGCAGGATTTTCAGGAGGTAGAAAGAGAATATAAAAAGTATTAAGAGGTGAGGCAATGAAGAAAAAAATACTCCTTGTTGACGATGAGAAGACCCTAGTAAAAACTTTAACTTATAATCTAGAAAAGGATGGCTACCAGGTGATTTCTGCTTATGATGGAGAAGAGGCTTTGAATAAAGTAGAATCAGATAATCCCGATTTGATTATTCTTGATCTTATGCTTCCAGGAGTAGACGGTTTTGAGGTATGCCGCAGGGTTAGGAAAAGTATGGATTTACCTATAATAATGCTGACAGCCAAAGGAGACGATATAGATAAGATTCTTGGACTGGAATTAGGAGCTGACGATTATTTAACCAAACCCTTTAATCCCAGGGAACTCCTGGCCAGGGTGAAGGCTATCCTGCGCCGCAGTGAACCTCAAGGGTCTTCCTTAAAAAACATATTGAAAATACAGGATCTGCAAGTTGACCTTTACCAGCATAAAGTAAGGGTGAAAGGAGAAGAAATAGACCTGACTTCTAAAGAATTTGCTCTCCTTAATTTAATGGCGTCCAATCCGGGCAGGGTTTATTCCCGGGAACAGTTGCTGGAGCAGATATGGGGATATAACTACTATGGTGATGCCCGTACTGTGGATGTCCATATAAGGCACTTAAGGGAAAAAATAGAATCAGACCCTAGTAATCCCCGTTACGTACTAACAGTTTGGGGGACAGGCTATAAGTTTAGGGAGGGTCGCTAGTGTACAGCAGCATTCGCACTAAGCTTACCTTGACATACGTAGTAATAATTTTTCTTGTTACTCTCTTTTTCAACTCTTTCTTGCTTAACCTGTTAGAACAGTATTACCTGGGTTATCAGAGGGAAGTATTAAACAGCGCGGGTAGATTGGTGGCGGATTTTTCCGAGAGATATATGGTGGAAGATGGAAATTACGTTGCCTTAAGCAGCCTGGCGGAAGATTTCAGCCGCCAGGTAGGAGCCCGAGTGATTATTGTTGATCGCAATAATATGGTAGTAGGCGATTCCGTAAGGGTAGAGGGTTTAATCGGCAGCCAGCTGGAGAGGGAGGAAATAGAAGAGGCCTGGCACGAAGGAGAAGGGTACAGTGTTCAAAAGAGTCCGAAAACTAATGAGTGGGTTATGCAAGTAGCAGTTCCAGTTACTAATGGAGAAACGTCCCGGGGAGCTGTTTTTCTTTCTTATTCTCTAAGTTCTATTTATGAGATCCTTTCTGATATTAGAAATATACTGACGTATATTTTGATTTTGTCACTTATACTTGTGGGTATTATAGGGTCAATTTTTGCCCGAAAAATTACCCAGCCCATTCTGGCGCTTACTTCAGCAACCAGGGAAATTGCCCGGGGTAACCTGGAGCAAAACATTAGGATAATTGATTATGATGAGGTGGGGCAGCTTACCATGCAGTTTAATACTATGGCTGCCAGACTTCGGGAGATGACCCACCAGCTGAAAAATACTATTAATGAAGTTTCTACGGAAAGGAATAAACTTACGGCCATTCTAACAAACATGGTTGACGGGGTAATTGCTGTAGATTATGAAGATAAGCTGATAATGGCCAATCCGGTAGTTGAAAAGGCGTTTAAATTTAAAGCTTCAGAAAATATGGGGAAAAGTTTAAAAGAAATTAATATTCATGAAAAATTAGATAAATACTTTGAAAAAGTAAAAAACAGCAGAGAGGAAATATTAGGTGAACTGGAGTTTGACCATTATATTTTCCAGTTGAATGTTTCTCCCCTTTTAAGTGAAAAGAACAAAAAATTTGTGGGGTCAGTAGCTGTTTTACAGGATATTACCAGCCAGAAAAAACTAGAAAAAATGCAAAAGGAATTTATTGCCGATGTTTCCCACGAGCTTAGAACCCCTTTATCTTCAGTTAACCTGATAGTCAAAACTATGCTGGAATATGATCTGGCCAAAGATGAGGGCAAAGAATTTTTAAGGGACATGGACATGGAAATGGAAAGGCTTTCCTCCCTGGTTGAAGATATATTGAGTATTACCAGGCTTGAGTCGTTAAAGGACAAACATGATTTAAGAAAAACAGATATTAATAAATTATTTCAAGATGTATTGGTGAGAATGCTGCCCTGGGCTGAAAGAAACCAGCTGGAATTGGCTTGGGATTTACCTCAGTTTCCACCTGTTGAAATTAACGATGATCAAATAAAGCAGGTTTTAATAAATCTTTTAGATAATGCAATTAAATATACTCCCGAGGGAGGTTGGGTTAAGGTTGAAGCCCAGGATCAAGGAGAAGAAATATTGGTTAAGGTTAAAGATACTGGCCCAGGAATTCCCGAAGAGGATCTGCCCAGGGTATTTGAGCGTTTTTACCGGGTAGACAAGACCCGTTCCAGGGAAATGGGAGGAACAGGACTGGGGCTGGCTATATGTTATGAAATAATTACAGCCCATGGCGGTAAAATATGGCTTGACAGCAAGCTGGATTATGGAACCACACTTTATTTTACTCTTCCTAAAAAAAGCAGTGAATAATTACAGGACAGCTGCAGGCAGCATGCAAAACGTTTGCCATGTTAAAAATATTTAATAATATTTTACAGCTGTTTTTACAGGAAAAAGAAAAGAATAGAATAATACTTTTAATTAAACTGTGTTTATAACAGGAGGAGCAATATATGGAGGTTTTACATTCTAAGTATTTAAAACTATGCCTGGTGGTTATGTTATTAGTTTTTAGTGGCTGTGAAACAATAATGCCCTCGGGGAGGGATGTTAAGGGAACTCCGGTAGAACCTATTACTGCCGGGGAGAAAGATTCCCAACAGGAAAGGATTTTAGAGGGAAGATTTTCTATGCTCTTACCTCAAATTATCATAGATGAAGTAAAAATCACCGATGATGGGCACAGGGTAATGATAAGTTCCAACAACAGGCTGGCGCTTCTGGACCTGGATGGCAGGCTTATATGGGAAAAAGCATTTGATAAGCCTTTAGCAAAGACAGCTTTTACTCCCGACGGTAAAACTGTGGCAGCAGGAACTAAAGACGGAAGAGTTAGTGTTTTTCAGGATAGTGAAATATTGTGGGAGAATCATCTGGAATTATCCCTGATTAATATGGAGATTTCAGATGATGGCAGCAAAATCATGGCAGCAGCAGCGGATGTTTTAGATACAGATAATAAAAAGGTACTTTTCTTTAATGAGGAAGGAAATATTATCTGGGAGAAAAAAATACCCCGGCTTTTAACGGCGAAAATGAGTTCTGATGGCAAAAGCAGCATAATTTTAAGTGCGGAGGAAGAAACAGTAAAGCTAGCTTTCTTAAAAGAGAAGGGTGAAGTTTTATGGAAGAAAACAGGATTCTTAACGGCAGAAATAACTCAAGATGGCAATCATGTAGCAGCTGTTTCTGAGGACAAAATATATTTTTTTGACAGAAAAGGAAATAAGGTTTGGGATTACGATCCGGGAGTTGACATAAGCCATCTGATAATGTCACAAAATGAAAACTATTTGTTGGCCTATAACCATTTTGGAGGGGGCGATGATAATTTATTTTATTTTAGTGCTGAAGGGGAGCTGTTGTGGCAAAAAAGAATCAGGGATGATTCTCAGGTAGCTCTCTCGGAAGAAGGACAGAGAATCGTAGTGGCCTCCTGGAGACATTACAGTGAAGACTTTACTCTGGTAAACGTGTTTGATTCAGACGGGCGCCTCCGCCGGGAGATTGAGGTAGGCAGCAGGATAGAGAAGATTGCTTTGGACAGTTCAGGCACATATCTAGTAGTAGGCTGTGACGACGGTGATGTATTTATATTAAACCTGGACAGGAAAACCTTGGGAGAATTTGCTCCCCGTAGTGAGGAAGTAATTTATTATACTCCTTCTGTGTATTGTGGCTATAATGATGAAGATAACAACAGTGTTAATCTTTATTTTCATGATGAAAATGCCATGGTTTTGGTTCCTGTCAGCCGAAATGTGGGGAATACAAATGATATCATAAGAGCGGCTATAGAGGAGCTGGTAAAAGGTCCCAAAAAGGATAGCTATTTAGTGAGAACAATACCTAAAAGTGTAAAAATAGGAATAAATTTAGAAGATGATGTGTTATATTTAGATTTACCGGAGGAACTGGAGCAGATAGCGGGCTCTTCCCAGGGGGAGGGTATAATAGATTCCCTCCTACTTACGGTAACTCAATTTTCCGGTGTAGAAAAGGTGAAATTTCTAATTGATGGAGAAAAAAGGGAGAAATTTGGTGACCCGGGGATTCATATTGGGGAGCCCTTTGAGAGCAGTAAGGTAAAAAAAGCTTCCCCCGTTTTATATTTACCCTACCGTTCCGGGTTCAGGTATTACCTGATTCCCAGGGAAGCTACTTTAAATATAAATGATGAGGAAAAAGATGAAGAAAGCAAGGCCTATCATTTAGCCAGCAAATATTTTCGGAAAGTAACAAGTTTTTTGCCTTCTGCGGTGACAGTAAAGGGGGTAGAAATACAAGAAAAGGTGATTTTACTGGACTTAAGCAGTACTTTCTTAGAGCTTTTTAAAGGGCCTAAAGATCCACAGCTTCGAGCCAGGGCATGGGTTATACTGGATGGGTTAACGGCATCGCTGACTAAAAACCTGGATAAAGAAAGAATTAAAATAACGGTAGATGGAATAGAGAAACCTTTTTTACCTGGATTTACAGAAGAAATACAGGGGTACTTGTATAAACCTCTGTGTATAAATCCTGAACAGTAGATGAAAAGTGCATCGATTTGTTGATATATTGGAATAGTTTGGTTATAATAAGCGGTAGGTTCAATATGTAGAAATGAGGGAATCGTGATGTTTAAATTTAAACAAGAAATAATAAATAACTTAGTTACTTTAGTTGATATGACTGAAGAAGAAATTGATCAGCATTTGAGCATTCCACCGGATCCTAAAATGGGAGATTACGCTTTCCCCTGTTTTATTCTATCAAAGTCATGGAAACGTAGTCCCCATGAAATATCAGAGTATCTGGCGGATAAGATTCAACCCGGGGAATGGATAAAAGAAGCACATAATGCTGGTCCTTATTTAAATTTCTTCTGCAACAGGGAAAAGTTAACCGGGGAAACCTTGAAGGATATATGTGAGCATAGAGAATTTTTTGGGTATCTGGAGGAAGGGGAAGGGGAGAATGTAGTTATTGATTTTTCTGCTCCTAATATTGCCAAGCCTTTTGGTATAGGGCACCTTCGCTCCACGGTTATTGGCAACTCCCTTTACAGGCTGTACAAAGCGCTGGGCTACAACTGTATTGGGATAAATCATTTGGGGGACTGGGGCACACAGTTTGGCAAGCTCATAGCAGCTTATGAACACTGGGGTGACGAGGAAAAATTAAAAGATGATCCTATTTCCTATCTTTATGAACTCTATGTTCAGTTTCATAAAGAAGCGTCTGAAAACGAAAGCCTCGAAGAGGAAGGCAGGAGTTGTTTTAAAAACCTTGAGTGGGGAGAAGAGGAAGCTGTTTGCATGTGGGCAAAATTTAAAGATTTAAGCTTAAAGGAATTTAGGAGGGTTTATGACCGGCTGGATATAAAATTTGACGCAGAACAGGGAGAAAGCTTTTATAACGAGATGCTTTCTCCAACCATAAAAATGTTAGAAGAGAATAATATCGTCAAGGAGAGTGATGGAGCTCTTGTTGTAGACTTAGAGTCCTATAATATGCCTCCTTGCCTGTTAAGAAAAAAGGATGGAGCAACCTTATATGCCACCAGGGACCTTTGTGCAGCTATTTACCGCTTTGAAGAATATAATTTTCACAAGCTTATTTATGTAGTGGGGGCGGGCCAGTCTCTGCACTTCCAACAGCTTTTTAAGGTTTTGGAACTGATGGGATTTCCCTGGGCTGACAGGTGTGTTCACGTGCCCTTTGGGTTAATAAAATTTAAAGAGGGCAAGATGTCTACCAGAATGGGAAACCTTATTTTTTTAGAGGATGTAATTGATAAAGCGGTAAGCTTAGCCCGGGAAATTATAGAAGAAAAAAACCCTGGCCTGGAAAGTAAGGAAGAAGTTGCAGAGATGGTAGGTATTGGAGCAGTAATATTTGGGGATTTAAGCAATGACAGAGTAAAAGATATAGACTTTGACTGGGATAAAGTTTTAGACTTTAGTGGAGAAACCTCTCCCTATATTCAGTACGCACATGCCAGGATCTGCAGTATTTTAAGAAAAGAGGATGCTCATATTTCTCCTCAGGCAGATTTCAGCCTGCTAAGCAGAGAGGAAGAACAAAGCCTTATTTCCTACCTGGCAAGGTTTAGTGAAAACATTAAACGGGCTGCAGATAATTATAAGCCTTCGATTTTGGCCCGATATCTTATAGATCTGACTAGAGAATTTAATTATTTTTATCACCGCTGCCCCGTGTTAACTGCAGAAAAAGAGCTTAAGGAAGCCAGGCTTTTGCTTATTGACGGGGTAAGGCAGGTTCTGGTGAATGGGCTGTACTTGCTGGGTATAAAAGCTCCCCAGGAGATGTAATATTAATGATAATAAAATCAGGCCATTAGAGGAGGTGTGTAATTGTGCTAGATCTAAAATATATCCGGCAGAATATTCAACAGGTCAGGGATGCCCTGGAGAAAAAAGGGGAAACTGTAAACCTGGATAATTTGATAAAAAAGGATGACGAAAGAAGAGAGCTGCTTTTTGAAGTTGAAAAATTGAAGAATCGGAGAAATGTAGTTTCTGAGGAAATTGGCCGCAGGAAAAAAAGTGATGAAGATGCCGCGGAAATGATTACGGAAATGAAGACGGTAAGTCAAAAAATCAAGGACTTTGATCAGCAGGTAAAAAATGTAATGGAGGAAATGAATAATATACTGTTGAATATTGCCAATATACCTGACGAGGATGTTCCTGCCGGAGATACAGAAGAAGATAATGTAACGGTCAGGAAATGGGGAGAGCCTCCCAACTTTAACTATCGACCTAAGGCCCACTGGGATCTGGGTATAGAGGCGGGAATTCTTGATTTTGAGAGGGCCGGGAAAATTACAGGAACCCGCTTTGCCCTTTATTATGGCTTAGGGGCACAGATGGAGAGGGCTTTGATTAATTTTATGTTGGATTTACATACCCGGGAACACGGCTATATGGAGGTATTGCCGCCCTTTATGGTGCACCGGGACAGCATGGTGGGGACAGGACAGCTGCCTAAGTTTGAAGAAGATGCTTTTAAAATAGAGGGCACAGACTATTACCTTATACCTACGGCAGAGGTACCGGTAACAAATCTTTTCCGGGAGGAAATATTGCCTGTTGAGGAACTGCCCAAATATTATGTAGCCTACAGTGCCTGTTTTCGGGCAGAAGCCGGCGCCCATGGAAGGGATACCCGGGGACTTATTCGCCAGCATCAGTTTAATAAGGTGGAGCTGGTAAAGTTTACTACCCCCCAACAATCAGAGGAGGAACTGGAAAAGCTGGTAAGGGACGCGGAAAAGGTTCTGCAGCTGTTGCAGCTGCCCTACAGGACAGTTCTTATGTGCAGCGGTGATTTGGGTTTTGCTGCGGCTAAAAAATATGACCTGGAATTATGGATGCCTGCTTACGAAGAGTATAGGGAGGTTTCTTCCTGTAGCAACTTCAGGGATTTCCAGGCCAGGCGTGCCAATATTCGTTACAGGCCTTCTTCCAAGGAGAAGGCGCAGTTTGTGCATACTTTAAATGGCTCAGGACTTGCCGTCGGCCGAACGGTGGCAGCAATTTTAGAGAACTACCAGGAGGAAGACGGGAGCATTAGAATACCTGAAGTTTTAAAGCCTTATTTTTCCCAGCTAAAAGACGGAAGGATATCTCCCAGGAATAAAAGATGAACTTGCTAAAAAGGGGGAAAGCCTTGGTTTTAGAGGGATTATTGACAAAGAAAATCTCCTATGTTATACTTTTAATTACGTTCTGGAGGGGTGTCCGAGTGGCTTAAGGAGCCGGTCTTGAAAACCGGTGACTCGAAAGAGCCGTGGGTTCGAATCCCACCCCCTCCGCCATAAGAAATTACACAAAAATCATGAGAAGCTATATGGAGAGATGGCCGAGTTGGCTGAAGGCGGTCGCCTGCTAAGCGATTATACGGGTTAAAGCCCGTATCGAGGGTTCGAATCCCTCTCTCTCCGCCATATTTATATAAAAATAAAAAATATGCGCCCGTAGCTCAGCCGGATAGAGTAACTGACTACGAATCAGGAGGTCGCAGGTTCGAATCCTGCCGGGCGCACCACTTATAGCCCCCCGTAGAGAGGGGTTTTATTGCTAATATAAATTTATCAAAAGTTTTTAACCAAAAAGTGTTGTGTAATTATTTGTGAATTTTTAATCCGAATTTTATGTCCAGAAAAGAAGATTAAAGAAATAAGCAGCAGGAAAATCCTGCTGCTTTACCAATTAAAAGAGGTTAATCAGAGCCCTGGGCTCCGTAGTTTTTCATCATCATTCTCCCGCCGGGGCCACATTTTTTTCCGGGGCCCATTTCCTTTGCTTTTTCCTGGTATTCCTCTGGCATTACCTCTGTTATTTCAGTCCTGACTTCTTCTTTTACCTCTGCTAATTGTTCCCGGGCTTCCAGGGAACCTTCAAAGTCCTTATCTTGCTTCTGGCTCCTCAAATTATCCCGGAGAGAAGCTATTTTTTCCTGGTAGTTTTCTCTAATTTCCGCTATTTTTTCCTGAATTTCTTCGGGAAGGGTGATAACCCAGCAGCTACTTTCCTTCCCCTCGGGGCCTACTTCCTGGCCCTGTCCTGGACCGAAGGCCATCACAGCCTGGGTAGTTCCCAGGACCAGCAGCCCTACTATAAGAAGGACCATTAATTTTTTACCCATAAATAATTCACCTCCTTTCCTTGATGTCACCTTTAGTATATCCTTTAGTTTTCAATATCTTATCAAGAAGTTGTTAAGGTTTTGTCAAGATTAAGTCTTTTCTGGTGCCAAAGATTTTAAAAGCAGGTTTTATGCAGTATAATAAGGTAGAACGAATCATTATTATTCAACCAGGCCAGAATTAAAGGAGAGGATTCCTTTGCTCCAGAATTACAGGGTGGTTTTAATAGAAGATGAGGAAAAAATCGGACAGATGATCAAAAACTATTTGGAAAAAGAGGGCATGACCGTTTATTGGGGACGAGATGGAGCCCGGGGGAAAGAACTTATGAAGGATCATTTTCCTGACCTGTTGATTTTAGATCTTATACTGCCGGATATAGATGGGCTAGAGCTTTGTAGAAAACTGCGTCATTGTGAAAAATCAAGGGACATACCTGTTATTATGCTTACCGCCCGGTCCCAGGAAACAGACCGGGTGCTAGGCCTGGAAACAGGGGCTGATGACTATATAACCAAACCCTTTAGCCTGGCGGAGCTGGCAGCCCGGATAAGGGCTGTCATGCGGCGTACGGGAAACCAGGAGGGAGAGCAAGAAAATTTAAGGGAGAAAAGGGATAAGTTTGTGCTCAGGGGAGACCTGGAAATAGATATTGATAGTCACTACGTAAAAAAAGCAAAAAAAGAAATTATTCTCACACCTACGGAATTTAACATTCTCAGTTTAATGGCCCGTCATCCCGGCAGGGTCTTTAGCCGTTTACAGCTATTGGAATCCTGCCTTGGGGAAGCCTACAGCGGTTACGAGCGTTCTATAGACACCCATATCCGGAACCTGCGCAAGAAAATCGAAGATGATCCCGCTCACCCTACTCGCATTGTTACTGTTTTTGGTTTAGGGTACAAGTTTATCCAGTAAAGGGTAACCATGAGTTTAGGTTTTGGTTAGGAAGGAAGGGTTAGCATGAGAATAAATAAAAGGATAATGGTTGCTTTTGTAATTGTCATTGCCGTAGCCGTAGTGGTGATGGCTTTTACCTCACGCCTTTACATCAGCGGCATTTTTGACCGCTATATGGAAGATTACCGCCACATGCTCCTGGAACACTGGGAATATGCCCTGGAATCTTATTACCTGCAAAGGGGCAGCTGGGAGGAAGTAGATGAAATATTTTTACAGCGGGCTAAAGGGAGGAAAGCAGCCGGTCCTTTAAGACAGGAAAGGACAAACTATTTGGGTGTGGCTCCCGGAGAGGAGCTCCTTTTAACTGATGCCGAAGGCAGGGTAGTGCTGGACTCGGCCCAGGAAAGGAAGGGAGAAATATTGCCCGCTGATATCAGGGAGGAAGGTCGCCCCCTTTTTGCAGGGGAAGAACAGGTGGGAATTCTTATCATGCAGCCCCGGGTCAACAGGACCCTGGTCCCCCTAGAAGTACAATTTTCCTATTCAGTCCTGGGTGCGGTTTTTTACGGGGGGCTGGCTGCCCTGGCCGTTGGGGCCCTGCTTAGTTTTCTTCTTACCCGTCAGATTACCCGTCCCCTGGCCCTTTTAACGAATTCAGCCCAGAGGTTTGCCCGGCGGGAATTTCAGCACAGGGTCCAACTATCCGGGGAAGATGAAATTGGTGAGTTAGGCAGGGCTTTCAATCTTATGGCTGAAAGCATCGAAAGAAACGAAAAGCTACGCAGTAGCCTGGTGGCCGATGTTTCCCATGAACTGAGGACACCTTTGACGGTATTGCGAGGTAATTTTGAAGCCCTGCAGGCAGGGAAACTAAAGCCCACCCCTGAACTTCTTTCTTCCCTTCATGATGAAGTTCTGCGCCTGGGCCGGCTGGCCAGTGACCTGGAAGTCATAAACCTGGCCGAAGCCGGAAAGCTTCCTCTAAACTACCAGAAAGTAGAGGTTAAAGACCTTTTACAGCGGGCCGGGGCTGTTTTTCAGCATGAAGCTGATGAACGTGGGCTGGAGTTCAGTATAGAGGTCCAGGAAAATCTGCAAAGCTGGGTTTTAGATGAAGACCGCATCACGCAGGTTTTTGTAAACCTTCTAGCCAATGCTTTTAAGTTTACCTCTGATGGGGGAAAGGTTAGACTAGGGGCCAGGAAGAAGGAAGGAGAACTCATCCTGGAAGTAGAGGACTCTGGGACGGGAATACCAGAAAAAGATCTTCCCTTTGTTTTTGAACGCTTTTACAAGGCTGGCCAGGGAAGGGACGAGGGCAACGGCCTGGGCCTTTCTATTGCCCTGAGCTTTGTAGAGGCTCACGGGGGGAAGATAAGGGCAGTTAATTTAGACCAGGGAGGAAGTGCCTTTATTTTCTCTTTGCCTCCCGGGAAAGAAGAGGAATAACACAGCGGCTAAAATTGCTGGCAAGGCATATGAGGATATAACTGAAGAAGAATAGATCATAATTGTTTAAGGCCATTGAAATAAATTAACCAC
>Ga0207421_10001253_pt1 | contig 32913 bp, 28 predicted proteins | sample SodLakKL_010_SED_4_FD_187542 | JGI IMG/M metagenome (GOLD analysis project Ga0207421, IMG submission 187542) | Alkaline sediment microbial communities from Lake Tanatar, Kulunda Steppe, Russia - 8KL_010_SED (SPAdes) (version 2) | ecosystem: Environmental > Aquatic > Non-marine Saline and...
ACTAATGATTCACAATTCACCATTCAATAATCCGGGTTAAGGCACCACCCAACTGCACTCCCAGCCGTCAGGGTTATTTTCACAAAAAAGACGCAAATGCCGTTCCCGTCCCAGCTGAAGCGCTGTAAGGTTTAATACATCACACTGAAGTACAGTAAAGAAGTTTTTCTCATCAAAATGGTGGAATTTTGCGGCATCATCGGGATGCGAAACAGCCGCTCCCGGAGCGTGCACGGTAGTGTACGACTCCTGCGCTTTTCCTTTCACTCGGGATTCATACCTTTTTAAACGTTGTTCATTTTCCAATTCATGAACTTTCACGCTCAAAGAAAGCTGTACTTTTCTCTTCGAATCCCAGAACAACAGGCCTGCGCTGTCGTTTGTACGAATATGGGAAATTTTAGCCGATCTTGAGTCGGTAAATAGTATAAGCCCGTTTTCATCAGTCACTTCTCTGAGTACGAGCATGCGGCTGTGCGTGGCCCTGTTTTCGTCTGTAGTGCTAAGGGTAAGATAGCGAAACGGATGGGATGCATCCACGCTTCCTCTTCTAATCCATCCCTGAACTTCCAGCAGGTTTTCATCGGGACTTTTTTGTACATCAAGCATTGGCCGCCATAAATTTACAGTTTATTTAAAAAAAATATCGATGTGCTTTAACTCCATCTCAACTTGTAAATCTGGTGCATCGTTCAAATATATGCCCGACATATTATTTATCTGATGTCTGGCAATAACTTAGGCTTATTTTGCAATAAAAATCAAAAAAACGGGCATAAACGTAAACGAAACCGAGTGGTCGTATGTTAAACAGCCATACAATTCATGTAAAAAGTGAGGCGCTCGGTCTCATAACTCTTTAGAGTACATGAACATCCAAAACCAAAACAATAGCGACTATGCAAGCTACTGATTTCAATTTAGGTAATGCTACGTTTGAAAACTATGTGGGACAAACCGAGGGCTTCTCGGAAATGGGTTTCCAGATGGTGGCACACGTGCTTACTGTGGGATATGCGGTTATGTTCGCAGCTCTCATTTACTTCATCCTAACTATCAAAACTGTACAGCCTAAGTACCGTACGACAGCCGTTCTTTCTGTTGTGGTAATGGTTTCAGCCGGTCTGCTTCTGTTCATTCAGGCGCAAAACTGGATTGATGCCTTTACATTCGACGCAGAAAGAGGTCGTTACTTCCTGGCCGATGGCACTGCCTTGTTTAATAACGGTTACCGTTACCTGAACTGGCTCATCGACGTACCAATGCTCCTTTTCCAGATTCTTTTTGTAGTTACACTTACAAAAAGCAGCTTCTCGTCTGTGAGAAACCGTTTCTGGATCTCAGGTACACTGATGATTGTAACTGGTTATATAGGCCAGTATTATGAGGTAACAAACCCTACCATTTTCTTTATCTGGGGTTTTATTTCAACAGTATTCTTCGTTGACATTCTTATCACGATGAAGAAAGTCATCAAAGAAGGTTCTGAAGGCATTCCTAAAGATGCGGCCCGCTATATGGGTTACATCTGGACTATCTTCTTCTTCTCCTGGATGCTCTATCCGGGCGCGTATCTGATGCCGTACCTCATTCCACCGGGACTTGAGCCATCACTAACTGGTCTTGCTTCTGAAGCAGCCGTAGTTGGTCGTCAGATTACCTACACTATCGCCGACGTTTCTTCTAAAGTAGTTTACGGTGTACTTCTTACCATCGTGGCTCAGATTATGAGTAACGCCGATGGTTACGACTACAACCGCGACGGTGATACTGTATAACCCGACTTAACAGATTCGACTGTTCTGCATCATCACTAAAACAATATGATGCAGACAACTGAATAAGTCTTTAAAGCCTTTCTATCCTTAATTGGGTAGGAAGGCTTTTTTTGTGGGTGCTGTTTACCACACTTTATACCATCATTACGAATGTGTATTTTATGGAAATTGATTCACCATTTCGAACCAACCTATTTCAACTATGTCAGTTTCAAAATCCGGGCTTGCGTATGCATCCAGCCTTCTCCTTTTTATGATGATGGCTACCAGCCTTAACGCACAGCACGACAAAGTGCACTATTTTGCCCTGCCTGCCCAGCAGGGTGATGTAATAGAGTCTGAAGATCAGCGCTTCTACCTTCAGACCGTCGTTGAGGGGCTTGCCAACCCCTGGGCCATGGCGTTTCTCCCCAATGGAAACGTGCTTGTTACCGAGCGCGACACCGGCAACCTTCGCATGGTAGTCGACGGCGAACTGCAGTCGGAGAGCATTTCGGGCGTTCCTGAGGTGTACAACCGCAATCAGGGTGGTCTGCTCGATGTTGCCCTGCATCCGGATTTCGAATCCAATAATATGGTTTATCTGGCCCTTTCCGTTCAGGAAGGCGGCCTGCCGGGTATGAGGACCGCCACAACAATAATTGGGCGAGGTGAATTAAATGGCTTCAGCCTGGATAACTTCGAAACTATCTTCAGCGGTGAGCCAACGTCCCGCGCTCCTTTCCACTTCGGCAGCCGCATTGTTTTTGATGCCGACGGATACCTTTACTTTGCAATTGGCGACCGTGGCGAAATGGAGAATGCTCAAAAGCCCGAAAATCATGCCGGCAAAGTAATGCGCATTTATGATGACGGCCGCGTGCCATCAGACAACCCGTTTGCCTCGCAGCGTAATGCCAAACCGGAACTTTTCACGCTTGGCAACAGAAATATACAGGGCATGGTTGTTCACCCCGGCACCGGCGAAGTCTGGTCGAACGAACACGGACCCCGCGGAGGAGATGAAATCAACATCATCCGCTCCGGCCTGAACTACGGCTGGCCGAAAATTACGCATGGGGTTAACTACGACGGCAGCACGATTACATCCGATACGGCCGCTGCCGGTCTGGAACAGCCGCTCCACCACTGGACGCCATCCATCGCGCCATCGGGCATGGCTATCGTGTACGACAGCGAGCTCTACCCGAACTGGAACGGCAGCGTATTTAACGGAGCCCTTGCGGGTCAGCACCTGAACCGCATCGTAGTGGATATGGAAAACGAGCGCTCTGTTCATGAAGAGCGGCTGCTTTCCGGCCTTGCCCGCATCCGTGATGTGCGCGTGGCTCCAGACGGATTTCTCTACATTCTGGAAGAAAGCAACGGCCGCATAATGAGGCTTGTTCCGGCTGAGTAAGCCTCAGTTATTCGGGTAAAGTATTTTAGTACCTATTCGAACTGTAAGGGGAAACGCTAGAAAACACTAAACTTTAAGAACGGCTGAGAACAGCCATTTAACACCTGCCTGCTGCAGGCGGGCAGGTTCAACACTCGAAATTTATAATTGCTATGTGCAATCTTTGTTTATTAAGCTGAAACCAACACAGATGCCATCACACTCCACAAAAAACTTTTTTTTGACATGAAACTACCCTACTCCTTCTCATTTCTTTCAGTCCTAATGATTGCCTCCGCCCTGCTTTTCAGCGCCTGCGGTGGCGAAACCGAAGTCCGTGATGCCGAAGAGCTGGCTGCCGACGAGGAAACCTACGAAGTGCGCGGCTTCTTCATCGAGACCAATGAAGCCGATGAAACCATCACTATTGTGCACGAGGAAATCCCGGACGTAATGTCTGCCATGCGCATGCGCATGCTTCTCGAAGATGCCGAAGGCGCGGAAGGTCTCTCACGCGGAGACATAATTTCGTTTACGCTGGCCCGAATCGGCAATTCCTGGTACGTTCGAAATATCGAGCGCCTCCCCGACGATACCGAACTTGACCTTGAAGAGCGCCTGATGGATATGGCGAATTAAAAAGAGCCGGCAGAATCAGCGATCCAGAAAGTGCGTTTTGCCCTTCACGTCTTCAAAGGATGAGGCAACAACCAGGCTCTCGAACCCGTAGCGGTTGTTGATCGTATCGCGGGCGCGAAACAGGTTTCTCATTTTTTCATCTTCCCGGAAGAAAAGCTCGATCTGGCCGGTGGCGTCCAGGTCGAGCGTGTTTACTCCAAAGCCACGAATACGCTGTCCGTGCCGGATGTAGTGCTCAACAACGGGCATAAGCGCGCGAAGTGCCGCCCGCACCACATAGTCATCCAGATTGGTGTAACCCGGCGTGGCAAATACAATCTGAATACCTCGCCAGGTTTCATCCTGAAACCTCAGATACGACGAGTAGCGGGCTGCCCGCCGGTTGTATCCCCGCATACGATAACACAGTTGCCGGACCGACTTTGTGATTTCACCCTTAATCTGCTCTGCATCCGTCGTCCAGTCGGAAAACGTGTGCATATAGGTTACCTCATCAGGCACGTGATCCGGAGCGTCCTTCACAATGGCGCGATCCAGTCCGCAGACGGTTTCATACAGCATTCCCCCGAAATACTGACCAAACAGCTTTCGGAAAATTCCCTTCCCTTTTGTGATGCCGTCCTCAATGGTATGAAGCCCGGCCTGCTGCAGTTTGGCATAGCGGCGGCTCCCGATTCCCCAGACTTCGTCTAGAGCGAGGGGCCAGATTTTTTCGCGCTCCTCGTGCTCGTCCAGCGCCAGGGTGAGGCCGTTAGGTTTTACCAGGTCAGAAGCCAGCTTCGCATAGGTCTTGGACCTGGCGATGCCCAGTGAACAAAACAATCCGGTTTCGGCATAAATATCCCGCTTGATGCGAAGCCCGTAGTTAAAGAGCTCTGCGCGCGGACGATCTATCATAAAAGTAAGGTCCAGAAAATATTCATCCATGGAGTAAGCCTCCACATCTCCGGCATAGTTGTCCAGCACCTTACGGATCTGCCGGCTGATGGCCTGGTACTTGTCGTAATGCACCTGCATAAAAACCACGTACGGACACAGCTTCACGGCTTCGTATGCGCTCATGCCGGTTTTGACCCCAAACTTGCGGGCCTCATAGCTGGATGTTGCCACAATGCCCCGGGCGGTGCCATCCGGTTTTCGCCAGCCTCCCACCACCAAAGGCAGGCCCTGCAGATCGTACGAAACCTGTTCCACCTGCGCATAAAAGCAGTTCATATCCAGATGAATATACAGACGCGGCTTTTTCCGCACGTGCCGCTGATCTGCAGAAATGGTGTTATACAGCGTGATTCGGTGCACGTTTCGGGTGAGGTCGTAAGAGCCGGGGTCGAGTTTCATATTTCAATTTACATATATTGCACATATATTGAAACGTCCGTTCTAAAAAGGCTTCGAAATTGCACCCGGAGTATTTTTTTGAGGTCACTCCATCACAATTTACAAACCCGACATTGCACTTCACACTATATATGTGTAGTATATGTGCAAAGCTATCATTAATCAGAAAAAGACTGTCTCATGCAAGCAGCAAAACTCGAAAAGATAAACGTCATTGCGGTCTACGCCGGCTTCAAAACGCCCGAACTCAAGCGCGCCATTACACCCATACGATTCATGCTTTCAAACGGGGATCGCCATGTTGTAGATCAGGTAAAACGATCGTACTCCGAGCGCGTGGGGGATTCCCTGCACGTACACTTCGTAGTAAAAACCAAAGAGGATCGCTACTTCGACATCGTATACGACAGCAAGCGCGTAACCTGGATGCTGGTCGTGGAGCTGGAGGAGGCCCTGTTTACGGCTCAGGGTATGCAGGGCTAGGGTGATGGCGCACGTGGCGGAAATCAGCTTTCGATCTGGTTCACAAGACCGATAAAAAGTTTGAGCCCGCTCACAATCAGCTCGTCGGGATAGTCGTAGGCCTGGCGGTGCAATTGCGGATGCTCTTTACCGGCTCCCAGACCAAAAAGCATCACGCGGGAAACATCGGAGAAGCGCCCGAAGTCTTCACTCCACGGAAACGGATACAAAGGCTTAATGCACTCAAGCCCGTTCTCTTCGGCAATCTGTTCGATTGAATCACAAAGTTCATCATCGTTTACCGTAGTCTGGAAATATTCTGTCTGCTCCGTTTTTAGGCCCAGATCCCAGGCGGAGCAGATTCCCTTCACCTGCTTTTCGGCCATCGGAATCATGCGTTCAAGCACTTCCGTTTCCGCCGCCCGAAGCGTGGCCATTACCACTCCTTTGCCGGGCGTGGTGCCAAACGCAACGTCTCCCAGGCTCAGACGCGCATGCACAATGGTTACCAGCGCAAAGGTGTGCTCCGAGAAGGAGTTTCCGGCCATGGCGGAGAGCGCGTTTATGAGCGCCGCCAGCGCAAGGGCGGGAGAATTGCCGTCTTCGGGATGGGCCGCGTGTGAGTTTTCGCCTTCGAGGTGGAACATCATGCCTACAGAGGCCGACGTAAACGCACCCTTCTTCAGGATAACGCTGTGTTTAGCGTAGCCCGGCAGGTTGTGGAGGGCAACCATACGTTCGGGCTTCAGCTTCTTAAACACGGGATCTTCAAGCACTCTTTCGGCCCCTTCACCACTTTCCTCGGCCGGCTGAAACAAAAGCATCACCCTTGTTTTTTTCGGCGTGTTTTCCTTCAGCCATACGGCCAGACCAAGCAGATGAGTCATGTGGCCATCGTGACCGCATTTATGACCGACATCAGGATTTTCCGATGCATGTTCAAAATCATCAGGATCAGCGATCGGCAGGGCATCCAGCTCGGCACGAAACATGATGGAACCTTCCGCATCATCCGGGCCGTAAACAGCAATTACGCCGTGTCCTCCAATTCCGGTGTGAAGTTCTTCTGGGTCGGTTTCTTTGAGCCATGCGGCAACCTGCTCTGCTGTATTTTTCTCTTTATTCGAAACTTCAGCCAGCTCGTGCAGCCGGCGTCTTTTAGAAACAAGTTCGGAAATATGCTGATCGATGAACGAGTCCAACGGTTCTCCCTTTTTATGAAGGTCTTAGATTTAGTGTCTGTACTTCATAGTATAAGGACTAAGCCATGCATTGTAAACGGGCAGAAAGGCAGCACCCTAAACCATTTACAGATAAAGCGGCCCGAGAACCATGCGCGGATCCGGATAGGTACGAACAGCCAGCTCCAGTTCTTCGGGGCCGACTACGCCCGGCATATCGGGTGCTTCCGGTTTAAAAGGCGAGATCTGAAAATGCAGATGCGGAACCCAGCCGCCGTTTTCTTCGCGTGCGCCGAGCGTGGCAATCTGCTGCCCGGCCTTGATTTCCATCCCCTCATGAATTCCATTCAGGCTCGAAAGACTCAGGTGACCGTGCAGCGCGTAAAGCTCATTTCCGGGCCCGAATATGTGCTTAGTTACAATAGTCGGGCCGTAGTCGAGCTCGTTCGCATTGTTACGGAATCCCCAGATGGTGCCGTCGGCAAAAGCATATACAGCTGCACCGGCCGGCCCCCAGATATCGATTCCCATATGGATGAACCGCTTTCCGGCAAAAAGCGGTGATGTATACATATTCCGGCGGTATTCCAGATACCCACCCGCGCCCATCAGCTGAGGGGCATCCGGATTGTGGTTATATCCGCTGCTGAGGTCGATCGGAGGCATTGGCGCCTCGTAGTCCATCACGGGAGAAAAAGAAAAAGGAGTCATGCTTCAACAGGCTAAGAAATGCATCATAAAAAAACGCGACCATCACAAAACCGGGACAGTCGCGCCGTTAAAATAAGATAAAAAGCTGCTCTTTTCCCGCTATGCCTCGACAACTTTATCGATATAGTTGGAGTTCATAATGCCGAGCGCGCCCATGTATTTTAGTTTGAAGCGTACCATGTCTCCCACCTTGTAGTCGGGAGCATTCACGCCCACATCAACGACAAGCATATCGGAACTGGCGTCTACGATTTCAATATCATCGCTTATAGGAAATAAAAACTTGGGATCGATATCCAGATAACCAATATCCAGAATAGCCCTGTGGCTGGTTTTGCCATACAGGCTTTCGTCGATTGTCATGGTATTGCCCTGAGGGTCTTTTCCGAGCTCTCCGCTGGGTACGACGGGCTTTTCATGAAGCTCAATAATCTGGGCGTAAAGCTCCATTACAGAGTCTTCCATTCCCTCAATTGTTTTTTCGGTGAACAGATCCAGCCCGAAATACAACGCCTCGCCCACTCGAAAATGGTTAACTCCGTGAGGAATTTCATCGCGCAGCAGGAGCGGAACCGTAACGGATGTTCCGCCGGAAATCCACGGAATTTTTTTATTGAACTTGAGCTCGATAATTTGCTTGTACAACGTAAGCTGAATGAGTTTATCGGCGTTGGGCATCACCCCATGCAGGCAGTTCAGGTTTGTACCCAGACCCACTACGTCGATATTCGGCAAATTAAAAACCTTCTCATAAAAATCGATCAGATCATCGCGAACAACCCCCTCGCGGAGGTCGCCCATTTCAATCATGATTATGATTTTGTGAGTTTTGTCCTGCTTCACAGCTTCTTTGGAAAGCATCTTAATGGTGGAGATATCCGAATCGAAGCTTACATCGGCCCAGCGGACAATGTCTTCTATAATTTTTTTGGGCGGCGGCTTGATGTAAACGGTCTGCACATCAGGATTAATTTCCTTAACAACTCTCAGGTTGCTTATTCTCGAGTCGTGAACCTCCCTGACACCAAGATTTATGACCTCACGAATCATTTCTTCATTTCCGCAAAATATTTTGGTAACAACCCCCCATTCAATCTCGCGACCATCAAACTTTTCTTTCAGGTAATTGTAATTATGCTGTAGCTTTTGGCGGTATAGCTTTAAATAGGCCATTTTTATGAGCGCTTATAACGCATTTCAAGGTACTTGTTTGTGAAGCCAAGTTTTTCATACAGGTGTTTGGCCGGATTATCGGGTTCCACATGGAGCGCAATGTCGCCCTTGGCAGAATCCATTGCTTTCTTCATAAGTGATTTACCCAAGCCTTTGCCTCTGTACCCACCGTGTACGGCAATGTACACCAGCAGGTTTTCAGGGATATAGCCCTTCATACCGGTCTCATTAATAATAACGGCTCCGACCACTCTATCTTTTTCCGGATCCCAGGCTCGTACTACAAAGCCCCCGAAACCAGGCTTGGTGCTAAGCGCGTATTCTGCGCACTTCATTATATCTTCCCGCGGATCGCCGAACTGATCGAGGTGCTCAAATAAAAAGTCCACTACGGAATTGACCTCGTCTTTACGGGTTTCCATTTCTCCGGGCTTAATTACTGTAAAATCAAACATAAATATTCCTCATTAAGTTTTTAATCTATTCGATAAATTCTGATGATTCTCCCTTTCCCGGGAACTGAAGCGATATAAAAATGAACACGATAAGCGCAGCTGATAAACCAAATATAATAGGATCGAGACCAAATGGCATTGATAGCGCAAAATCAGATCCCATAATTCGTGCCACTTCAGGTATAATAGTTAAAATAAGCGTAAGTCCTCCGCCTGTTACCATGGCCGCAATTGCGCCGGTACTACTGGATTTTTTCCAGTACAAGGCCCCAATTACAGGAATCAAAAGTCCGGACACCATTACCGCATAGGAATACAGCATGATGTCGAGCACGGTTTCCATTGCTGCAGCCAAGAATAGAGCAACAACTCCAAGCAGAAGCGTAACCAGCTGCGACATACGAATCAGTTTGGTGTCGTTCATATCGAGACGGAACCATTTCCTTAGCAAATCGCCGGTCACGTTTCCGGATGCAGCAACCAGACAGCTGTCGGCTGTTGACATGATGGCCGAAAAGTAAGCCGACATCATTAAACCCATAAGGCCAATCGGCAGTATCGTTCTTAAGAGCATGGGCAACCCCTGCTCCTGATGCATTCCATCGGCAGATTCAAATCCCATGTAAGCAAACATGCCCTGATCGGCTGCAACGCGTGCAAATAAACCGAGCAAAACGCCCATGAACGCCATTATTGGCCATTCGAACAAACCTGCAAGATACCAGGCTTTTTTTGCTTCTTTAACGCTTCGGCTGGCATAAATACGCTGATATAGAGTCATACCCACAAACCAAATCGGAATGATGGTAATCCCCCAGTTAAGCATTTGCTGCCAGGTGATGTTCGTTAGTTTTAAAAATTCGGGTGAAACGGCCGCTGCGATGGCCTCATATCCCCCCACTGCATTATACGACAGCGGAATCCCAATAAAGATGAGACCGGCCAGCAGCAGTATCCACTGAAACGTATCGGTGTAAATGACCGCCTTAATGCCGCCCATCACCGTATAAACGATTATAATGAAACCCATGATGTAAAGAGCCGAATCTATGGTTAGCTCTTCGAAAGTGGATGAGGCCAGAACGGCACCTGCGAGCATTTGCGAGCTGGTAAAACCCAGATAACCGATAGCCGAGATAATTCCGGCTATTATGGCCGCCTTGCTGCTGAAAAAATGTCCGAACAAATCCGGCATGGTGAAAAACTTCTTCTCATCCGAGATGGGTTTCACCCTTGGAATAAGGAAAACGGCTGCCAGCCATGCGCCGATAAGTCCTGTAAACAGCATCCATGAGCCGGAGATTCCCATCACAAATCCGAGCCCGCCAAGGCCAATGGAAAATCCACCGCCTACATCGGTTGCCACAACAGAGAGCCCGATATGGGGATAGCTCATATTACGACCGGCCAGGTAGTAGTCTTCATTACCGGTGTTTTTGCGCATGAAATAATAGCCCACACCAAGTACGGCGGCCATATACGCAACAAATACTGCAATATCTATGGGATGCATCTTAACCTATTCGGTTAGTATTGGTTGATTACATCCGTATTACAGAACGAACCTGTAGGAAAATGTCTGTGTTTTAGTAGGTGTTGATGAAAGTACTGTAGCGGTATCTGACATTATTTTCATTTAGTTTATAACTCTTCGGTTCGCCAGTGAATATAAGGAATTACATGCACGAATGACAATAAAGCGACGGAATCCGTTATATGGCCGGTACCGTTGTCTGCGTAACAATGTATGACACACACGAATTTCGATTCCATTAATACGCCTGCCTCGGCAGTTTTCAGCCTGAAGTGGTCTTGTTCATACCAACATATTGAAATTGCGCGACCTTAGACCTTAGACCTTAGACCAACTTATAACATTCGAGCCCTTGAAACAGCTAAAACGATCTTTTTTTGAACGAAGCAAGGTAACCCATATCGCCCGTGAGCTTGTGGGGAAGCTTTTAGTTACCCATATCGACGGCGAAAGCGTTACCGGGCGCATTGTCGAAACAGAAGCCTATGCGGCTACCGGCGACAAAGCATGCCATGCGCACCTTGGCCGGTTTACCGAGCGTACAAAAACAATGTATAAACCCGGAGGAACGGCCTACATATATTTATGCTACGGCATACATCATCTCTTTAACGTGGTAACTAACGTAGAGGGAACCCCAGAAGCGGTGCTCATTCGAGCCGTTGAACCGATTTCCGGGTTAGAAACCATGATGGAGCGTCGTGGTCTGGAAAAGAAAGCACGAAACCTTACTGCCGGGCCCGGTGTGATGTCGCAGGCTATGGGCATCACCACATCTTTGAACGAAACTGACCTTACCCGTACTAAAAGCGTTATCCGTATGTATGATGATGGTTTCGACATGGTCTCAGGCATAGAAACCGGCCCTCGCGTGGGTATAGATTATGCCGGCGAAGACGCTCTGCTTCCGTGGCGCTTTTCCCTCAAGGGATCCAAATGGAAAAGCCCGGCCAAATAAAATCTGACCGGGCTTAAACAAGTGTGATAATCGACAGAGCAATTATCCAATGCTAAATATTGGCAGGATTACATACCTGGCTGGCCGCCCTGTAGTTCCTGAACAATTTCCTGATACTTCTGCTGAAGCTCAGGGCTCATTTGAAGCGCCATATTGATTTCCTGAAAACGCTCAACTTCCATTCCTTTGGATTCAATAATTTCCATGATATCGGCTTCAACTTTTTCCTGAACTGCTTCCAGATCGTTGATTACGTTATCGAAACGCTCCATTTCTTCGTCTTCGATACCCATATCAGCCTGGGATTGTCCCTGCTGCATACCGGTTAGAATTTCGTTAAAACGATCGACATTCAAGCCCGCGTCCTCAACCATCTCAATCATATCTTCCTGGGCTTCCATCTGAATCTCCTGAGCATCAATGGTAACCTCTACGAAACTGGTAAGCTCTTCATCAGAAACTTCAACATCCGGCATTTCCTGCTGCATTGCAGGAGGCATGCCCTGGGCTGAAGCCTGAAGCGTCATTCCGAACATAAGAGAGATTAGCATTACTGCTGCTGCGATTATACGAGTCATAATAATTTATTTGATTTCTTTGTTTTTCGGTGTGTACTGTTAACTAATTGAGTAAAGAATAATTATATAGATTCTCAATTAAAAATTAAATCCCCCTTATCAGGCTAAAAAAAGTAAAAACAAGGGCCCAAAGAGGAAACAAAGTTGAAAAAAGCCGGAACTTTTCGGATTTTCTTATAGTTACTTGTTCCAACAATCAAATTTAAACAGCATTTAATTAAATCAATACAACCATGAAAAAGCTCTTTATTACCACCATCCTTCTTGCATTTGCAAGCATTGCGGTTGCCGAGACAAAAGCAACTAACGATCACCATTCTTCTGCAATGGAATGGACTATCGATAATGCACACAGCAACATTCTGTTTCAAATCAATCACTTTTTCAACCCGATTCCAGGTACGTTCAGCGACTTCGGCGGAAAAATCGTTTTTGACCCGGAAAATGCTGAGGCCTCAGAAATCGACGTAGCTATTCAAGTTGCCAGCATTGATACTGATGTTGACCGTCGCGATGAACACCTTCGCTCAGAAGATTTCTTTGGTGCAGAGACATATCCTGAGATGCACTTCCGCAGCACCGATGTGCGCCATGTAGAAGGCACAAGTTATGTAGCACTGGGTCAGCTTACTATTAAAGATGTAACCCGTGAAGTAGAGCTTCCTTTCGAATTCCTGGGCGTGAGAGATCACCTTATGCAGGAAGACGTTCTTGTAGCTGGTCTGCATGGTGAAATCGCCATCAACCGCAACGACTTCGGCGTAGGTGTAGGCGACTGGGCTTCAACAGCAGTAGTAGCTAATGAAGTGCGCATTCAGATTTCGCTACAGGTCAACAAAGACAAGTAAGTTTATAAGCGCATACATAATCAAGGACAGATAACCTGAAACCAGGCTTGTTCTTCATTGTATTTCTCCAAAAAAGCCGGCTCCCTGACAGGGGGCTGGCTTTTTTTTATTTACCGGACGGGACGCTGAGGCACACTATTTTAATACGCAAAAAGAAAGTCACAGGTCGCAAAACAGGTTACAGGTTACAGGTTACAGGTCTCCTTGATTTTCGAATTTGAATGGAAGTTTAATTCAGGAAAAACCCATTGCTTATTGCTTATTGCTAATTCTCCCCGCCGGGCTTGAATTCAAATTAGCGCAGATTACGGCATCGGATTTCGAAAAGTGCAGCAAGTTCAACCTGATACCTGATACCTGATACCTCATTGTTAATTGTTTATTCCTTATTGCTAATTCACACTAGCTGTAAAATGAATAATGAATAACTGTATCCCTGTCAAACTGTAGCCCTGACACTCTATTCTTGCTGATATTTTGTATTTTATCATTTCAATTTATTAAACCACATCTTAGGCCATCATTCTGAACTAACCGGCCTTTCTCAAAAAAAAACTAACCGGTTCTACATGATTTCGTCGAAGAAAAAAAGAAGAAAAGACAACCAGAGGGGCTCATTCATAACCGTAATTGTGTTTTTTATGGTGCTTGTGATGCTGGGCATATCGTGGATTTTCATCCAGAATCTGCAGGATGATGATCCGCTGGTCGATCGACAAGACTCTGGAGTTCCAACAGGCGCGCCCCCATTAGTTGCCGGCAGCGTGGAACAGCTTCAGGAAATTATACCCGAAATAAACACGGAGCTGAATGAAGACAAGCTGAATGAGCTTTTCCCGGCAAATTTCCGCGTTCTGGTAAACCGGATGGATATAAATGCGGATGGCAACAACGAAATTGTTCTTATTGAGTACCACCCTGCCGATGCCGAACGAAGCTTAAGCTTTACCGATACGGGTTATGAGCGCATCATAAGCCGCGCAGAAATACTCACAGAAGACGCAGAAGGCGAACTGCACCTGCTGTTGCGAATCACTAAAGACGCCATCACCGATCGTAATAATGAAACGCTCATCGCCCAGGAGCCGGCCACGTATGGCTATGCATTTCGCACTGTACTTTACGAGGGTGATGAATATCCGGCCCAGGTTCGCCTTTTTGAAATAGCTATTCTGAACGAGAATTACGAGCCTGCAAGCGACGATTTAGTCCTCTACTGGAAACCTTCTGAAGGAAGATATGCAGCAACCAACGCTTTTGGCCAGCCAGGATCGTTTTAAAGGCGTAAACCCGTTCTTATGTTTCTGCCTTAGTATTTTATACAATCAATCTAAAGTTTTATATTTGGGCTCACTTCAGAGTAAGACCAAACTCAATTTTTTTCAGGCACAGTTTTTTATGTTCAACTCCAAGTTTCTTACGCTCAGCATCATTATCGTTCTGGCTGTTTTATCACGCTTTTTACCGTTCCCGCCCAATGTTGCTCCAATTGCAGCAATCGCACTTTTTGGCGGCGCCTATTTTTCTGATAAACGAGTTGCCCTGCTGCTCCCTTTGGGCGTTATGCTCCTTAGCGATCTTCTTATAGGACTGCACAGCACGCTACTTTTTGTATATGCCGCTTTTGCGCTCATCGTGGGTATCGGTTATATGCTCGGCAAGAACATCAGCCCGCTACGTATAGCCGGCGCATCTGTAGCAGGGTCAGTCATTTTCTATCTGCTCACCAACTTTGGCGTATGGCTTGTAAGCCCATACTACCCGTTTACCCTCGAAGGGCTGATGGCAAGCTATACAATGGCGATTCCATTCTTTCACTATACTCTTATTGGTGATCTGCTTTATACCACCGCTATTTTCGGCTCTTATGAAATAGTTCGAAGAATGGTACCTTCACTGCAGACCGCCTGAGACTTCTTCATTTTTGAAAAAAAGCCATGCCGGTCTCCGGTATGGCTTTTTTTTGCCACATCCATCAACGCTTTGTTCGCCCTTACTGTTTAGACAGCAAGCAGATACAACCGGAATTCTAAACCACCGCAGAGGCCACGACTATGCTAACAGAACTCATTAAACCGGAAATTTCGGAACTGATAGAAAATGAAAACTGGATTGCACTCCAGGAATCAGTCGAAGAGTGGCCCATACCCGAGATTGCGGAGCTAATGTCCGAGCTGGAGGCCGACAGACGAATCGTATTCTTCCGGCTGTTGCCAAAGCATCGTATGGCTGAAGTCTTTTCCTACATGGAGCCTGATTCGCAGAATTCGCTTCTGATGAATCTGAGCGACGAGGAAAACAGGCACCTTCTTGCCAATATGGCGCCCGATGATCGTACCCTGCTTTTAAGCGAGATGCCCGGGCAAATCACCCAAAAATTCCTGAACCTGCTTAACCCGCAGGATATGCGCGAAGCCCGTATTCTGCTTGGTTACCCCGAGGAAAGCGTTGGCCGCTTAATGACGCCCGACTATGTTGCAGTGCGTCCGGGCTGGTCTATCTCGCAGTGTATCGACCACATGCGCGCCATGGGCAGCCGCAGTGAGACCCTTGGCATGATTTACGTAACAGACACCTCCTGGAAACTGCTCGATGCGCTCCAGCTCCAGGAGTTTATTCTCGCCGATCCCAACGCAATAGTAGCCGACCTCATGGATGAATCCTTCCTGAGCATTACAGCAACTGAGGATCGTGAGGAGGCCGTAACGCTTATGCAGAAATACGACAAAACGGCCCTTCCGGTAGTCGATACCGATGGCGTGCTTCTCGGAATTGTAACCGTAGATGATGTGCTCGACGTTGCCGAAGAAGAGGCCACAGAGGATTTCCATAAAACAGCGGCCGTAAATCCGCTGCAGCGTACCTATCGCGAAACAACCGTACGCACCCTGTTTCAGGCACGAATCGGATGGCTTATGATTCTTGTTTTTGTAAGTTTGATGTCATCCGGTGTAATCGCCGCTTTCGAAGATGTTCTGGAATCTGCCATCGCGCTGGCTTTTTTCATTCCCCTGCTAATTGGAAGCGCCGGTAACGCAGGAGCACAGGCGGCTACGCTTATGGTCCGTGCCCTGGCCACAGACGACATCAAGCTGAACCAGTGGCTTCAAACAATCTGGAAAGAGGTTTCGGTGGGTATCACCCTTGGGCTGGTTATGGGCCTGGCATGCTGGGTTTTAGGATATTTTATTGGTGGAACGCACATTGGCTTTATTGTGGGGCTAACCATGGTTGCCATCATTCTTGTAGCGAACATTATTGGTACGCTGCTCCCGTTTCTTCTCACCTGGGTTAATCTGGATCCGGCAATCGCCAGCAGTCCGCTTATTGCCACTATAATGGATGCTTCTGGTCTGCTTATCTATTTCGCCATTGCAACGGCCGTTCTCGGCAGCGTGGGTTAGTTTTAAAAGGGTGATGGCGCCTTTACAGACCTTAGAAATCTTCTGCCACTTTGATGCGAAAAATTTTTGATAGCTGATCTTTGAATTAGCTCTTGTACCCCAAACCCAATTCCTAGCGAAGCGAAGAACCGCGAAGCGCTACGGTGCGTAGCACCCAAACAGCCCTCAACTGCCTCCTTATGATTTTTGAGGCTTAAGGCCCAGAAACGAAAAACAGTCCGGCCCTTTACTTAACACCATGTTCACCATTAAAAGTGCACCCTGCGGTCGACCAATACTGTAACCGGGAATTCATTCCCGGTTTTAAGGCCTCTCTTGCGGGAGAAAATTTTTAATCGAACTCAGGTTCATCCAGCAACAACTTCTTCCACTTCTTCCACTTCCTCTGTAATTTCGGGCTCATCCAGCTTCACCCCGGTTCCCGGCTCACGCTCAATAAGATGGTTGAAGTCATCGAGATAAACGGCAGCCTTCATATACTGATCCCACATTCTTCGGTAGCTTCTAATAATATCGTGCAGATTCACCATCTCTTTAATGGGGATAGTACCCGTACTGCCTGATTTAAGAATCTCCATTTTAGCAGTTTCATAGGCGCTTTCGAGCTGTACATGGAGCCTTCTGAGCTCCTCTACCGAAAATCCTTCTTTTTCTGAATCAGCCAGCTTTAAAAAAGATTGCATCAGGTCTTTCAGAATCCGAACGGTTTCCTTCACGTTATGCGGCAACTTTATTCCGGAGCGTTCAATTGCAGCCGCTTCTACCGAATGCTCACGGGCCTCCGAGAAGTACTGCATTACGCGCAATGCCTGAGGCATAACATATTCCAAATCAGGCGGATAATCGCTCCGCTGCATCTTTTGAATATATTCTCCTACGGTCGTATTCAGGGACTCTACTGTTTTAAGCTTTACATTGAGTTTCGGAAGCAGTGATTCCTCATCAAGTGACTTGAGAGACAAAGATCGGGACTTGCGCCCGACCCGCTTGAGTTCAAACACAAGCGCGCTTACGGCCATAGAAGGGGTATCAATCAGGTTATCATCCAGATACCGGGTCTTCTCGGGTTGCTGCTCGAAAGCCGTAAACCTGCGCTGCAAAAAGCTTACCAGCATGCCCGTGAAGGGCAAAATCACAATAAGGCCAATCAATTTAATGAAGGTGTGAAAAATGGCGACGGTAACTGCTATCGAAATATCGCTTCCGAAAACGTAATATATCAAGCTGAGATAAAGCCCGGTAAACGGAAGCGCCAAAGGCATTTTTAGAACATTAAAAAGCACGTGTATCATTGCAGCACGTTTGGCGTTTGGGGTCGCGCCTATAACGGCAAACAGCGCTGTAGACGTTGTACCGATATCAGCGCCAATTACCAGCACAGCAGCAGCGGAAACAGGAATTACTCCACCCGCTGCAGCGGTTATAACCACAGCTATTGCCGCTGATGAAGACTGCATTATGGTGGTTAACAGAATCCCTAGCAGGAACATTATTAACATACCCGAAAAGCCAGCTCCGATATCGTCGAAGGGTACCTGGTCGCCCAGGTTTTCAAACGTGGTTTTGAGTATATCTATGCCCAGAAAAAATATGCTGAACCCAACAAGTGCCTGCCCCACCGCTCCTGCCCTGCTGTTTCCCTTTCCGAGCCATAAACCCATACCAACGGCAAGAATGGGCATGGCCATAAGCTGCAAGTTAACCTGAAAACCCACTGTCGCAATAATCCAGCCTGTTAAGGTTGTTCCTACATTGCTTCCAAAAATTACATAGGCAGACTGCAGCAGCGTAAGCATCCCGGCGTTCACAAACCCAATTGTGGCAAAAATTACAGCGCTGGACGACTGCACCATAGCGGTAATCAAAACTCCGCTAAGAACCCCTTTAAACGGAGTTGAGGTATATTTCGAAAGCAATACACGCAGTGTCTCCCCCGCGGCCAGTTTTAGCCCATCGGTAAGCAGCTTCATCCCAAGAAGAAAAAGCGCAACTCCGCCGGCAAAGGAGAAAAGCATCGCCATGTCTGTAACAGTATAAGATGTGTGTGTTAAAAAAAGACTTCAAAGACAACTACGAAGAAAAGATCGCTGTTGCTATAAATAATAACATTCCGGTAATAATAAAACTATCATAAGACTTTAAGTTATAAAGATGCTCTTTTTTCACTGCTCACGTATTTTATTAACTTTGTTGTACATTATGGATAAACAGCATTGAAATCTTTTTGTTAAAGCCTGATCACAGACAAAACGTAATGAGCAATTCAGAAAATCTCAGCCCCGATATTCCCGATTATAAATTATCTGTCTATAGTATGAGCGCAACTTCCGGTTCAACTCCCGAACAAATCCGTAAAAACAACTATCAGCTTCTGGCTGAAAATGAATTGACTGTTTCCGGTCCTGACTTTTTCCATAATTACGAGCTGAGCTGGCTCGATTTCAATTTTCGCGTGCTGGATGAAGCCAGAAATCCTGCGAATCCCCCTCTGGAACAGGCTAAATTTATTGGCATCGTGTGCAGCAATCTCGACGAGTTTTTCCAGAAGCGCGTAGGCGGGTTAAAAAGACAGCTGGAAGCAGGCATGAACGATCCTTCAATCGACGGCCTCACGCCAACACAGCAGCTGCATCTCATCCGCAAAAAGGTAAAGCAGATGATTTCCGATTACAGACACTTGTTCTTCAATGAAATCATACCCCAACTCAAACTAAACGGAATTGAATTCAGAGATTATGCGTCGCTTCGTAAAAAAGAAAAAGCAAAAGCCGATGAATATTTTAAGACACAGCTGTATCCGCTTCTCACCCCGCTCATTGTGGATCAGGGGCATCCCTTTCCGTTTATCTCTAACAAGAGCCGCTCTTTTGCAGTAGAAATTCTGAATCAGGAAACCGGTGAAGCCATTTTTGCCCGAATTAAGGTGCCAGAAAACCGACCGCGCTGGTTTCAATTAAACAGCAGTAAAGCGGATAAGGCCGTTCTAATTAATATAGATGAGATAATCCGGGAACACATCAGCGATTTATTCCCGGGTGGCAAAGTAAAATCAGCACATATTTTTCGCGTAACAAGAAACGCAGATATTAAGCGACAGGAGGAAGAAGCCGACGACCTGCTCGAGCTTATCGAGGAAGAGTTGCGTGAACGCAGGTTTGCTGAAGTTGTTCGTATTGAACTCGACATCAACATGCCGGCTCATATTAAAGAGCTACTCATTAAAAATCTGAAGATCAAACCATCCGATATATTCGAAATGGAAGGTCTTATTGGTCTGGCAGACTGCCTGCACCTTGAAAAGCTGAACGGGTTTGCCGATATCCGTTTCAAGCGCTGGTCGCCAGTTGTACATCCGGCTTTTCGGGGCAGTAACGAAGAACTCTCGCCGGATACGTTTAGCATAATTAGAAATGGTGATGTGATGGTTCATCACCCTTACCACAGTTTTACCAGTTCTGTAGAACGCTTTATTCGTGAAGCTGCGTCCGATCCGGACGTACTGGCAATTAAACAGACCCTGTACCGCACCTCAGAAGACTCACCGCTGATGCATGCGCTCATCAAAGCAGCTGAAACCGGAAAACAGGTTGCCGTTCTGATTGAGCTAAAAGCGCGTTTCGATGAACAGCGTAACATGGAATGGGCTCACAAGCTAGAAAAAGCGGGGATTCACGTTTCTTATGGGCTTCCGGGTTTAAAGATTCACTCGAAAATAACGGTGGTAGTCCGGGATGAAGGCAACACCATTAACCGTTATGTTCATATTGGTACAGGAAACTATCATCCGGGTACGGCAAATTTGTATGAAGATCTCGGTCTTTTTTCCTGCGATCCGGATCTGGCAGCAGACGTTTCAGACCTGTTCAACTTTCTTACCGGCTACGCTCCGAATCAGACCTACAGAAAGCTTCTTGTAGCTCCGCTTTTCTTACGCAGTGAAATCGCCAAGCTTATTGATTTTGAAATAAGCTCCGCGCAGAAAGGTGAAAAGGGGCGAATTATTATGAAGATGAACAGCCTGGAAGACCCCCTGCTTATTCAAAAGCTTTACTACGCATCGACGCAAGGTGTAAAGATTGATGTGATTGTAAGAGGCGTATGCAGGCTCATACCCGGAGTCGAAGGCTTGAGTGAAAACATTAGAATACATTCTGTAATCGGGCGCTTTCTGGAGCATTCCAGAATTTATTATTTCAATCAGGGCGGAAATCACCTGTACTATCTGGGTTCAGCCGACGTGATGCACCGTAATCTGGATTCGCGTGTGGAGGCCATTACTCCGGTAGAAAGCACCTCTTTAAAAAAATATTTGCAGTTCCTTTTTCAGATATATCTCAACGATAATTCCCAGCGCTGGTTGCTTGGTTCAGACGGGATTTATGCACGCGTACCTGCGGCAACGGAAGAAAACGATGTCATTTCTACACACAAAGTGTTGATGCAGCACGCGGCTGAAAACAGAAGCCCGCTCCCGGCAGAGTTTCCGGGTTAATGGCATAAAAAAGCCCGCAGCTGAAATCAGAAGCGGGCTAAATAAATACATGTTGCAGAATGTGTTAAAGCAGTGATTCGTAGTATTGAACCATTTTTACAAAATCGGCTTCACTGCGAAAGTCGAGATTTTCACTGCGTGCATAATCCCGGATGTCGGAACTGTGGTCTCCGAATAGGCGAAGTATGTTGCGTTGCCTCAGACGTACGTTATGCAGCTCACCGTGTTCGTCCTTGAACAGAAGCGTTTCGCGAGGCTCAACAGATGCTGAGCGCTCTGTAACACCATAGCCCGTGCCGGAAGACCGGGCTTCGCGTACAACTTTTACGTGCCTTTTATAAACACCGGCCTGTTCGCCACCGTAGAGAACCTGCAGATAAGAATTCTGATCTATATCGCCGGATGTGCCCACTCTGTTTCGAAACTCAATTCTATCACCCCCGAACATCGTCATTTCGAAGCCTCTTACGAGCACATTGCTAAGCTGAAGCGTATCTGCCCGGTTAATAATCTCGAGTGCATCTATATATGAGTTGTACTTGGCCGGCACGTTTTCAAGAACCTGACCATTGCTTAGCGTAACGTCCGTCATGAGCCAGGAGTCGTTAAAATGTGGTGTTCCGGCCACGCCCATAGAGCGAATAGGTGAGGTTATAACTGCATTGCCACGCACAAGGTTATCCATGTTTGCTCTCGATGCATCATTCTGTGCGACTGATTTGTCGGTTACAAATAATGTGGCACCTAAAGCCATAATCAGAACCGCTATGGTAGTGATGTTTTTCATTGTAATAGTAGATTTATGTGAGTCAGGTAATGGGTTTATTCGGTCGGAATTGTCTCAAACCAAAGTATTATAAGGTGTAACTACTGCTGTACTTCACTTAACGCGAATAACTCCAAACTGTTATACAAATGTATACAAGTTTTTGTTTCATAAAAAAGCCACCCCGGATTAACCGGAGTGGCTTCATTTTGTTTAACTATTCAGATGTGGTTTTTAATAAACCGGTTCATCGTGGATTAGTTAGTACCTCTTACGCCGTTAATAACGCTGCGGCGAAGATTTGGAGCAACCGTATACGCAGCACCATCGCGATCTTCGAGTTCGAAGACGATGGCATTACGGCTACGTGTTGGAATGTTCTCCAGATTGAAGTTGAAAGCGAAATCTTTAGTTAAACTATCTTCAGGTGCGATAGTAAAATCGCAGCTGTTAGTTGTAGAGAAATCGCATCCTTCAATGGTGAAGTGGGTTCCGTACTCAATATCGTACAGAAAAGTACCCGCATCAACACCTTCAAAATTTACAGATTGAACTGCAAACGATTCATCCGGAACAAAGCTAAACGTACCCGAATGGGGTGTGCTCTGTAATCCGCTTGCGGATATCAGCTGAACGCTTACAATTACTGTAGGGCCATTCTGAATATTATTCAGGTCGACAATACCAGGTTTAATCTCCATTTGAAGAGGACCGTCATAAATGGTGACGTTATCATCAAAACAGGAAGTCAGTGCTAAACCAGCTACTGTCAAACCAATGAGAATGATCAGTTTTTTAAACATAATTTGATCTATTTATCGGTTAAAATTTATCTGTTTTATTAGTCATCATTCGACCCATAACCCGGATTCTGCTGGATTACGCCAAGAGAAGCTTCAACCTGAAGCGTCGGGATCTGGCTTAACCACCTGATGTCATCAGGGAACAATGGAGCTGGTTTGTCAAGAAAGCTATTCAGGCGCTTGAGGTCGAACCAACGGTGGCCTTCAAAAGCAAGCTCACGACGACGCTCTGCCATAATCTCATCTATCAGATCTGTACCGGTTAGCCCGGAAAGCTCATCAAGACCGCGATTTACGCGAAGGCGGTTCAATTCGGTAAGAGCCGGACCAAACTGCTCGTCGCGCGCAAGTGCTTCAGCACGCGTAATCAGCATTTCGCCGTAACGGAGAACAGGAGTGTTATCGATAAACGCGCCAGGTCCTTCAACAGTTTGGTTGAACTTGATTGAGTGAATAGTAACTTCAGCATCATTCAGGTTACGGTTTGAGTACCATCCTGTTACCAAGGTAATCGGATTCTCTTCATCCTCATCATCCTCTTCAAAGAACACTTCAACGTTAAAACGGGCATCACCATCTTCGTAAGTCTCCAATAGAGCTTCTGAAGGAGCAATATCGAACCACTGAGCAGGAGTAAACAGCGCTGAAAGCGAGTTGTTAACCGCACCGCCGAAGTCTACAGAAGTAACGCGTACCTCAAAGAAGGACTCACGACCCGGAGCATCGGTAGTTGCGAACAACGATGGAACCTGATCAGGTGTAGCCAGGCTTACGCCTGGTGTATCCATAGCTTCCTGCGCCCATGCAGCAGCTTCCGGATAGCGGCTCCAGTAGAGGTATACACGTGCAAGCAACGCTTTAGCAGCGCCTTCAGTCGCAAGAAAACGGTTCGTGCCGCCTGCTTCACCAAGAAGATCGATAGCAAGAAGAAGATCTTGTTCTATCTGCTCATAAACCTCAACGTTGGTATTACGCGGAAGCGGTGTATCAGCGTCGGTAGTACCACGTGTAGGTTCGGTACGAAGCATTACGCTCAGGTTGAAATTGTTGATTTCACGACCCGGCTCGTAACCGTACGACTTGGATAAATCGTGGTACGCAAGTGCGCGAAGAAACAACATTTCACCACGGAAACGATCTCTTTCAGCCTGAGTGGCATCAAGATTATCTACACCATCAATGATGTAGTTAGCATCGTTAATCAAGGCAAAATACGTACCCCAACCGCCAACGCCGGTACCCAGGTTATTGGTGGTCTCAGATACATAACGACCTGATGTACCAATTAGTTGGGTATTATCGGCAAGCACCTCTGGTGCCGCGATTCGGGTGTTTGTGTAAGCAGCAGTACTGAGCAGGCGGTTATACGCACCTGCTACAATACCTCTTACACCGGCAATATTTTCAAGAGCAACCTCTGGAGATATAGATTGTCTTGGTTGAGTGTCGAGCAGCGAGTCGCAGGCATAAAATGATAATGCCCCAAGACTCAAAGCTGCTGTTATAGCAATTTTTTTAAACATATTATTCTGTTCTATGATTTAGAATTGCAGAGAAACACCAGCTGAGTACTGACGAGCTTGCGGGAACGGAGCGTTTGCAACCTCGATAATCTCAGGGTCCAGACCACGGTAGTTGGTCCATGTAATCAGGTTAACACCTTGTACAAATACTCGTGCGCTCGCAAGACCAATCTGGCTTACCAGATTGTTTGGAATAGCATACGAAAGTGAAGCTGACTTGAGTCGAACATATCCAACATCTTCAAGGTGCCAGGTAGAGGCAGTAAAGAAGAAGTCGCTTTCGACTCCCGGAGCTTCAGTCTGAGCGCCGCCAAGAAGTCTTGGCATGTCAGTCAGGTCACCCGGACGCTGCCATCTGTCGAGAGTACGTGCAGTAAGACCACGACCACGGAAGACGGTACCGTCGAGGAAGAAACCTTCCTGCTGCTTAAACGAGTCCTGACCAAGGCTGTACTGGAAGAAGATATCCAGTGTAAAACCAGAGTAAGAAACTGTATTGTTCCATCCACCTATAACGTCAGGGAATGCAGAACCGACGTATTGTACGTCATCAGCAGTAGGCGTGTAGGTAATGTTACCATCTCTGTCGTAGAACATACCGCGACCATCAGCAGGGTTAACACCCGCGAATCTGATCAGGCGCTCCTGGAATATCGGACGACCAATATCGAGACGACGCCCAAATACTACACGGAACTCTTCGCCTTCATCTTGCCCAACATCTCTAACTTCGTTTTCCTGGAAGGTGATGTTAAAGTCGGTTACCCAACGAAGACCTTCCCAGTTTACGAGAGTACCACCGATTTCAACTTCAATACCCTGATTGCGAACTTCACCAATATTATTGTTGAAAGATCCGAAACCGGAGTCAGCGAATAGGAAGTCAGGAAGCAGAAGTCTGCTGTTGGTTCTGCGATATACGTCAACAGCACCATAAATACGACCTTCAAAAAGGGCCCAGTTCAGACCAAGGTTAATTGTTGCAGCTTCTTCCCATGTAAGCACGTTGTTACCAAGCTGTATAGCACGAAGAGCAGCAACGCCATTATAGGTAGCACCGCCACCAAAAAGCGAACGGGAGCCGAAGTCACCTATCTGAGAGTTACCCGTAACGCCATAACTTGCTCTAAGCTGCAGCTGGTCTAACCATTCTACATCTGCAAGGAAATTTTCTTCTGAAAGTTCCCATCCAAGAGAACCGGCATAGAACAGACCCCACTGCTTATCGGCACCGAAACGGGATGAACCGTCGTAACGAAGCGTAGCGGTAGCGAAGTAGCGCTTGTCGAAATCGTAACGGGCCTGACCAAAGAAACCGGCAATTTTGTACTCAGTGAAGAATCCGCCTACAGATGCAGGTGTCGCTGCATTCTGCAGATAGCGGAATAGACCACTGTTAAATCCTGTACCAGAAGCTGTAAATGACTCACGAGTCTGATGACGATACTCAAAACCAACTAATGAAGACAGGTTATGCACATCATCAAAAGTATTGAAGTAGGATAGCGTCTGGTTGGTGTTGTAGTTCAGAATCTCACGATTAGCTTCGAAAGTAGAACCACCCTGGCCAGAAAACGCAGGGATTTCCGGCGGACGAACGTTGGTATCACGAACGTTACGGTAGTCGATACCATAGAACGAACGGAACACAAGGTTTGGCGTTAGGTTGAAGTTACCAGCGATGTTACCAACAACCTGGTTTGTTCTTGCTTCACGCTCTTCAAGACGAAGACCCTGGATAATGTTATAATTACCCGTTACATTTTCGTTAAAAGAACCGTCTTCATTATAGATAGCCTGGATAGGCACAGAATACGGAGCCGCGAAGAATGGGCCGTTAATAAAGTTACCATCGGCAATCGCACCAAACTGGTTGAATGTGGTAAGACCGATAGAAGTCTCGAGAGTAAAGAGCTCACTCACGGTGTGGTCAATGTTCGAACGTACGTTAAAGCGCTCGAAATTTGAACGAATTACCTGAGCTTCCTGATACTCATACGAACCGGAAATGAAGAAACGGGTTTGATCTGAACCACCCTGAGCACTAATGCCGAAGCTTCTTGAATTACCTGTATGGTATACTTCATCCTGCCAGTCGTAACTAGGCACATACTGAAGGAATTCTTCAAGTGAAGTCTGGGTAGGATCAAAAATGATTGCTCTTTCGGCTGGATCGTCTGGTAAGCCAATCAACTGAGCAGCAGTACCGGTAGGAGTACCCTGGCTACGGAAGTTGCGTTCCTGTACATCAGGATCAGCAGCGTTACCAAGCTGGCCTCTTCTGGCGAAAGCATTTGCCTGGTTACGACGGCCTTCGATCTGAGCAGCTACCCACTCCTGACCATTAAGCATGTCGTAAGTATTCGTAGGCTCGCTAATACCAACCTGAGAGTTTACTGTAAAGTTAGTACGGCCTGCAGCACCACGCTTAGTGGTAATAAGAATCACACCGTTGGCAGCCTGCGCTCCGTAAATAGACGCTGCAGCAGCATCTTTCAGAATTTCAATAGACTCGATATCGCTTGGTGCAATAGCAGCAAGAGCGTTAGAAGAAGCCTGTGTTGAAACGTCTGTATTAACAGTAACCGGTACACCATCCACAACGTAAAGCGGATCGTTACCAGCACCAATAGAACCGGTACCACGTACACGTACGCGAACGGCACCACCAGGCTGACCAGAAGCAGATGTAATTGTTACACCGGCTGCACGTCCCTGAATTGCGCTATCGAATGTTTGTACAGGAATGTTGGCGATAGACTCACCACGAACCTGTGCAATAGAACCTGTTACCTCGCGTCGTGGCTGTACACCGTAACCTGTTACTACCAGGTCACGCAGTTCAACGCGGTCGGCTACTAATTCTATATTAAGCGTTGTTTGCTCGCCAGCAGTTACAGTTACTTCTGTTAGTTGCGCGACATAGCCTACGTAGGTAATACGAACAGCATGTGTTCCGGCTGGAACGTTGCTAATTGTGTATTGACCATCAAGGTTGGTCGACTGACCAAGGCTAAGATCAGGCAGGAACACAGTAGCTCCCGGCAAAGCTTCACCTGTACGAGAATCCGTAATTGTACCAGTTATAGACCCTGATTGCGCAGAGGCTAAAGCCGGGAACATTACGATTAAACTCAATACAGCGAATGCTAGTATCTTTCTAATCATAGATGACCTCATGAGTTAGTTAACTATATGTTTGTGGAAGATTACACTGCTTAAAAGACAGTCCGAAGCCTTAATTGGTTGTTTCTGGTTCATTAAGGCAGGCATGCTCTTCAGTCAGTGGGTGGTTTGCTGTTTGTTAATACAGTCAAACTGAATATTAATACAATATAAAATTAATTACAAACCTTAGAGCCCCATTTAATTTGTTCGAAAGCTAAATAAGCTGCCATAAACATGGGTTTAAATAACTTAAAGGCTGTTTCCAGCCACTAGCAGAATTCCAAGACTGCTATGTTAAACCCTTTGTTTTATTAAAGCTTACAAATTGTATATTTACTACTATTAACACCTTTCTGAACAATATTAATTAAAAAGCGCTCCCACAGACCTATAGGGGCTTTATGGTTTTGATAACCGTTTTTAAAAAAGTCGTGAAACAAAAAGCCCTGGCACTGTGTTATTAATATGTTAACCCTACCTCCCCAAATATTTGCTGTTATGAAGAAGTCTTACGCACCGTATTTGTTTTTGATATTATTGCTGCTTATGGGCTGTCGCAGTACCAGCCATTTAGATGATGTTGATGTAGGCCAATCACTCGTATTAACTGAAGGCGCACCAGAATTTGTTGTTAGTGCTGAGGGCACATACAGCCAGGAAGGCTCCCCATTTGTTCGTACAACAGTCGAAATATCCAAATCCAGCCTGATCTTCCGAACCAGAGAAGATAATCCTGAAGCCAGTATTACTGTCCGATACGAATTCAGACCGGTAGTAGACGGTAAAACACAAAATTTGATGATTGCTGAGGATTTTAACTACTTAATAGATGGAGATCCGGATCTGGTGGTGCAGACCTTTGAGCGATTGAGATTTAGTGAGCAGTTTGATATCGAACCCGGTGAATATATTATTCAGGCAACCGTTACTGACCAGAATTCTGACAAAAGCTTTACCCGTTCCACGCGTACCGCTCTCCCGGATGTCGACGAAATGGCCGGAAGCATTACCTCAATTAATCTTTTGGGAACAGGTTCTGATGGCGAACTGCACAGTATAGGCACCTACGACGTACAGTCTGTTTCAGACAGCCTGCGATTTCGTTTTTTCATTACACGATCTGAGGACGATAATCCAGTATATGCCCACCTTCGCCTGCTTCAGTTCGAATCGGACCATGAGCCGGCCCGCCATATGGCAGACCGTAATTTGCCCGGCAATTCCATTAGGGTGAGAGGCATTAATTACGGAAGATATGAAGTACTCCGCGAACAGGTTCGTTATTTCGAAACCGAATTCGGCGCTATCGAAATCGAGTTTAATATTGAAGCCCCCGAAACGGGCAGCTATCGGTTTGAGATCTTCACTTCAACTTCGGAAGAAGCCGATCCCACCGAGTCCATATCCTACAGGGCCCGGGATTTTGGCATGAGACCACCTCATTTCCCTGAGATTGCGAGCGCTCGGGAACTGGCCGAACCGTTAGTATACCTTATGAATAATTCTGATTACAGGCGATTAATGGCCATTGAAGACGAACGCGAGCTACAGCGTGCCGTCGACATATTCTGGTTGGAAAACCTTGAAACAAGCGACCTTGCCAGAGAGGTAATGGCCTTGTATTACGAGCGGGTAGTTGAGGCCAATAAACAGTTTTCAAACTACAAAGCCGGATGGAAAACAGACCTCGGCATGATTTACATACTTTTCGGTCCGCCATGGTACGAAGACATTTTCGGACCTTATGTGCGCTGGACATACGGTTTTGATAAAAACAACCCGTACAGAGTATTCGAATTCGACCGAACGCGTATTGGAAACGAACGCTACCCCTTCACCAACTACACCATGCGCAGACAAAACTTTTACCACGCAATTCATCACGACCGCAGGCGCGACTGGCTAAATGGTTTTGTACTCAGAAGACCTTTCGGCGGTTAAATCAGGTATCAGGTATCAGGTATCAGGTATCAGGTATCAGGTATCAGGTATCAGAAGATAGAGAATATCTGGACGTTTAATCAAAATAGCAGAGTTTAAAGAGACCTTTGACCAGGTTCAGTATGTCAGGGCTACAGTATGTCATTATTCATTTTACAGTTACAGCTACAGCTACAGGAAATGAATATGTCAGTGACAACAGTATCTCATTGGTTAGTTTTTTAATTTAAAAACGTAATTCGAGAGACCTTCGACCTTCGACCTTCGACTAATAATTCCTTTCCCTAAAAACCGCCCATAATCCAGATTCCGGCCATTGCAGCCAGCAATCCGCAGCAAAGCTGGCCCGCTACGTTTAGTGTGAGACCGGCAAGATCACGTTTGTTCCAAAGATCTGTGCTTTGAACCATCCAGGTCGAGAAAGTAGTGTAAGAGCCCAGAAACCCAGTCAAAATCGCTGTAACCCATATCTCAGAGGTTGGAATCTCATAGGATTCTATATACCCAAGCACGAGACCCGCAGCAAACGATCCGCTTATATTAATGATAAATGTTCCTGCAGGAATCCTGAATTTTGTTAGTCTGTTGAAAGCGCCATCTGCCAAGTACCGGCAAACTGCTCCAAACGCCCCTGCTACTATTACAGCTAGAAAAATCATTGGAAGCCACCTCTTGTTTTTTGAGCTGAACCAAGGCTAAAACCGAGTATTGCAGCAAACAATCCCGCGACCACACTTCCTGCTATATATAATGATGCCACGGCAAGCGAAGTACTGCCCAGATAAAGTATATCCGCAACGAAGGTCGAAAAAGTAGTAAACGAGCCTAAAATCCCGGTACCCAGAAACGGTGCCCATGGCCACGATTTTACTTTAGTGCGTGCTATAAGTCCGGCGAGTAGCCCCAGCAGAAATGCTCCTGCTACGTTTTCTGCCATTATTACCAGATACGAGTAATCATCTGAAAACGGGCTCAGCTCAAGCATTAAATAACGAAGCCCTGCCCCGATTGCTCCGCCAAGCGCAACGTATGGTATTGCAGCCTTTACCGAAATGTTCTTACCCGAATCTGTGCCCATAGTTAAACCTGAGGATATTCAGCTACTGGTTTACCCGATTCCAGTGATAATTCGTTAAGTTCTTTACGCGCCCCTCTGTATTTGCGAAAGAAGATGCCGTCTAACGGACTAAAGAATAGTGCCAATCCAAAGAACACGCCCGTCATTACAGCAATGGCCCCCGCTATGGAGCTGTTTGTCCAAAGCGCGAGATAATAGCCGCTGATAGAACTTAGAATACCAAACACAACAGATAGCATAAGCATCCGTGAAAGCCTTTCGGTTAGCAAGTAAGCCGTGGCCGGTGGAACCACAATTAGCGCCACAACCAGAATTGCTCCTACGCTTTCGAACGCTGCAATGGTAGAAAACGATACCGAGCCCATCAAACCATAATGAATGAGCATGACCGGAACGCCCATACTTATGGCCAGCTGACGATCGAATGCGTAGATCTTAAGCTCTTTATAACAGCTTACTATAAAGATGATGTTGAGCATGAGCACAAAGCCCAGAATCCAGACGGGGCGCGGGCCCATGTTCATTCCGTTAAAAATCCACAGGTCCCAGGGCACATAGGCGATTTCACCGTATAATATACACTCCTGATCCAGATCCACCTGACTCGCAAACAGGGTGATGATAATCACGCCAATGGCAAACAGAGTAGTGAACACAATGCCCATTGACGCGTCGTTCATTAATCTCCCTCTTAGCTGAAGCTTTTCGGTCAGGTAAACGGTCAGCAGACCAAAGGCACCGGCGCCGATGAGCATGGGAAACGTATTACGGGAAGCCGTAAGCAGGAACGCAATCGCAATACCCGGCAGCACGGCATGGGAAATGGCATCGCCCAGCATCGCCTGTTTACGCAGCACCAGAAAACTGCCCACCAGGGAGCAGGCTGATGCAGCCAGACAAGCCGTTAAAATAATCCAAAATGTGGACATAATTTTATCTATTGCCGTTTATTGTATGTTTAGGGATTTTCTTATCGTGCGGGTCGGCTTCCGGATTTTTCAAAATCCTGAGGAGCTCTGCTTCTATCTCAGGAGTAATTACGTGCTCCATAGACTCGGCATCATCGTGAACATGATCTCCGGCGATTTCCAGCTTTTCGGTGAGGTACAGTTCCCAAAGCCGGTGAAGCCGAACAATTCGCTTCGCCTCATTTCTGCCGGCATCAGTGAGTACGTATCCATCCGGGCGTCCGGTAAAATGCTCGACCAGCCCCGTTTTATCGAGCGAAGCCAACCCGCTTTTCAGCATTTTCTTAACCATGCGTCTGCGTTTCAAAATTTCCTGAAGCGTTCGGACCTTAGTTTCATTTCCGTCTGATTCCTCCAGATTGTAGAGCGTTTTCAGAATGTTTTCACGCTTCACCTTTTCCTTTTGTCCGCGGCGCTTCAGCCATTTTCTGGTTTCCCCGCGTGCCGGAGCGAAGAAAAAAGAAAGCGTGAACAGAAAAGCTGCAGAAACAACCATAAGCGGCCCGGTTGGCATGGATGGGGCCGCATAGCTGGCAAATGAGCCTGAGATGGCAGAAACGCCTCCTACAATAGCTGCAACCACCAGCATCACCCTTAGCGAATCGGTCCAGTAGCGTGCCGCTGCTGCCGGAATAATGAGCATGGAGGCCATCAGGACCACTCCGACGGCCTGCAAACCCGCCGTGATGGTTACCACCAATAAAGTGGCGATAAGAAACTCCATTCGCTTCAGCGGGTAGCCTATCACTTTTGCGTAAGCCGGATCGAAGCTCACCAGCTTGAGCTCCTTAAACATGAGAATAATTACGACCAGCACCATCAGACTCACAAAACCAAACAGCATTACGTCTTCGGGCAGCATGGAAGCTGCGTTGCCGAACAAAAAGGCATCCAGCCCGCTTTGGTTCACGTTCCCACTGGATTGAATGTAGGTGAGCATCACCACGCCTAAACCAAAAAACACCGATAGCACCATTCCGATGGACGTATCGGATGAGATTTTCGAATTTCTGACAATGTAATCCATCACAATAAGACTAATCCATCCAAAGACCACTGAGCCGATCAGAAGCATTAACGGGTCTTTATCTCCCGTTATAATAAATGCCAGACAAACGCCCGGGAGCACGGCATGGGCTACGGCATCACCAACTAAAGCGCGCTCACGCAGAACTGCAAAACAGCCTAACGCCCCGGCCGACAAGCCCAGGAGAATGGTTCCTGCCAAAACCCAGCGTACGTTAGGATCCTGAAGCAGGAAGAAGTCTGTGAATAGCTCACTCATGGCCCGATTCCCGGATAAACGCTTCCTTTCGGCTGAGTTCTATAACCTGAGAAAGAATATTTAAACGGCCTCCGTAGGCTTTCTGGAGATTTTCTTTGGTAAAGGTCGTTTCCATCGGCCCGAATGCAACAAGGCGCAGATTGAGCAGCATCACCCAGTCGAAGTAGCCGGAAACGGTCTGCAGATCGTGATGAACCACCACAACCGTGCGGCCTTCGCTTCTCAGCTCGCGCAACAGCTGCAGAATATGATCTTCCGTTGAGGCATCCACCCCGGCGAAGGGCTCATCCATAAAATAGATATCGGCATCCTGCGCCAGCGCACGAGCGAGAAACACCCGCTGCTGCTGTCCGCCGGAAAGCTGTGAAATCTGCCTGTTGGCAAAATCGGCCATTCCTACTTTCTCAAGAGCTTCCGTTGCCAGCTTTTTATCGGTAACCGTCGGCCGCTGA
>Ga0207421_10001254_pt1 | contig 32910 bp, 26 predicted proteins | sample SodLakKL_010_SED_4_FD_187542 | JGI IMG/M metagenome (GOLD analysis project Ga0207421, IMG submission 187542) | Alkaline sediment microbial communities from Lake Tanatar, Kulunda Steppe, Russia - 8KL_010_SED (SPAdes) (version 2) | ecosystem: Environmental > Aquatic > Non-marine Saline and...
CGCAGGCTTTACCATAGCCTTCATGGCGACCGGCGAAGAAGAAACGCCGCGCGGCACAAAGAAAAAGATCACCGCCTTCTTTGTGGACAAAGGCACGCCGGGGTTCACGGTGCGCGAGGGCTATCGCAACGTCAGCCATCGCGGCTATTCCAATGCCATTCTGGAATTCGACGATTGCCGCGTTCCTGCCGAAAACATCCTTGGCGAAGTGCACAAAGGGTTTGAAGTCGCCAATGACTGGCTTGGGGCCACACGTTTGCAGGTTGCCGCCACCTGCCTTGGCCGTGCCGACCGCGCGCTCGACCTCGCCGTGCGCTATGCGGCGGAACGGCGCCAGTTTGGCCAGCAGATCGGCAAGTTCCAAGGCGTGAGCTTCAAGCTCGCCGATATGGCGATGGAATTGAAGGCTGCCGAATTGCTGACATGGGAGGCAGGCTGGAAGTTCGATCAAGGCAGCGTCACCGAAGCCGATATGGCCATGGCCAAGCTGAAAGCCAGCGAAGTGCTGGCGATGGTTGCAGACGAGGCGATCCAGATCCACGGCGGCATGGGGTTGATGGATGAACTGCCACTTGAGCGGATCTGGCGCGATGCGCGGGTCGAGCGGATCTGGGAAGGCACCAGCGAAATCCAGCGCCATATCATCAGCCGCCAACTGTTGCGCCCGCATGAGGGCTAGCAGGGGGCTGTCTGCCCCCTCGGCGCGGCGCGCCTCACCCCCGAGGATATTTTTGAACAGATGAAACGAAATGTTAATCAATCGCTGTGATAAATGCATGGCGGTACAGGGGGGGACCCCGATGACCGCAACAGGTGAAGATCCCCTGTCCCGCTCATACGGGACAGGGCGACACCCCCTTTTCATCTGTTCAAAAATATCCTGGGGGTCCGGGGGCAAAGCCCCCGGCTGCCTGCGCCGCAGGCAGGTGCAGTGATGACTGACCTTGCGCGTCTATTGCGACCACGCAGCATTGCGGTGCTGGGATCGGGCTGGGCGACCAATGTTGTCGCCCAATGCCAGCAGATGGGATTTGACGGACCGGTCTGGCCCGTCCATCCAACCCGCCAGCAGATTGCGGGCGTTCCTTGTTACGCCACACTGGCGGATTTGCCGGCAGCACCTGACGCGACATTCATTGGCGTGAACCGCCTCGCCACGCTGGATGTGGTGTCAGAACTGGCGGACATGGGTGCTGGTGGGGCGATCTGTTTCGCCTCGGGCTGGCGCGAAACAGGAGAGGACGCGCTGCAGGATAAACTGGTCGCCTGTGCCGGACAGATGCCCATCCTTGGGCCGAATTGTTATGGCGTAATCAATTATCTTGATGGCGCGTTGTTGTGGCCGGACCAGCATGGCGGGCGGCGAGTGGACCGCGGGGTGGCGCTACTTAGTCAATCATCCAATATCGTGATCAATATGACGATGCAGGCGCGCGGTCTGCCTATCGCTTATGTTGCCTGTCTGGGCAATGCTGCACAGGTCGGGCTGGCGCGTCTGGCGGCGGCACTTTTGGCGGATGATCGTGTGACAGCACTGGGGCTCTACATCGAAGGGCTGGGTGATGCGGCAGAATTTGCAGCCATCGCGCAGGCGGCACAGACGGCAGGCAAGGGCATTGTCGCCATCAAATCCGGTAAAACCGCTGCTGCGCGTGACGCCGCCGCGTCGCATACTGCAGCATTGGCGGGGGGTGGGGCTGCATCATCGGCCTTTCTGCACCAGATTGGCGTGGCCGAGGTGAATACCCCGGCAGAATTGATCGAGACGCTGAAAATCCTGCATGTCCACGGTCCCGGGTTGGGACGGCGCTTGTGTTCTTTATCTTGTTCGGGTGGCGAGGCAGGTCTTGTCGCCGATCTGGCGGCACCTTTTGCACTGGATTTTCCGCCACCGTCGCCAGACCAGCGCCAGCATCTGTCCGACATTCTTGGCCCGATCGTCACAGTGTCTAACCCGTTGGATTATCACACATTCATATGGGGTGACGGGCCGCGCACGACGGATGTGTTTACCACGATGCTGGCTGGTTACGATGCCGGTATCTTCGTCATTGATCCGCCGCGACCTGACCGCTGTGATCCGACCAGTTTTGAACCCGCGCTAGCGGCGATCGTGGCCGCTGGCAAGGCCACGGGCAAACCTGCTTTTCCAGTCGCGTCATTGCCCGAAAACTTTGACGAAGACCGCGCCATCGCCTTGATCGATCAGGGCATAGCACCTTTGATGGGGCTGGAAACGGCGCTCGCTGCGATAAGGGCTGCGCAGGTGACCAAAGGGCGCGCAGAGTGGCAGCCTTGGGCGGTTACACCACCCCGGTGCAATCCGCTGGTGATGCTGGCGGAAGGCGACGGCAAGGCACTGCTGGCCGCGTCAGGTATTGCTACACCGCGCGGGGTGACCGCCTTAACCCTGCCCGCATTGGCCGAGGCGGCAAGCGATCTTGTCCCGCCTTTGGCGCTGAAAGGCTTGGGGTTTGCGCACAAGACTGATGCAGGGGCAGTACGACTGAACCTTGCCACGCTGGACAATCAAGACCCGATCCCCGGTGCGACAGGCTATCTGGCCGAAGAAATGGTGACTTCTGCGCTTGCCGAATTGTTGATCGGTGTGCGCCGTGATCCGGTTTACGGCGCGACGCTGACCTTGGGCTTTGGCGGGGTCATGGCCGAATTGTTAGCCGATACGGTGACTTTGGTTTTGCCGGTAACAGCAGAAGAGGTCCGCGACGCGTTGCGACAGCTTAGGCTTTGGCCACTGCTTGATGGCTATCGCGGCACACAGCGCCCCGATATATGCGCAGTGATAAACACAGCGCTTGCATTGCAGAACATGTTGCAAACCGACAGGATGTTGGACGAAATCGAAATCAATCCGCTGATGGTACGTGCCCAAGGCGCCGTCGCCGTCGATGCGGTGATCTGGAAGGAAACCCCATGATGCAGATGCGCAGCGACAACCCAATCCGGACCAGACGCGAAGGGGCAGTGCTGGAAGTCACGCTGGACCGGCCCAAGGCCAATGCGATTGATCTGGCCACCAGCCGGATCATGGGCGAGGTGTTCCGCGACTTTCGTGATGATGACAGCCTGCGTGTCGCCATTCTGCGGGCGCAGGGTGACAAATTCTTTTGCCCCGGTTGGGATCTGAAGGCCGCTGCCGATGGTGATGCCGTTGATGCCGATTACGGTGTCGGCGGCTTTGGCGGATTGCAGGAATTGCCGCATCTTAACAAGCCGGTGATCGCTGCCGTCAACGGGATCTGCTGTGGCGGCGGGCTGGAACTGGCGCTTGGCTGTGACCTGATCCTTGCATCGGACAATGCCACCTTCGCGCTGCCGGAAATCCGGTCGGGTACAGTGGCAGATGCCGCGTCAATCAAGCTGCCTAAACGCATCCCCTATCACGTGGCGATGGATTTGTTGCTGACAGGCCGCTGGTTTGACGCGGCAGAGGCACTGCAATGGGGTTTGTTGCGCGAAATCACAACGCCAACCGACCTGCTGCCCAAGGCCTGGGATCTTGCCCGCCTTCTCGAAAGCGGGCCACCGCTGGTTTACGCCGCGATCAAAGAGATCGTCCGCGAGGCCGAAGATATGCGCTTTCAGGATATGCTTAACCGGATTACAAAGCGTCAGATCGCAAGTGTGGACAGGCTCTACGCCAGTGATGACCAGCTGGAGGGCGCGCGCGCCTTTGCTGAAAAGCGTGATCCGGTTTGGAAAGGGCGCTGAACAAATTTGATTGTTACGCCATCAACGCTGGCTTGCGCGGTGGCGGATCCCGAAAACCGGATACCGCCACCCGCAAGAACCACTGCCGCGAAAATGACGACAGCGTTTGACGTCGTGATTATGCAGCAGCCACGCAAAATGCGGGCGAGAACTCAAAACAGGTACAAACTAAAACCGACACAAACTTGTTACTATCACACTCGTGCGGGCCGGATACGCACCAATTGTTGCGCAATTAAGGCAAAGTCGGGATGCATTAAGGCAAGCTGAAAAAATTGCAGATCAGACCGGCAGACTATTCAATATCAGAAAGATCAGCGCAGAAATCAGTGCGGCTGCGGGAACGGTGATGACCCATGCCGCGATGATCGTCATGAAATGCGACCTTCGCACCAGTTTACGGCGGCGGCGTTCCTCGGGCGCGATGCGGGTTTCGGGTGCGCGTGTTTCTTTGGACAGGCGCAGCCGGCGTTCGGCGTCCCATTCGCGGAAGAAACCAACGCCAAACACACCACCCACCGCGATATGGGTCGACGATACCGGCAGCCCCAGCCAGCTGGCCACGATCACCGTGAAAGCTGCCGAAAGCGCCACGCAATAGGCACGCATCGGGTTTAGCTTCGTAATCTGCGATCCAACCATGCGGATCAGCTTTGGTCCGAATAAGAACAGGCCAAAGGAAATCCCGAATGCGCCCACGATCATCACCCACAACGGAATCGTCACCTGCGCGCTGACGGTACCGAATTCGGCGGCATGAACGATCGCCGCCAGCGGGCCAACCGCATTTGCCACGTCATTGGCCCCATGCGCAAAGCTAAGCAATGCAGCAGATATGACCAGCGGCACGCCGAACAATACCTTGAGCGACTTGTTGCGGTTTTCCAGCCCTTCAGACTGCCGCCGGATCAGCGGGATCGTGACGACCCAGGCGATCAACCCCAGCACCACCCCGACCGAAGCAGCAGTGCCCAGATCAATCTTGATGACGCGGCTTAGCCCTTTCATCGCCAGATAGGTTGCAAAAGCCCCGACCATAATCCCGACAAGGATAGGCACCCAGCGGCGTGCGGCGGCTATTTTGTCGTCGCGGTAGATGATGCGCGACTTGATCAACGCCAAAAACAGCGCTGCGATCACCCCGCCCATCACAGGCGAAATCACCCAGGATGCGGCAATCGCGCTCATCGTGGTCCAGTTCACCGCGGCAAAGCCTGCCGCAGCGATGCCCGCCCCCATGACGCCGCCCACGACGGAATGTGTCGTGGACACAGGTGCGCCGACCCATGTCGCGAGGTTGATCCACAAAGCCGCCGAAATCAGTGCTGCCATCATTGCCCAGATAAAGACCTGTGTATCGGCGACGGTGACCGGGTCGATGATACCGCTGGAAATGGTCGAAACCACATCCCCACCCGCCAGCAGCGCGCCCAGCGTTTCAAAAATCGCGGCAATCGCGATGGCGCCGCCCAGCGTCAGCGCATTGGCACCCACAGCCGGACCCATGTTGTTGGCTACGTCATTGGCCCCGATGTTCAGCGCCATATAGGCCCCAAACACCGCCGCCGCGATCACCACAAAATTGATCGGGAACTGGCCAAAGAACACCGCCGCCGCTAGACCGGTTACAACGATAAAGGCCAAGGCTATGCCGGGCGCCACCATCGGACGCGCAACATATTGCGTCGCCGTTTCCAGATGTGAAAACCGCTGAAGGTCGCGGTCAAGCGTTTCAAGATGGTTGGCGTCGTTTTGCGTATCGCTCACAGTCAGGTCCCCGCTGGATTTCTTGCAGCGGCATACGGACCACGCACCGCGGGTTCAACCGATCTTGTCACAAATTAGATACAAAATCGTTACATTTGACGCAGAATGACCTGCAAATCGGGTTCCTGCACCATCGCTGCGGCGTCATTGGGGCTGACCCACTTGCGGCGGCGTTCGCTGACCTCGGGGTAGTCTGATTCCATTTTGCTGACCTCTACCGCGAAAACGAGCGTTTCGACCGGCACCGGCAATCCGGTCGAAAGCTCTTTTTCATAGCAGTAGATGCCGACAGGTTCGCCAGTGACGCGGCCTGCGCGCACGCCGGCTTCTTCCCATGCTTCTTGCAGCGCAGCACCGGGGGCGTCTTTGCCGTCAATCGGCCAGCCTTTGGGGATGATCCAACGACCTGTCCCGCGCGAGGTGATCAGCAATACCTTTTTGCTGTCCCCGTCATAGCGGTAACACAGGGCCGCGACCTGCAACCGTTTTGGCCGCTGAAACAGCGGCAGGACCAATTCGTCCCATGCTTTGCGCATCACGGTTGTCATTAAAGCCTCCGACCCTGCTCGGGTAATTCTTATTGTTGAAGCGTTTACATAAGGTTTTTAACCCAAATTGAAAGCCTTTACCAACAAAATGCCCAAGTTCAGGTTGCAGATGTGTCCAAAACGACAGCCTGCCGTTGCCACCCCAGCCCGCTGATGCCCCGTTTGGCCGCATACTCATGCGGCAAAAAAAGTGGTGCCTTCATTCCAAATCCGGCATCTGGCGTTGTCCCGGACGGTATGACGCCATCAGGGCGCAATCCTTAGGTTCAGCTTGACGTTAGCCGTGCCAGCGACCTAAGCAATTCCAACGGCTTTTCTTGACACAAGGCAGATTGATGAACCTTTTGCGCCATTCCGGACCAATGTATTGACGCCTCGCTTCCCGACATTGGCGGTACTGGGGTGGCACGCGTTCCAGCAAGACCAGATCACCGCGGATGACGCCGCACTGACCGCCGCGCGTATTGCCAATGTGCATCGCGACCGCGTTGTAGGGCTGACCGAGACAGGTCCGATGGAACTGACGCTTGATCCGGGTATTACGACAGCCGCTGTCGCCGTCGGCGACTGGGTGCTGTGCGCGCCCGAACAGCACCGGCTGATCCGCGTGCTGGACCGGCAAACGGAATTGTCGCGCGGCACGGAATACCACACCGGCGACAAACAGCTGATCGCAGCAAATCTTGATACGCTTTTCATCACCACATCCTGCAACGCCGATTTCAACCCTGCACGGCTGGAACGCTATCTGGCGCTGGCACATGATGCAGGCATCACACCGGTGATCGTGCTGACCAAAGCCGATCAATCTGACGATCCTGCCGGTTTCGAAACGCAGGCCCTCGCACTCGGCCGCGATCTGGATGTTCTGGTCGTGAATGCCAAAGGTGCGGACGTCGCCAGTCATTTCGCGCGCTATTGCGGTGCAGGCCAGACTGTTGCGCTGGCGGGCACATCAGGTGTGGGCAAAACCACGATCGCCAACGCCTTGACGGGCGGCAATGCCGCCACCCGCGACATTCGCGAAGATGATGCGCGCGGGCGCCATACGACGACGGGCCGGTCACTGCACCAGATGCTGGCAGGTGGCTGGCTGATCGACACACCCGGCATGCGCGGTCTGGGTCTGGCTGAGGTCGGTTTCGGGATTGATGCGACGTTTCCCGAAATTTCGGAACTGGCGACACAGTGCAAATTCCGCGATTGCGCGCATGAAGGCGAACCGGGCTGCATGGTCCAAAAGGCCGTCAAAGCAGGCAAGGTCGATCCCGACCGCCTTGCGCGTTTCAAAAAGCTGACGTCAGAGAATACCCAAGCAACCGAAGCCATCGCGCTGGCCCGCGACAAGGTCCGCAAGCAGGGGCGCACAGGCAAAGGCAGCAAGAAACCCCGGATCAAATCCTGAACGTCCTTGCTACCGTCTGCACCCGCGGCACGGGCAGGAGCGCGCCGCGCGGGGATATTTAAGCTCGGACGATGTGGTGGCGCGGTGCCTAACCCTTGGCCCAGGCAAGTTGGGCGTCAGTTTCCACCGCGCAGGACCGCACCTCGCGCAGGCGGGTCAGGGCGGGGTCCGGCGCTTCGCCAGCGGCGATCATCAGGCGCAGCGCCATCATCCCTGCCCGCCCGCAACCGCCGCGGCAATGCGTCAGCACTTTGCCACCGGCACGCAGCACGTCAAGTGCAGCATCTTCGATCATACGGATATCGGGGCTGTCGGGCGTGCCATAATCCACCGCCGGCAGGTGATGCCATTTGACACCTGCCTGCAACAAAGCCTGACCCAGATCACCCGCGCCCAGCCTGTCCATTTCTTCCTGCGATGTCATCGAAACGACAAGGTCCGGTTGCCAGTCCAGCATGGTCTGCAGATCCGCCCCCAGCGGCAACGGCGACAGCGCCAAAGTGCCGCCGGCAGCGGGCAGCGGATAGATTTCGTAGTTGGACATGGTGATGCTCCTTGATTTGGCAACAGGATGCCGTGCCCAAGCCGCAGGGGCAATACCTGTGGTAGACCTCTGGCGCGCGCGGCCTTAGGCTGCACCAACGCCCGAATCCTGTCAAAGGCCACCATGACCGACGAACCCCGCTATCAAGTGCTTGCCCGGAAATACCGGCCCGAAACCTTTGCCGATCTGGTCGGGCAGGATGCGATGGTGCGCACATTGCGCAATGCATTCGCCGCCGACCGGATTGCGCAGGCATTCATGATGACCGGCATCAGGGGCACGGGCAAAACCACCACCGCGCGGATCATCGCCAAGGGGATGAATTGCATCGGTCCAGACGGCACCGGCGGGCCGACAACCGACCCCTGCGGTGTGTGCGAACATTGCGTGGCGATCATGGAAGGCCGCCATGTCGATGTGATGGAAATGGATGCCGCCAGCCGCACCGGCGTCGGCGATATCCGAGAGATTATCGACAGCGTGCATTACCGTGCGGCCTCGGCACGCTACAAGATTTACATCATCGACGAAGTGCACATGCTGTCCAAAAACGCCTTCAACGCGCTTTTGAAGACGCTGGAAGAACCGCCCGAACATGTGAAATTCATCTTTGCGACGACTGAAATCCGGCAAGTGCCAGTGACAGTGCTGTCCCGCTGCCAACGCTTCGATCTGCGCCGGATCGAACCCGAGGTCCAGATCGCCCTGCTGCGCAAAATCGCCAACGCCGAAGGCGCGCAGATCAGCGACGATGCGCTGGCGCTGATCACCCGCGCTGCCGAAGGCTCCGCGCGCGATGCGCAATCGCTGCTCGATCAGGCGATCAGCCATGGTGCAGGCGAAACCAGCGCCGATCAGGTCCGCGCCATGCTCGGGCTGGCGGACCGTGGCCGTGTGCTGGACCTGTTCGACATGATTTTGCACGGGCGTGCCGCGGATGCGCTGACCGAACTGTCCGGCCAATATGCCGATGGTGCCGATCCAATGGCCGTGCTGCGCGATCTGGCCGAGGTCTGTCACTGGGTCAGCGTGGTCAAAATCACGCCCGACGCCGCCAATGACCCCACGATCAGCCCCGATGAACGCGCCCGCGGTCAGGCGATGGCCGATGGCCTGCCGATGCGGGTGCTGTCGCGGATGTGGCAGATGCTGCTGAAAGCATTGGAAGAGGTCGCAATGGCCCCCAACGCCATGATGGCTGCCGAAATGGCGGTGATCCGGCTCACGCATGTCGCCGACCTGCCCAGCCCCGACGATCTGGTGCGCAAGCTCAAAGACGCAAAGCCACCGCAAGTCGGGCCTGCGCCTGCACGCACTGCACCCACCCCGCCGACAAACGGCCCGACAGCACGCAGCGTTGTGTCAACAGGCGGCGCGCAGGCCGCCACCGCCCTCGCCCCCGAAGCCTTGCAACATTACGCTAGGTTCGAAGATGTCGTCGAACTGATCCGCCGCAACCGCGACGTCAAACTGCTGGTCGAGGTTGAAACCGGCCTGCAACTGGTCGCCTACCAACCCGGCCGGATCGAGGTGACGCTTGCCCCCAATACTGCCACCGACCTGATCGGACGTTTGGGCGCACGTTTGCAATTGTGGACCGGCAACCGCTGGACAATTTCCGTCGTCAGCGAAGGTGGGGCTCCGACCATCGCGCAAACCCGCGACGCCGCTGAAAACGCGCTGCGCGATCAGGCGAACGCGCATCCTTTGGTGCAGGCCGTGATCAAAGCCTTTCCCAAGGCGCGCATAACCGATATCCGCACTGCCGCCAGCAAGGCGCTGGAGGCCGGGGAAGACGCCCTGCCCGAGGTCGAAGACGAATGGGACCCGTTCGAAGAAGATTGACACGGTTGCGGGACCGCCCGCAAAGACCTATTTCAGATACAACCAGATCAGGAGACAGACATGCTCAAAGGCTTAGGCGGACTTGGCGATATGGCCAAGATGATGAAACAGGCACAAGACATGCAGGGCAAGATGGCCCAGATGCAGGAAGAGCTTGAAAACGTGCTGGTCGAAGGCGTCAGCGGCGCCGGTCTGGTCAAGGCCACGGCCACCGCCAAGGGCGAATTGAAAAGCCTCGACATCGACCCGTCGATCTTTAACGGCGAAGACAAAGAAGTGGTCGAAGACCTGATCCTTGCCGCAATCAAGGATGCGCAATCCAAAGCGACCGAACGCGCGCAACAGGAAATGGCCAAAATGGCCGAAGGTCTGGGCCTGCCACCGGGCATGAAACTGCCTTTCTGATCATCGTCAGAGCCTAAATATCCCCGCCGGAGGCATAAAAGTTCTTTTGGCCCCGATCACAAAGGCCCACATGTCAAACGGCACCGAAGACCTCGACCACCTGATCGCGATGCTGGCGAAACTGCCGGGGCTGGGGCCACGCTCTGCCCGTCGTGCGGTGCTGCATATGATCAAGAAACGCAGCCTTGTGCTGCTGCCATTGGCCGATCTGCTGCACCGCGTCGGGGCCAATGTGCGCGAATGTCTGAATTGCGGCAATATCTGCACCGCCGATCTATGTGACATCTGCCTGTCGGAAAAACGCGCCAACGGCCAGATCGCCGTGGTTGAAGATGTCGCCGATCTTTGGGCCATGGAACGCTCTGGTGTGTTCAAGGGCCGCTATCATGTGCTGGGCGGGACGCTTTCGGCGCTTGATGCCGTGGGACCGGATGAATTGCGCATCCCCAAACTGCTTGACCGGATCGCCGGCGAACAGATTACTGAAGTCATCATCGCCCTTGGCGCCACAATCGACGGCTTGACCACCGCACATTACATCGCCGATCAACTGCCCGGTGTGACGGTCACATCACTCGCCCAGGGTGTGCCTGTCGGGGGCGAGCTTGACTATCTTGACGATGGCACGATCACGGCGGCACTGAATGCGCGCAAAGCATTGTAAAGGTCTTAATTTCGCCACAGCTTGCTACAATCTAGGCCAGAGTGACCGCCTACCTGCCATGGCGAACCGGATGTAGTATCATGAGCAATTCCAAGCCGCCTAACGACTTTGCCGAACGCCTGCGACGGATCGAAGAAAGGCGCACAGCGCCCGCGCAAACGCCCGCGCAACCACAGCGTCGCAACAACACCGCTGCTGCGCCCACTGACAGACATTTGCTGCGCAACCTCGTGATCTGGCTGGTCATCGGTGCGGGCCTTGGCACCGGCGGTTATTTCGCATGGAAATCTGTACCGCCAGAAATGTCCGCCAGCTTTGCCAGCCTGACCGCAGGGCTGGATATGTCACGTATCCTGCCCGTGAACAGCATGGGTGGCGGCAGTTGGCAGGCCTCTGGTCCGGCGGGCGCTGGCGAGCGCGGCGCGAACCCCGTCACCCCGCAAGTGGCCAGCAATCTGCCTGATCCGGTCACATTGGCGGATCTGGTCACAGATCATGTCCTGACGGATGAAAATACGGTGATTGGCCAGATCATCCCCTTTGATCGCAACAGCCAGTGCAACCTGCGGCGGCCTTTGGCCAGCGAACAGGTGGTCAACATACGGCTGGAAAACGGCACGCTGACACCTCCGGTGCGCGCCATTTCAGACAGCGACCTGGTCAAGCAACTGGTCCAGAACGTGACTGACGTCACACAAAAAGGCCGACCCTACAATTGGTCTGCACAGGTCACCGGCGATCTGACCAGTGTCGATGTCTTTCTGACCGACACCAGCGCGCCGATTTATCTGGTGCTGCAAAACCGCGGCAATGGTATCATCTGGAACGTGCAGACAGCGCCGGATGTGACGCTGGCACATGTGGCCATCGTCACCTCGCGGACGTCAGGGCTGGTCAGCCCACCCGACAACGCCACATTCGAGGCCCTGCTTGAGGCTGATTTCGTCCCCCTGCATGAATTTGGTGCCGACGACACCATCCGGACCTGCATGATCCGCCCTTGGCGGCTGCCGGAACCGGACTGGCTGGCCGTGCAGAAGGCCGGAAACGACAACCAGATTTACAGCTACACCAAAGGTTATACTGCCTATAACGCGTGGTACACCGGCACATTGGGCGTCGATGCGGCCACCAATCTGGTCAGTCCGCAAACCGCCGCCCATGTGCATTTTGGTCCATTGCCAGCCAGTCCTTTCACCTATCGCAGCATGGCGGGACGTGATGTGCATATGATGCGCACCGATCACATGTTCAGCGGTGATCCCGTCACTCTACAGGCGACGATCGACGCGCTGCACGGCAATCTGCTGCGCGCTGCCACCGGTGGCGATATTGCCCTGCTCGATCCTGCACCTGTTGAAAGACCCCAGCCATGAAAACGGCACGTATTCTCGCCATCGCCGTCACGCTGGTAGTCGCGGTTCCACTGCTGGTGCTGAACGTCTGGGGTGCGCGCATGTCGCTATGGGCCGTCGAACAGACCCGGCAATTCGATACCGACACCCCCAACATGACAGACCCGGCACCAATGCCACGCAACCCGCTGCGTTTCTTCCACGACCGTGGCGAATTGCGCGATACTTTTGCCACCGATGCACTGACAGACCAGCGTAGCATCGTCATTACCGAATGGATTGAACCCGCCGACCTGTTGACTGCAGGCGAACCCTTGCCCGACCCCACCCATCTGGCGCTTTATGCACAAGCGCGCGCCCCCCAGCGCATGATCCGTTACTGTACCGAGGTCATCGCAGCTTTCGGAACCGCCTGCGATGTCATGCGCACCGAGGCCCAGTTTCCCACCACAGGGCCAACCGCGATATCCGCGCACCTTACCTATATACCTGCTGGCATTCTGGGTGATCCAGACCTCGTCAATAATGGTGAATTCTTTATCGCACCTGCACGGCTTTATGAAATGCGCGACCATGAAAAGCCCCCCTTCAACAGCGAAAGCCGGATCGCCGCGATGCAAAAGGCGCAAGATATCTGCGATAGATTGCGCGAAACCTACGGCAATTGCATTGTGTCCCGCCTTGATCTGCGCCCTGTTGAAATTTGGCGTACCGATCTTGAACGGCTCCCGCCCGGCACAGACCCGATCCGGTTGGACGCAACGGCGATCATCAAAATCTATGCTGACAAAACCCAAACCGCCAACGACGATTTGCGCCAGATCGTGCAATCACTGACGACGGCAGACTGACCAACGCAAAACGCGCGCCCCGCAGGACGCGCGCCTTTCATCACAACGACCGCCAGATCAGCGGCGATCATCCTCTTCATCGTCATCATCAGGCAGATTGAAGAAACTATCGGCGTCGGACACGTCGCGCTTGTCTTCTTCCTCTTCCTCGTCACGCGGATCGCTCAGGCTGAAGCTTTCCAGCCCCGCCATCGCGGTCGGCATCTTCGGCTCGGGCGCCATGCCCAGCGATGTTTCGGTGCTGACCAGTTTGCGGCGTTCGTCATCGCTCATCGCGCCGCCTTCGCGGGCTTTCTTGGCATTGGCTTTCTGCACAGCCGAATCCAGTTCGGATTGCTTGCAAAGGCCCAAAGCGACCGGATCGATCGGGTCAAGATTGTTGATGTTCCAATGCGTGCGCTCACGGATCGCCAGAATGGTCGGCTTGGTGGTGCCGACCAGTTTGGAAATCTGGGCGTCGGACAATTCAGGATGGAACTTCACCAGCCAATAGATCGACGCAGGCCGGTCCTGCCGCTTGGACAAAGGCGTGTAACGCGGGCCACGCCGCTTTTCTTCACCGGTTGCAGCGGCGTAAAACTTCAGCTTCAACTTATAGGCGGGGTCCGCCTCGCCCTTGGTGATTTCATCCGGCGTCAGCTGGTTATTGGCAACAGGGTCGAACCCTTTGACGCCAACGGCCACATCACCATCGGCAATGCCCTGCACTTCCAATTCGTGAAAGCCACAAAATTCGGCGATCTGCTTGAAGGTCAGCGTTGTATTATCGCAAAGCCAGACGGCGGTTGCCTTGGCCATAATCGGTTTCTCAGTCATCGTGCTCTCCTGATCTGACAGACAAGCCACACCCACGCCCTTGCAGGGGCTGACCGCTGGGGCCGGGTTCGCATTGTCGGGGAACTTGGTCCCTGTATACTTGCCGCAAGGCCAAGAGGAAAGATCAAAAATCCCCCATCGTCAGAGCCTAAATATCCCCGCCGGAGGCTTTCACATTCTAAAGGAATGTGAACCGGTTACGCCAGCACAGCGCGGGTCAGGTCGCTGTCAGGCGCTGCCAGATCCTCGATCACATCAAAATGATGCCGATCCGGCACCGTGACCAGCGGCACATCCCAGACCTGCGCCAGCAAAGCCGCCTGTTCCAGAAAAACCGGCCTTTCCGCCCCGCCAACCCAGACCGTTACCGGCACTTGCGGGACCGGCAAATGCACCGGGCTTTCACTGGCGACGACATCGGGCGTGATCCCCAGATCGCCATTCATCGACGTCTGCATCAATGGTGCCAGATCAGCGACAGGCGATATCGGCACCACCCGCGCCAGCCGGTCCTGCCACCCCGCCCCGGGCAGTGGCGCGGTCATTCGTGCCACCAATTGCCCGCCCGCCGAATGCCCGACCAGCCGGACAGGCCCCGGCACACGGGCCGCGATCACGGCAATCACCTGCGCAATCTGATCACCAATCTGCGCAATCCCGACATCGGGACACAAATCATAAGACGGCATCGCCACCGCCCAACCATGCGCCAAAGGCCCCGCCGCCAGATGCGACCAATAGGATTTGTCAAACCGCAGCCAATAGCCGCCATGCACGAAAATCACGACGCCTTTTGCCAGACGGTTAGGATGAAACAGATCGAAACGCTCGCGCGGTCTTTCGCCGTAGACTAGATCAATTTCGCACCGCGCGCCTGCACGAAACGCTGCTGCCTGCGCCGCCCAACGGTCCGGATAATCCGCGCCCCCCGGAATGTAAGCCGCATTCGCATAAGCATCATCCAGCTTCATCCGTCAGCCCCCCTTTACCTTTACCCCCGTCAGGGGTCACATTGTGCCAAAGTCAAAGGAGACTACCATGCTTGATGAAACCACCAACCTCAAATCCATGCTCGGCCGCCCTGATCTTTTGTGTGATGCCGCTTTTGTCGGCGGAGAATGGGTTCAGGCGACCAGCGGCAAAACCTTCGACGTGACCAACCCCGCACGCGGTGATGTGATCGCGCAGATCCCTGATCTGTCCCGCGCCGAAGTCGCCAAAGCCATTGATGCTGCCCAAAAAGCCCAGAAACCATGGGCCGCGCTGCCCGCCAAGGAACGGTCCAAGGTGCTGCGCAAATGGTTCGACTTGATGATGGAAAATCAGGAAGACCTTGCCATCATCATGACCTCTGAACAGGGCAAACCACTGGCCGAGGCGCGCGGCGAAGTCGCCTATGGCGCATCCTTCGTGGAATGGTTCGGCGAAGAGGCCAAACGCGTCTATGGGCAGACGATCCCCGGCCACATGGCCGACAAACGCATCACGGTCATCAAACAGCCGATCGGTGTGGCCGCAGGCATCACGCCTTGGAATTTCCCCAACGCCATGATCGCGCGCAAAGTCGCCCCTGCGCTGGCCGCTGGCTGCGCCTTCGTCGTGCGCCCTGCGTCGCTGACGCCGCTGTCAGCGCTCGCCATGGCGAAACTGGCCGAAGAGGCAGGCGTGCCAAAGGGGCTGTTTTCGGTCGTCACCTCGACCTCGTCATCCGAGGTGGGCAAGGAATTCTGCGAAAACCCCATCGTGCGCAAACTCACCTTCACCGGATCGACCGAAGTCGGGCGCATCCTGTTGAAACAAGCCGCCGATCAGGTAATGAAATGCAGTATGGAACTGGGCGGCAATGCGCCTTTCATCGTCTTTGATGACGCCGATCTGGATGCGGCGGTCGACGGTGCCATCGCCTGCAAATTCCGCAATAATGGCCAGACCTGCGTCTGCGCCAACCGGATCTACGTACAAAAAGGCGTCTATGACGATTTCGCCGCCAAGCTGAAAGTCGCGGTCGAAAAACTGCGCGTAGGCGACGGGTTGTCCGATGGCACCACACTTGGGCCACTGATCGAACCGGCGGCCGTCAAGAAGGTGCAGGAACACCTGGACGATGCCTTAGCCAAAGGCGGCAAGGTGCTGACAGGCGGCAAACCGCATGATCTGGGCGGGCAGTTTTTCGAGCCCACAATCGTCACCCATGCGACCAAGGACATGCTGGTCAGCACGGACGAAACCTTCGGCCCATTCGCGCCGCTGTTCATGTTCGAGGATGAGGACGACGTGATCTTTCAGGCCAATGATACGATCTTCGGCCTTGCGTCCTATTTCTATGCCAAGGACCTATCCCGCGTCACCAAAGTGGCCGAGGCGCTGGAATACGGCATCGTCGGCGTGAACACCGGCATCATCTCGACCGAGGTGGCACCTTTCGGCGGCATCAAGCAATCGGGCTTGGGCCGTGAAGGGTCATCGCATGGCATGGATGATTACATGGAACTGAAATACATCTGCACCAGTGTCTAGACTTGTAGGGCGGGGCTTACCCCGCCCTACGCCAACTGGCTGCGCGCGACCGGGATCACGTCACTTTCAATCAACCGCATGATATCGCCGAAATGACCGCCCGACCGCGCGGGTAAATTGGGGTTCGACGTCAGCGCCAATGTCATTTCCAGCGCAGGCACCGTGCAAATCACCTGCCCGCCATAGCCCCGGGCCAGCGCATAACCGACACCATCCGCCTGACCCAGAAACCAGCCATAACCATAGCTTAGCCCCGAAAACTGCGACCGCGTGCGCGGCTCCAGCGAGCGCGCGACCCAATCGGCACTCAGCACTTGCGCCCCGTTGAACTGACCGCCCATGCGGTACATCTCGCCAAAGCGCGCCATACCGTCCAGCGTCAGCGCCATTTCATTGCCGCCCAGATAAAACCCCTGCGGATCGCGGGTCCATGCGGGTATCTCTATCCCCAAAGGCTGGCCCAGACGGCTGCGCGCAAGGTCAAGCAACGACCGCCCCGATACTTCGGTCAGCACAGCGCCCAGCACATGGAATGATCCGGTAGAATACAGCATCGGCCCGCCCGGTTCCGCCACAAAAGGACGGCCCAGCGCATTGGCGACCCAGTTGCGGCTGCTGACCCAACCGCCGTAATTGCCGCCTGACGTGCGTTCCAGGCCCGTCTGCATCGTCACCAGATTTTCGACGGTGATCCCTGCCACACGCGGATCGGCGCCAGACGGGATCAACCCCGGCGCAACCTCGCCCAATGTCGATTGCAAGGACGCGATTTCGCCCCGGTCCAACGCCGCACCCGTTAACGCCGCAACAATCGTCTTGGACACCGACTTGACCGGCACCGCACGGCCCAGCGCCGGTCCCCGAAACACCTGCGACACGACCTCTGCCCCGGATTGACGCACAACAAGCGCGTGGCATTGCTCTAACGCCCGCGCACGATCAGCGACCGCCCCCCAAGGGTTGGCCTGCGCAATCAGCGGCGATGCAAGGCTGGCTGCGGCCCCAAATAATACTGTCCGGCGGTGAAAACGTGACATGACAAATCCTTCTTCAACGCACAAAGGATAAGCCGCCACCCCCGACAGGCCAGTGACATTCGCGTGTGCGCGCCACCTGCTTTATCATCGTCAGAGTAAAAATATCCCCGCGCGGAGCGCATCAGGTCTTACCACGCCACGACGCCCCGAACTGCGCACAACCTTAGGGCAATTCATCCGCAGGAATGATCGGAAAGAACGTGCCCTGCGACCTGACCCCGAACCAGCGCGCGCCGTCGTGATCCGCTTCCTGCCCCATGTCGACCAACCGGTAGAAAGATTTGCGGTCAATCAACGCCTCCAGATTGGCGCGGACCAACACATAGGGCGCAGGTTCGCCTGTTTGCGCATCACGCTCGACCCTTATCGGGTTGTCCGGCCCTGCTGTAACCTTGTCGCCGACGTTGGTTTCAAAGGTCAGATCATCGCCATGCTGATTGACATCCACCGCCACAAACGGCGCATCTTCGACTGTGATGCCCACCTTTTCCACCGGTGTGACCAGCACATAATCATCCCCGTCGCGCCGCAGGATGGTCGAAAACAGCTTGACCAGCGCGGGCCGCCCAATGGGCGTGCCCATGTAAAACCACGTCCCGTCCCGCGCGATGCGCATGTCGATATGCCCGCAATGCGGCGGATTCCACAGATGGACCGGCGGGAGTCCGCCTTTTTGCACCGCCTGCGCGCTGGCGGCGAGGCTTTCGGCGCTTGGCGCTACAATCTTTTGTGTGGTCGTGGATTTTGCCATTGGGATCACCCGTATTATCTGGTCGTATGGTTCATATAGAATGATTGAGGGAATGTCATGACACAGGATGCTGATCTCGTCGGCCAGATCGAAACGCTGGGCGAAAAACTGGGCCAGGCGCGCGACAGCATCGCAGCCCGCTTTATCGGCCAGACCCGTGTCGTCGACCTGACGCTGTCAGCCCTGATCTGTGGCGGCCATGCCGTGCTGATCGGCCTGCCCGGTCTGGGCAAGACGCGGTTGGTCGAGGCGCTGTCCACTGTCATGGGCCTGAACGGCAATCGCATCCAGTTCACGCCAGACCTGATGCCGGCCGATATCCTCGGCTCCGAAGTGCTGGAAACCGCCGCTGACGGCACCCGCGCGTTCCGGTTCATCGAAGGCCCTGTGTTCTGCCAATTGCTAATGGCTGATGAAATCAACCGCGCGAGCCCGCGCACGCAATCCGCCTTGCTACAGGCCATGCAGGAAAAAGAGGTCACGATCGCAGGCCAGCACCGGCCCTTGGGTGTGCCTTTCCACGTTCTTGCCACACAAAACCCGCTGGAACAGGAAGGCACCTATCCCCTGCCAGAGGCGCAGTTGGACCGTTTCCTTGTCCAGATCGACGTGCCCTACCCCGACAGGCAGACCGAACGCGACATCCTGATTGCCACCACCGGCGTGGAAGATGCCCAAGCGACCGCCGTGTTCAGCGCAGGCGAATTGCTGGCCGCACAAGCGCTGCTGCGGCGGATGCCGGTGGGTGAAAACATCCTTGATATGATCCTTGATCTGGTCCGCGCCTGCCGCCCCGATGATGCCAGCGCCCCCGATATCATCCGCCAATCGGTCAGCTGGGGCCCCGGTCCGCGTGCGGCGCAGGCGCTGATGCTGACGGTGCGGGCCTCTGCCCTGCTGGATGGTCGTCTGGTGCCCTCGGCTGAAGATGTGCGCAACATGGCGGTTCCAGTGCTGGAACACCGCATGGCGCTGTCGTTCGCGGCCCGCGCGCGGGGTGAAAACGTACAATCCGTCATCAATCAGGTCGCAGGCCAAATTACGCAGGTCGCAGCGGCGGCATGAACACGCCACTCACTCTCCGGTCACAGGGCGAAAGCCTTGCGGCGCATCTGCCGCCCTTGCTGGCCGAGGCCGAACATCTGGCCGCGACCGTCCTTTTGGGTGACCACGGGCGCAGGCGGGCGGGTGTCGGCGATACATTCTGGCAATACCGTCCGGCACAAAGCCATGATGCCGCGCGCAGCATCGACTGGCGCCGATCGGCGCGGTCGGATGCACGGTTCGTGCAGGACAAGGAATGGCAGATCGCGCAATCCATCATTCTTTGGGTCGATCAGGGGGCGTCGATGGGCTTTGCCTCGGACGATCACGCAACCAAGGCGGACCGCGCGCGAACCTTGGCGATGGCGCTGGCGATCCTGCTCAGCCGTGGGGGCGAACGTGTCGGGCTGACCGGCCTGCGCCTGCCACCGCGTCGGGGGTCGGCACAATTGCAGCAGATGGCGCAGATCCTGTCCGAAGATGACCCGAACGACCACGGATCACCCGATGCTGCCGGCATGTTGCCGCATTCGCGCGCTTTGTTCGTCAGTGATTTCCTTGGCAATATCGACGGCGTCACAGCCGCACTGACCCGTGCCGCTGACCGCGGTGTGCGTGGCGCGCTGTTGCAGGTGCTTGATCCGCAGGAAGAGGCGTTTCCATTCGACGGGCGCACGATCTTTCAATCCATGACAGGTGCGGTGCGCCATGAAACCCTGCGCGCGCGCGATCTGAAAACCCGCTATCTGGACCGGCTGGCTGCGCGTAAAGATCAGCTGCAAAATCTTGCCCGCACGACGGGTTGGCAGTTTCACAGCCACCACACCGGCCAACCCGCAACGCAAGCGCTGCTGTGGCTTTATGGTGCGCTGGAAAGGCAACGCTGATGTGGATGCTTGGACCTGTCGGCTTTACCGCCCCATTTCTGCTGCTTGGCCTGATCGCCCTGCCGATCCTGTGGATATTGCTGCGCGCCGTGCCGCCAGCGCCTGTGCAACGGCGGTTCCCCGGTGTGGCACTGCTTTTGGGGCTGAAAGACGCCGAAAGCCAAAGCGACCGCACGCCTTGGTGGTTGCTTTTACTGCGCCTTCTGGCTGTGGCTGCGGTGATTATCGGCTTTGCAGGCCCCACGTTGAACCCGCAACAGGCACGCGACGGGCGCGGTGATCTGGTGATTGCCCTTGATGGCACTTGGGCGGGCGCCCCGCAATGGCAGGCCACGATGGACCGCGTGTCGGCGATGTTGTCCGAAGCCGCCGCAAACGAACGGCGCGTTGCCGTTGTCACGCTTACCAGCCTGCCCTTGGCCGAACCGCTGCCCTTTGCAGCACCTAGCGCGTGGCAGGAACGGCTGGCCAATGTGCAACCGAAACCTTGGCAACCGGTTGATCCGGCAGCGTATTTAGCAACGCAGGCAGGCAGCTTTGAGACATTCTGGATCAGTGACGGGCTGGATTATGCCGGTCGCGACGACCTGCTTGCAGCGTTCGAGCAGGCAGGCCCCGTAACCGTATTCCAGACCCCGCGTCAGGTGACCGGCCTGCGCCCCGCACGGTTCGAGGATGGCGAGGTGCGCATCAGCGCCACCCGCACCCCTATCGGGGCGCCCAGCGAGACGACGATCACCGCCATCGGCCTTGACCCTGCAGGTGTCGAACGCGCGCTGGCCAGCGTGCCGCTGGCCTTTGACGCAGGCGAGGAGGTGGCGGAAACCACCTTTGCCCTGCCGCCTGAATTGCGCAACCGGATCACGCGGTTTGAATTGACCGGCACGCGGTCTGCCGCCGCTGTCAGCCTGACGGATGATGCCTTGCGCCGGCGTCAGGTCGCCTTGATCTCGGGCCGCGAAGACCGCGAAGGGCTGGAACTGCTGTCGCAGCTTTACTATCTGCGCGAGGCACTGGAACCCACCGCCGATCTGATTGATGGCGATCTTGAAGATATCTTGCTGGCCAACCCCGATGTGATCGTGCTGGCCGATGTCGCGATCCTCACCGATATCGAAGCACAGGGCATCGCCGCATGGGTCGATGCGGGTGGCCTGCTTTTGCGGTTTGCCGGGCCGCGGCTTGCTGCATCGGATGTGGGGCGTGGGTCCGAAGATCCGCTGCTGCCGGTGCGCCTGCGCGAAGGCGGTCGCAGCGTCGGTGGCGCGATGAGCTGGGGAGAGCCGAAAACGCTGGCCCCCTTTGCCGCCGATACGCCGTTTTTCGGGCTGGCCGTGCCCGACGATGTGACCATCACCAGTCAGGTGATGGCCCAGCCTGACCCGACGCTGGCCGACCGCGTGATTGCGCAACTGGCCGATGGCACGCCGCTGGTCACACGCAAATTCAGCGGCGACGGACAGGTCGTGCTGGTCCATGTCACCGCCAATGCGGAATGGTCAAGCCTGCCGTTGTCGGGCCTTTTTGTGCAGATGCTGGAACGGCTTGCGGTGTCCACACGTCCCGTCACACCCGATGCGACAGAACTGGAAGGCACGATCTGGCAACCCGTCCGCCTGCTGGACGGGTTCGGCCAGCTAGAGGACACACGCGACCTTGCGGGTGTCCCTGGCGAAACGCTGGTTAGCCAGACGCCCGGGCCGGATTTGCTACCGGGGGTTTATGTCGGGCGTGACCGTCAGATTGCAGTCAATGTGATCGGCGCACAAACAACACTCACGGCTGCGCAATGGCCTGCGCGGATTGCTGTCGAGGGTATGGATATGGTGCGTGCCACCGCGCTGAAGGGCTGGTTGCTGACCGCGGCACTGGCCTTGCTGCTGATCGATCTGATCGCATCGCTTGCCGTGGGTGGGCGCTTGCGCGGGCCGCGTGCGGATGTGGCGGCGGCATTGGTGCTGGCACTGTTCATTGCGCCACAAGCGAAAGCGCAGGATGATTTCGCGATCCGCGCAACATCAGAGGTGGTTTTGGCGCATGTGCTGACCGGCGATCCCGCCGTGGATGATGTGACTGCGGCAGGCTTGCTGGGTCTGTCGCAAACCTTGACACGGCGCACGTCGATCGAACCCGCAGCGCCCATGGGCGTGAACATTGAAACCGACGAGCTGGCGTTTTTTCCGTTCCTTTACTGGCCGATCACTGCCAATTCCGAACTGCCCAGCCGCGAAGCCTATGGCAAACTGAACCGCTATCTGCGGTCAGGCGGGATGATCCTGTTTGACACGCGTGATGCCGATACAGCGCGTTTCGGGTCAGGTTCACCCGAAGGGGCACGGTTGCAGGCGATTGCACGATCCCTTGATATTCCACCGTTGGAACCGATCCCGCAGGATCATGTCCTGACGCGCACGTTTTATTTGCTGCAGGATTTCCCCGGACGCCACGCCAGCCGTGATGTGTGGGTCGAAGCCTCGCCCGTGGGGGCAGAGGTTGCTGACGGGATGCCATTTCGCAACCTCAATGACGGGGTGACGCCGGTGGTTGTCGGCGGCAATGACTGGGCGCGTGCTTGGGCGGTAACAGCGAATGGTGCGCCGATGTTTCCGGTCGGACGCGGCACCGCAGGCGAACAGCAACGCGAAATTTCGCTGCGCTTTGGCGTCAACCTGATCATGCATGTGCTGACGGGCAACTATAAATCCGATCAGGTGCATGTGCCGGATCTGCTGGACCGGTTGGGGCAATGAATATGGGTTTGATCTTGCTGTGTCAGATGCTGGTGCATCTGACGCCTCCGGCGGGGATATTTAAGCTCGGACGATGCGAGGGGTCGTGGCTATGACCGGAACCGTGATTTTTGATCCGCTGATTCCGCTTTTCGGGGTCTATGTGCTGGCGGCGCTGGCTGTGCTGGCCGTCGCGCTGGCGATCTGGCGGCGTTTGCCGGGGTGGTGGTTGCGCGGTCTGGCGGGTCTGGCCTTGCTGGCAGCGATGGCCAATCCGTCGCTGCAACAAGAAGACCGCGCGCCGCTGAGCGATATCGTCATGGTCGTTGTCGATGAAAGCGCCAGCCAGCGGATTGCCGACAGGCCCGACCAGAACGAAGCGGCCCTTGCCAATGTCACGCAGCAGCTGAACCGGCAGCCGAATACCGAAATGCGTGTTGTCACGCTTGGCGATGCCCCAGGTGATCAGGGGACAGCCTTGATGTCGGCCCTGTCGCAAGCACTGGCCGAAGAACCACAGGGCCGGGTTGCAGGCATCATCCTGATCACCGATGGCCGCGTCCATGATATGGAAAACGCCCCCGCCCTGCCCGCACCGCTGCATGTTTTGCTGACAGGCGAGCCGGATGATTGGGACCGCCGCCTAGTCGTGTCCAACGCCCCTGCCTTTGCCATTCTGGGCGAGACCTTCAACCTGACCCTGCGGATCGAGGATCAGGGCGCCGCGCCGCCAACGGAATCGGTTGATCTGTCGATCTCGATTGATGGTGACACGCCGATGGTCCTGCCGGTGCCGGTTGGCCGCGACATTGAATTGCCGGTGCAATTGTCCCATGCGGGCATGAACGTGCTGCAATTCACCGTGCCGGACGCGGAAGGCGAATTGACCAACCGCAACAATTCAGCCGTCGTGCAGATCAACGGTGTCCGCGACCGGCTGCGCGTGCTGCTGGTATCCGGCGAACCACATCCGGGTGAACGGACATGGCGCAACCTGCTGAAATCGGATGCTGCCGTTGATCTGGTGCATTTCACCATTTTGCGCCCGCCGGACAAGCAGGACGGTGTCCCGGTCAATGAACTGTCGCTGATCGCTTTTCCCACGCGCGAGCTGTTTTTGGAAAAGATCGACGAATTCGATCTGATTATCTTTGACCGTTACCGCCGGCGCGGCATCCTGCCAAATGCCTATCTGGATAATATCCGCAATTATGTCGAACAGGGCGGCGCTGTTCTGGTCTCGTCCGGGCCGGAATATGGCGGGGCGGAAAGCATTTATCGCTCGCCCCTTGCTGCGATCCTGCCGGGTGCGCCGACTGCGCGCGTCTTCGAGGAAGGTTTCGTGCCGCAGATCACCGATCTGGGCGCGCGCCATCCGGTGACGGCAGGCCTTGACGCATTGTCGCCGCCTGCCGCTGAAGGCGACGGGCCGGGCTGGGGACGCTGGTTCCGGCTGGTCGATGTCAACGTACCGCCTGCGGCCTCTGTTGTGATGTCGGGGATGGATGACCGCCCGCTTCTGGCGCTGGACAGGGTCGGTGAAGGGCGTGTGGCGTTAATGGCGTCGGATCATTCATGGCTCTGGGATCGTGGCTATGAAGGCGGCGGGCCGCAGCTGGAATTGCTGCGCCGTCTGGCCCATTGGATGATGCGCGAACCCGAGCTGGAGGAAGAGGCATTGTCCGTTACCCCCACCGGCCAGCAGATGCGGATTATCCGCCGCACATTGGAAGACGAAGCTGCCGATGTCACAATCACCCATCCTGACGGGACAGAAACAATCGTTCCACTGACCGAAATATCCCCCGGCCGGTTCGAAGCGGTCTGGGATGCACCGGAAATCGGCCTTTACCGGCTGGATGACGGGACCGAAACCGCCGTAATCGCATTGGGGCCCGCTGCACCGCGCGAGTTTGAACAGACGATTGCCACAGGCGACGTGTTGGCGCCTTTGGTCGACAGCACACGCGGCGGGGTGATGCCGATTTCCGCCGGTGCTGTTGATATCCGTGCGGTGCGCGATGGCCGCCTTGCCGCGGGGCGTGGCTGGATCGGGATCACCCCGCGCGAGGCGTTCCAGACCGCGGATATCAAGATCTCGCCGCTGGTGCCGGCCTGGTTGTTCCTGCTGCTTGCCGCATTGTTCAGCATCGGCGCATGGCTGCGTGAAGGGCGGCGCTAGTCGCCCATCAGCACATTGCGCGGCATTGACGCAAATTCACGCGACCAGATGATCCACGCCACGACTGCAGTCGCCCCCACCAGCGCGCCCGGCCCCGCCAGCCATGCCAGCGCCGCCAATGCGAAATACATCGACCGCAGACCGCGGTTGAAATTCAGGGCTGCGCGGATGTTCAGTTCGGCCGCTTGCGCGGCGCGCGGAAAGGCGACCGGATCGGCAGGGTCGTTCGGCACAGAGGCCATGACCACCGCGCAATAGCCGAAAACCCGGTTCGACCAGACGAATTTCAGAAAACCATTGGTCAGGAACAGGGCGGCAAAGGCCAGTTTCATTTGCCAGATCAGGACGGGGACCTGTGTGTCCGTCACCTCTGCCGCGACACCGCGCAGGCTGTCGGTATTGCCCAACAGCGCCAGCACACCACCAATGGCAAACAGGCTGGTCGATGCGAAAAAGGCTGTGCCTTCGCGCAGACCGGCCAGGATCTGGCTGTCAAAAATCCGTGGTTCGCGGGTGACAAATACCTTCATCCAGTCGCGTCGTCGCTGTGACATCAACACCGTGACCGACAGCCGCTTGCCCCCCGGATGTTCGATTCGCCATCCGATCAGCGCCCATGCGCTGACAAGCGTGACGGCAGCGATGCCATCAAATAGGCTGAGAAGGGAAAGATGATCGAGTAATGTCATCCCGAATCTCTAGCTGGTCGTGGAAAGACTTGCCAGATGACAAAATTGGTAATATCTTTTTACCAGTCTAGCCGACCGGAGGTCAACCAATGCAAATGCCATTGCCCAATGCCCAAGTTTTGTCCCGCAAGGACCAGATTGTCACCCGCTTGGCCGATGTGTTGCCGGCAGATGCGCTGATGTCCGATGTCGCTGAAACCCGCGCCTATGAATGCGATGCGCTGACCGCGTATCGTTGCCCGCCTCTGGCGGTGGTATTGCCATCGACAACGGCACAGGTCGCGGCAGTGTTGAAAATTTGCCACGATATGGGCGTGCCCGTTGTGCCGCGCGGGGCGGGAACATCGCTTGCGGGTGGTGCTTTGCCGACGGCGGATTGCGTGATCCTTGGGGTGGCGCGGATGACCGATGTGATCGAGACGAATTACGGCGACCGCTATATTCGTGTGCAAACCGGCCGCACCAACCTGTCAGTGACAGGTGCGGTCGAGGCGGACGGGTTCTTTTATGCACCTGATCCGTCCAGCCAGCTGGCCTGCGCAATCGCAGGCAATATCGCGATGAATTCCGGTGGCGCGCATTGTCTGAAATATGGTGTGACCACGAATAACCTGCTGGGTGTCACCATCGTGACGATGGATGGCACCGTGATGGAGATTGGCGGCGCACATCTGGATGCGGGCAATCTGGACTTGCTCGGTCTGATCTGCGGATCAGAAGGGCAGCTTGGCGTCGTGACCGAAGCCACCCTACGCATCCTGCCCAAACCCGAAGGCGCACGACCTGTGCTGATGGGTTACGACAGTTCCGAAGTTGCCGGTCAGGTCGTGACTGATATCATCAAAGCCGGCATCCTGCCGGTCGCGATCGAGTTTATGGACCGCCCCTGCATCGAAGCGACCGAAGCTTTCGCCAAAGCCGGTTATCCGATCTGCGAGGCGTTGCTGATTGTCGAGGTCGAAGGATCCCCCGCCGAGATTGACGCACAACTGGCCCTGATCATGGACATCGCGCGCCGCCATAATCCGGTGGAACTGCGCGAGGCCAAGGATGCCGATGAGGCAGGCCGCATCTGGCTGGGCCGCAAATCTGCATTCGGCGCGATGGGCCAGATCAATGATTACATGTGTCTGGATGGCACGATACCGGTGTCGGCACTGCCCTTCGTGCTGCGCCGGATCGGTGAAATGTCCAAGGAATACGGTCTGGATGTTGGCAACGTGTTCCACGCAGGTGACGGCAATATGCACCCGTTGATCCTGTTTGATGCAAATAAGCCCGGTGATCTTGAACTGTGCGAGGCGTTTGGCGCAGATATCCTTAAGCTGTGCGTCGAGGTTGGCGGCTGTCTGACCGGCGAACATGGTGTGGGTATCGAAAAGCGTGATCTTATGCATGTGCAATTCGCCGCAGCCGATCTGGAAGCGCAGATGGCGGTAAAGGATGTGTTTGATCCTTTGTGGTTGTTGAACGCCGCCAAGGTGTTCCCGCTGGACAGCTCTGCGCCACGGCGCGCGGCTTGATCGGGGCTTTGCCGATTTCGTGTTGCAAGGGGGCTTTGCCCCCGGCCCTAGCGGGCCTCCCCCAGGATATTTTTACTCGGACGATGATATGACACCTGAGACTGAAGACGCGCTGGCGCAGATGGTTGTTGCAGCGACGGGCCCGTTGCGGATTGTGGGCGGCGGGACGCGCCCTGTGGGGCGCAGCACCGGGGCAGCGCTGTCGTTGGCGGGTATGACTGGGATCACGCTATATGAACCCGGCGCATTGACGCTGGTGGCCAGGGCGGGCACGCCGTTGGCCGAGATCGAAGCGGCACTGGCCGCCGAAAACCAGCGGCTGGCGTTTGAACCGATGGATCACCGCGTTTTGCTGGGCACCACTGGCGCGCCTACGATTGGCGGCATGGTTGCGGCCAATGTGTCCGGTCCGCGCCGGATTGCTGTCGGCGCCTGTCGTGATTTCATGTTGGGCGTGCGGTTCGTTGATGGTGCCGGGCAGATCATCAAAAACGGTGGCCGCGTTATGAAGAATGTCACGGGCTACGATCTGGTCAAGTTGATGACGGGGTCTTACGGCACGCTGGGTGTTTTGACCGAAGTATCTCTGAAAGTGATGCCCAACGTTGAAACGCAAGTGACGCTTGTGTTGCAAGGGCTGGATGATGCCAGGGCCGTTGCCGCGATGGCAGCGGCGATGTCGTCGCCTTTCGAGGTGACAGGTGCCGCACATGATCCGGCGGCAGGCCGCACGATGTTGCGGTTGGAAGGGTTTGCAGCGTCAGTCGATTACCGCGCAAAGGCCTTGGCAGGCGTGCTGGCGCCGTTTGGTGCGGTGGCGATTGAAGATGATGCAACCATATGGGCTGCGATCCGCGATGTGGCGGCTTTTGCCGATAAGCCCGGTGATGTCTGGCGGTTGTCTGTCAAACCATCCGATGCGCCAGCCCTTGTGGCTAAGGCGGGTGCGCGTGGCGTGATCTATGATTGGGCTGGTGGTCTTGTCTGGTTGCTGTGTGATGGTGATCTACGCGCGCGGCTGGGCGATTTTGCGGGTCACGCGACCTTGGTCCGTGGCACGGCAGATGTGCCGGTGTTCCAGCCGGAGCCTGCACCAATCGCAGCGCTGGCCGCTGGATTGCGGGCAAAGTTTGATCCGCGCGGGATATTTAATCCGGGGATGATGGGCTGATGCAGACACATTTTACACCAGAGCAATTACAAGACCCCAACATCCAGCGGGCGAACCAGATCCTGCGGTCTTGTGTCCATTGCGGGTTTTGCACGGCGACCTGTCCGACCTATCAGATTTTGGGCGATGAGTTGGACAGCCCGCGGGGCCGGATTTACCTGATCAAGGATATGCTTGAAAACGACCGCATTCCTGACGCCAAGACAGTCAAACATATCGACCGTTGCCTGTCATGCTTGGCCTGTATGACCACCTGTCCGTCCGGTGTTCATTACATGCATCTGGTCGATCAGGCCCGCGCCTATATTGAAAAGAATTACAACCGGCCTTGGTCGGACCGCGCCTTGCGCTGGATTTTGGCGCAGATCCTGCCTTACCCAATGCGGTTCCGGCTGGCGCTGTTGGGGGCCAAGATCGGGCGGCCATTCGCGCGGTTCATGCCCGATGCGCGCCTGCGCGCGATGCTGGAGATGGCACCACGGACCATTCCACCCGTCAGCCGCAACGATGATCCGCAGACCTTTGCGGTGGCGGATAAAAAGATGCGTGTGGCGCTGATGACCGGCTGTGCGCAAAAGGCGCTGAACACCGATATCAACGATGCCACGATCCGGCTGCTGACGCGTTTTGGTGCGGAAGTCGTCGTGGCCGAAGGTGCGGGCTGTTGTGGCGCACTGACCCATCACATGGGCAAGGAAACCGAAAGCCATGCCGCCGCCGCCGCCAATATCCGCGCCTGGGTGCGCGAGATGGATCAGGGCGGTTTGGATGCGATTGTCATTAATACTTCTGGCTGTGGCACCACGGTCAAGGATTACGGGCATATGTTCCGCAATGAACCGCTTGCTGCCGATGCGGCGCGGGTCAGCGCGATTGCGATGGATGTATCCGAGGTGCTGATGAAGCTTGATCTGCCCTCAGGCGAGGACAAAGGCACGAAGGTCGCCTATCACGCTGCCTGTTCGTTGCAGCACGGGCAGAAGATCAAAACCTTTCCAAAGGACTTGCTGAAAAAGGCAGGGTTTACCGTGCTGGAACCCGCCGACAGCCATCTTTGCTGTGGGTCGGCAGGCACCTATAACCTGATGCAGCCGGTGATTTCCAAGGAACTGAAGGCACGCAAGGTCAAGACGATAGAGGCGCTGACGCCCGATATTATCGCCGCAGGCAATATCGGCTGCATGATGCAGATCGGCAGCGGCACGGATGTGCCGATTGTCCATACGGTCGAGCTGCTGGATTGGGCGACGGGCGGGCCGCAGCCACCTGCGCTAACCGCACCCGGCAAGACCGCACTGCAAGTGCCGATCCTGCGCTAGCCTATGCGGGGTGTCCTGTGTATCCTGCGTCTGTCAGGCAGAGGATATCAGATGCGCCAGATCTTTCTTGCAGCGGTGATAGCGCTGGTCGGCGCCTTGCCTGCGCTGGCGCAAAGCGATCTGGTGCCGTTGCAGACACGGCAGGCCAGCACCGGCTGGGAGGCTGTAGGCAGGCTTGATATCGCGGGCAAAGGGTTTTGCACCGCCGCCCTGATCCGCGAACGCCTGATCCTGACGGCGGCACATTGTCTATACGATCATGACGGGTCACTGGTCACGCCGGACAGGTTTTCGTTTCGCGCCGGTCTGCGCGACGGGCGCGCCATGGCCACACGCAATGTGCTGCGTGCAGTCGGGCATCCGGGTTATACGCATCGCGGCGACACGACAGATGCCGCAGCCGTGGCAATGGATATTGCGGTGCTGGAACTTGACCGCCCGATCCGCGAAGCGCGCCTGCAACCTTATCCGATCGCTGACCGTCCGCTGGCTGGCGACGAGGTCGGCGTTGTGTCCTATGGCCGTGGCCGGGAAGACGCCGCAAGCCTGCAAGAGATGTGCACTGTACTCGGTCGCCAGACCGGCGTGATCGTGCTGACCTGCGATGTCGATTTCGGGTCCAGCGGGTCGCCTGTGTTCACCATGCGCGATGGCGAGGCACGAATTGCATCCGTTGTATCGGCTATGGCGCAGGTGGATGGGCAGAAAGTGGCGCTTGGCACGTCGCTGGAAGGGCCGCTGCATGTGCTGCTGGCACATTTTGCCGCTGCGCCACCGCGATTGGGGGGTGTGCAGCGTGTGCTCACGCTAGGCGAGCGTAACGATATCGGAGCGAAATTCATCACCGTCGACTAGGGTCTTGAAACCGCGGTTTTGCTTTCCAATATATGGCACATCGGGGTGCCAATCACGGGCCCCGCATCACCGGCCTGTCCGATAACGGAAGGCCAACCATATGTTATCGCTTGAGAAAAAGGATGACCAAAATGCGTAGTTTCGATTTGACACCACTTTACCGCGCCACTGTCGGCTTTGACCAGATTGCCGATCTGCTGGACCGGGCGCTGGCCACAGATGTGGGCCAGAATTCCTATCCCCCTTACAACATCGAAAAGACTGCCGATGACGGCTGGCGGATATCGATTGCTGCCGCTGGATTTGCCGCTGACGAACTGGCGATCGAGGTGAAAGACCGTGCCCTGCACGTCACCGCCCGCAAAGCCGAGGATGATGCAGAACGCAAATTCCTGCATCGCGGCATTGCCACCCGCGCGTTTGAGCGCCGGTTCCATCTGGCCGATCATGTGCAGGTCACAGGTGCGCTGCATGAAAACGGCATGCTGCATATTGACCTGATCCGCGAAGTCCCCGAGGCGTTGAAACCCCGCCGGATCGCGATTGCCGCTGGTGAGAAGATGCAAGCCAATCTGGTGGATGCCAAGGCGGTGAACTGATCCGCCGCTTGCGCGGCGGAGCGCGCCGCGCGGGAGTATTTGGAGAAATAAGAAGGGGGGCGCCGGAATTGACCGGCGCCTTTTTTAGTGGGCTTTAGCCCAGTTGGGGCCTTGGCCTGCATCGACGGCCAGTTTGACATCAAGTTTGACCGCAGGGTCGCTGGCGTTTTCCATCACCTGACGCGCGGCGGCGATCAGGTCTTCGGCGGCGTTTGCATCGACTTCGAAGATCAGTTCGTCATGCACTTGCAGCAGCATTTTTGCGGGCAGGTCGGCGATGGCAGCTGGCATACGGATCATCGCACGGCGGATCACATCGGCGGCGGTACCTTGGATCGGTGCGTTGATCGCGGCGCGTTTGGCGAAACCGGCCTGCGGGCCTTTGGCGTTGATTTCAGGCGTGTTGATCCGGCGGCCAAACAATGTCTGGACGTAGCCGTGATCTTTCGCAAAGGCGACGGTATCGTCCATATATTTGCGGATGCCGGGGAAGCGTTCGAAATAGCGGTCGATAAACCCCTGCGCATCGCTGCGCGGAATACGCAGGTTGCGGGCAAGGCCAAAGCCGGAAATGCCGTAGATCACCCCGAAATTGATCGCCTTGGCTTGCCGGCGGATATCGGGTGTCATCTGGTCCAGCGGCACATCGAACATTTCGGACGCTGTCATCGCATGAATGTCGATGCCGTCGAGGAAGGCTTGTTTCAGCGCGTCGATGCCGGCGATATGGGCAAGGATACGCAATTCGATCTGGCTGTAGTCGAGGCTGACGATGACATTGCCTGTGTCCGCGACAAAGGCTTCACGGATGCGCCGCCCCTCTTCCGACCGGATCGGGATGTTTTGCAGGTTCGGATCGGTGGACGCCAGCCGTCCAGTGATCGCCCCTGCGATGGAATAGGACGTATGCACGCGGCCTGTATCGGGGTTGATATGGGTTTGCAGCGCATCGGTATAGGTTGATTTCAGTTTCGCCAATTGCCGCCAGTCCAGAATGCGACGCGGCAGGTCGTGGATCGTAGCAAGGTCTTCCAACACATCGGCACCGGTGGAATAGGCACCGGTTTTGCCTTTGGCAGGTGTTTTGCCATCGGGCATCGCAAGGCTAAGGTCGTCAAACAGGATCTCGCCCAATTGTTTCGGCGATCCGACATTGAACGGGCGGCCTGCCATTTGCTGAATCTCGTCTTCCAGCCCGGCCATTTTCTGAGCAAAGGCGTTGGACATCCGCGACAGCGTATCGCGGTCGACCTTGATGCCATGCATTTCCATCTGCGCCAGAACCGGCACCAGCGGGCGTTCCAGGGTTTCATAGACCGTGGTCACACGCGACTGGTGCAATTGCGGCTTGAACATTTGCCACAAGCGCAGGGTGACGTCGGCATCTTCGGCTGCATATTTTACAGCCTCTGCGACAGGCACGCGGTCAAAGGTAATGGCAGATTTGCCACTTCCCAGCAGTGGCTTGATCGGGATTGGCGTGTGGGCCAGATAGCGTTCGGACAGCACATCCATGCCATGGTTATGCAGGCCCGCATGCATCGCGTAAGACATCAGCATCGTGTCGTCGATGGGCGCCATGGAAATCCCATGCCGCTCAAGGATCTTGGCGTCATACTTCACGTTCTGCCCGATCTTGAGGATCGCATCATCCTCCAGCACCGGCTTCAACGCC
>Ga0207421_10001255_pt1 | contig 32907 bp, 30 predicted proteins | sample SodLakKL_010_SED_4_FD_187542 | JGI IMG/M metagenome (GOLD analysis project Ga0207421, IMG submission 187542) | Alkaline sediment microbial communities from Lake Tanatar, Kulunda Steppe, Russia - 8KL_010_SED (SPAdes) (version 2) | ecosystem: Environmental > Aquatic > Non-marine Saline and...
AGCGGTCGTCAAGCCTACAGGGAGGTATTCACGGCGTCCCGCGAACAGGGCTGCGCCCTCCACTGGGATCCACCCCGCTGCCGTCAAGCCTACAGGGATGTATTCACGGCGTCCCGCCGGAGGGTCACGGACCTCCCCGGCGACGGTGCTACCCCGGCGGCGACGGTGCCACCCTCACGCGCGGGGGCAGGAGTGTCTAGCCGGTGGCGGTGCGGGCGAGGGCGGTGGCGAGGATCGGGGCGAGGAAGCGGCCGGTGTGGCTTTCGGGGGCTGCCGCGACGGTTTCCGGCGGGCCGGCGACCAGGATGCGGCCGCCGTTGCCGCCGCCTTCGGGGCCGATGTCGATCAGCCAGTCGGCGGTCTTGATCACATCCAGGTTGTGCTCGATCACCACGACGGTGTTGCCGTGGTCGCGCAGGCGATGCAGCACGGTGAGCAGCTGCTCGACATCGAAGAAATGCAGGCCGGTGGTGGGCTCGTCGAGGATGTACAGCGTGCGGCCGGTGTCGCGCTTGGACAGTTCGCGCGCGAGCTTGATGCGCTGGGCCTCGCCACCGGACAGCGTGGTCGCGTTCTGGCCCAGCTGGATGTAGGACAGGCCGACGTCCATCAGGGTCTCCAGCTTGCGCCGGATGGCGGGGACCGCATGGAAGAAGGTCAGACCATCCTCGACGGTCATCTCCAGCACCTCATGGATGCTGCGGCCCTTGTAGCGAACCTCGAGGGTCTCGCGGTTGTAGCGCTGCCCCCGGCACACGTCGCAAGGGACGAAGACGTCCGGCAGGAAGTGCATCTCGACCTTGATCACGCCGTCGCCCTGGCAGGCCTCGCAGCGGCCGCCACGCACGTTGAAGGAAAAGCGCCCGGGGCGGTAACCGCGGGATCGGGCCTCGGCCGTGCCGGCAAAGAGGTCCCGGATGGGGGTAAACAGCCCGGTGTAGGTCGCCGGGTTGGAGCGCGGCGTGCGCCCGATCGGGCTCTGGTCGATGTCCACGACCTTGTCGATCCAGTGCAAGCCGTCGATGCTGGCGTGGGCGGCCACCTTGTGGCTGCCGCGGTACAGCGCATTGGCCACGGCCGGGTACAGGGTGTCGTTGACGAGTGTGGACTTGCCGGAACCGGAGACCCCGGTGACGCAGGTGAGCAGGCCGACCGGAAAGGCGGCGTCGATGCCCTTCAGGTTGTTGCCGCAGGCGCCGCGAACGGTCAACAGGCGTTCCGGGTCGAGCGGTTGGCGCTGCACCGGGATCGGAATGGCCCGCCGCCCGGACAGGTACGCCCCGGTCAGGGAGTCGGGATGGGCCTCGATCTCGGCTGCGGTGCCCACGGCCACGATCTCGCCGCCATGGCGACCCGCACCGGGGCCGATATCCACCACGAAGTCCGCACGGCGAATGGCCTCTTCGTCGTGTTCGACCACGATTACGGTGTTGCCGAGATCGCGCAGATTGAACAGGGTTCGCAGCAAGCGTTCGTTATCGCGTTGGTGCAGGCCGATTGAGGGCTCATCCAGGATGTACATCACCCCAACCAGCGCCGAACCAATCTGGGAGGCGAGCCGGATCCGCTGCGCCTCGCCGCCGGATAGGGTTTCGGCAGGCCGGTCAAGGGTCAGGTATTCCAGGCCGACGTCGACCAGGAACCCCATGCGCGCGTCCAGCTCGTGCACGACCTTTTCGGCGATGCGTGCGAACCGGCCCGGTAGGGTGAGATTCTGGAAGAAAGCGCGGGCGTCGGCCACGCTCATACGGGTCAGGGCCGGCAGGTTTTGGTCGCGCAGGAAGACATTGCGGGCGCCGGCGTTCAACCGGGTACCATGGCATTCCCCGCAGGGGTGGTGGGCGAGGTAGCGGCCGAGTTCCTCGCGCACCGCCGGCGAGTCCGTTTCCCGATACCGGCGTTCCAGGTTCGGGACCACCCCCTCGAAGCGGCGCAATTCGGCGCGCGGCCGCCCGTCGCCGCCGGGATGGGTGAAGCGAATCTTTTCCGTCCCCGAGCCATGCAGGATCACGGCGCGCACCGCAGCCGGCAAGTCGACCCAGGGCGTCTCGACATCGAAGCGATAATGCGCGGCGAGACTCTGAAGCAGGCTGAAATACCAGGCATTGCGCCGGTCCCAGCCGCGCACCGCTCCGCCGGCCAAGCTGAGTTCCGGCTGCGCGACCACACGTTCCGGATCGAAGGACTGCCGGATGCCCAGGCCGTCGCAAGCCGGACAGGCTCCGGCCGGGTTGTTGAACGAAAACAGCCGGGGCTCCAGTTCCCGGATCGCATAGCCGCAGACGGGACAGGCGAATCGGGCGGAAAACACCAACGGTGCCCGTTCGGGTTCATCCATCCAGGCGACCAGGGCCATGCCCTCGGCCAGCCCGGTCGCGGTTTCGAAGGACTCGGCCAACCGTTGGCGCAGGTCCTCGCGCACCTTGAAGCGATCGATCACGATCTCGATATCGTGCTTGCGCTTGGGGTCGATGGTTGGTAGCGCATCGAGATCCACCACCTCGCCATTGATGCGCGCGCGCAGGAAGCCCTGGGCGCGCATCGCCTCCAGTTGCCGGACATGTTCGCCCTTGCGTCCGCGCACGATCGGCGCGAGCAGCATCAGACGCTCCCCCGGCGGCAACGCCAGCACTTGGTCGACCATCTGCGAGATGGTCTGGGCCGCCAGGGTGGTGCCGTGCTCCGGACAGCGCGGCTCGCCGGCACGGGCGAACAGCAGCCGCAGGTAGTCATAGATCTCGGTGATGGTGCCGACGGTGGAGCGCGGGTTGTGCGAGGTGCTCTTCTGCTCGATCGCAATCGCCGGCGACAGCCCCTCGATCAGATCGACATCGGGTTTTTCCATCATCGACAGGAACTGCCGGGCGTAGGTCGACAGGCTCTCCACATAGCGGCGCTGTCCCTCGGCGAACAAGGTGTCGAAGGCCAGCGACGACTTGCCTGACCCCGAGACCCCGGTGACCACGATCAGCCGCTCGCGCGGCAGATCCAGGTCGATGGCCTTCAGGTTATGGGTGCGTGCACCGCGAATCTTGATCGTATCCATCCGGCTTCCAGGAATTGCCGACGGCGTTGCGCCGAGCCGGCAATGGTAGCATTGCGCGCCGCGGTCCTCGACGATCCCGCAGTCCAGGACGGTTTCCCGGTAAGATGCGCTGTCCGACCGTTCGAACCCGATCGGGATCCAGAGCCACCCGCCTATGCCCGTCTCCGAATTTCGCGCCACCTCCGGCCTCGCGGCGATCTATTCCGTGCGCATGGCGGGCTTGTTCATGGTCCTGCCGGTGCTGATGCTGTATGTGGACGTGTTCCCGGGGGCCACCCCTTTGTTGATGGGCGTCGCGCTCGGCATCTACGGCCTGACGCAGGCTCTGCTGCAGATCCCCTTCGGCATGCTGTCCGATCGGGTGGGTCGCAAACCGTTGATCGCGGTGGGCCTGGTGTTGCTGATCATCGGCAGTGTGATCGCCGCGTTGGCGGAATCGGTGTACGGCCTGATCCTGGGGCGGGCCTTACAGGGCGCCGGTGCGGTGGCTGCTGTGGTGTTGGCGCTCACGGCGGATCTGATCGCTGAGGAACGGCGCACCCGCGCCCTGGCCGTGATCGGGCTGACCATCGGCCTGACCTTCACCGCCGCGATGGTGGTCGGGCCGCTGATCGATCGCGGCTTCGGCCTGTCCGGGATCTTCTGGGTGACCGCCGCGCTCGGCGTCGTGGCCCTGTTGGTGCTCTTTTTCTGGGTGCCCAAGGCTGCCCATGCCCGTCCGCACCCGGACATGGTGCCGGTCCCCGGCGGATTGCGCCAGGTGCTGCGCGACGGCGAACTGATGCGGCTGAACCTCGGTGCCTTCATCCTGCACACCACCCTGGCGGCCAATTTCCTCGTGCTGCCCGTCCTGCTGGTGACCCGGCTGGAACTGAATCCGGCGCTGCATTACCAGATCTACCTGCCAGTCCTGGTGCTCGGCTTCCTGTTGATGATCCCGGCGGTGATTCATGCCGAGCGCCGCCGGGCGATGAAGCCGGTGTTCCTGGTGGCGATCGGACTGTTGATCGCGGTGCAGGCGCTGTTGCCCTTCGCCCGGGACTGGTTCGCGCTGGGTCTGGCCTTGGTGTTGTTCTTCGCCGCCTTCAATTTGCTCGAGGCGGCCCTGCCCTCGCTGGTCGCGAAGACGGCGCCCGTGGCCGAGAAGGGCACCGCCATGGGCTTATTCTCCACCAGTCAGTTCCTGGGCATCTTCGCCGGCGGGACGCTGGGCGGACTGATCCTGACCTATGCGGGCGCCGCCGGGGTCTTCGGCCTGGGCTTGGCCGGTGCGATCCTCTGGTTGCTGGTGGCCCGCACCATGGCGCCGCCGAGCCATCTGGCCAATCGGGCCTATGCGTTGCCGGCGTGCTGGCAGGCGGCGCCCGGTGCCTTGCAGGCCCGCCTGGACCGATTGGAGGGCGTGGCGGAGGCACGGGTCAGTGCGTGCGAGCAGGCCGTGTACCTGAAGGTGGATCCGGCGCGTTTCGACGCCGCTGCCGTGCGCACCGTGTTCCGCGAGGCCGACCACGACGGCGAAGATGATCGCGAACGCGGGACCGAACCCGCGAAGGCGTGGCCCGCCGGTCGCTGAATCTCCTCCGCTGCCCAGCGCTGCCGGCAGGCGAGCGGGCAAGCAAGCGGTCGGACGCACTGCTTGGTACACTACGCGATCGAATTCAGCGACCCAATCCAACGAACAACGCACAAGGAGCAGCCATGGCCCGCGGAGTGAACAAGGTAATCCTGCTCGGCAATCTGGGTGCCGACCCCGAGAAGCGTGAAACCCCGGCCGGGCTCACCATCACCAGCCTGCGCATCGCCACCACCGAGCAGTGGACCGACAAGCAGACCGGTGAGAAGCGGGACAACACCGAGTGGCATCGGGTCGTACTCTTCGGACGTCTGGGCGAGATCGCCGCGCAGTACCTGAACAAGGGCTCGCAGGTCTACATCGAGGGCCGGATTCAGACGCGCAAGTGGCAGGACAAGGAGGGGCAGGATCGTTACACCACCGAGATCGTGGCCAACGAAATGCAGTTGTTGGGCGGCCGTGGCGGCGCACCGGGCGGTGATTCGGGCGATCGTGGCCGCGATCGCGGGCCGCAGGACGAGTGGAATGCGCCCAGCAGCCAGGCCCCCTCCGGTCGCAGCATCCAGGACGACGACGTTCCGTTCTAGGGAACATCTATTCCAAGCCGTAGACCAAGATGGCGGCAAGTCATTGAATAAAAAGGGAGCGGCCGGCGTCTGGGACGCCTGCGGGAGTCCGATATAAAGACCGGGTACGCCAGGGCTTGGCCGGCATTCAGCCGACGGCGGTCGTCGGCGGCATTTTTTCGCGCATGGCCTCGCTCATCGTGACATCGTGCACCACCATCACCGGCATCCGGGCATGGCGGATCAACCATTCGGTCGCGGACCCGGACATCATGCTCGCCAGTTGACTGCGTCCGCGCGTGCCGATCGCAATCAAGTCCGCGCCCCATTCCTCGGCATGCCGGGAAATCTCCTCGGGGGCGCTGCCAAAGGCCACCGCGCATTCCTCCCCATCACGGGCCCATTCCCGCAAGCGGGCCAGGGCGGTGTCCTCAGCGGCCTGGCGCATGTCCTTGGCCTGCAACGGCGAGGCGCCCGCCGAAAAGGCCCCCGCCGCGCCCGCAGCCACCTGCGAGGGCTTGATGACCGTGAACAGCAGTTTGGTCGCCTCGGGACAGTGCTGTCGTGCGACCGCGAGCGCTTCCGCGGAGCCTGTGGAAAAGTCGATCGCGATGAGTACTCGTTGCAGCATGCGTGGTTACCTTTATGGCTTCATGGAGACCCCGGGCACGGCAGTGGAGTCGCCCCCCGCCGCCGCCCCGTAGATTTACCAGCTGTACATTTACCAGCCGTACATCACCCGTTGTACATTCAAATGCGGTCCCAGGGATGGTACCCTCGGCGCACGAGTTCGAGGTGGAGCATGAAACCGCGGCACGCCGCGTGCAACCCCGGATCCGTGTTCTCGCGTCAAAGCCCCGCAGTTCCTCCCTCGGGCGCGCCTCGACCCCAGTGTATGGACCAGGATTACAGGATCTGAAACACACCTTCAGCCAATTCTGGCGCCGTCAGCGCGGCGTCTGGTTTTTCAATGTCCGCGGCGACCTGATTGCCGGCATTGTGGTGGCCTTGGCGCTGATTCCCGAGGCGATCGCCTTCTCGATCATCGCCGGACTGGATCCGAAGGTGGGCCTGTACGCGTCGTTTACCATGGCGGTGACCATTGCCTTTGCCGGCGGCCGGCCCGGGATGATTTCCGCGGCCACCGGTGCCATGGCGCTGCTGATGGTCACGCTGGTCGCGGAACACGGCCTGCAGTACCTACTGGCGGCGACCCTCCTGACCGGCGTCATCCAGCTGTTGTTCGCCTGGGCCAAGCTCGCGCGCTACATGATGTTCATTCCGCGCACGGTGCTGGTCGGCTTCGTGAATGCGCTGGCGGTTCTGATCTTCCTGTCGCAGATGCCGTATCTGATCGAAGGCGATGTGACGATGTGGCTGCTGGTCGCCGGGGGGCTGCTGATCATCTATGGGATGCCGATGCTCCCGTTCTGCCCCAAGGTGCTGCCGCCGCCGCTGGTGGCAATCGTGTTGCTGACACTGGTGGTGGTGTTGCTCGGTCTACCCACCATCAACGTTGGCGACATGGGCGATCTACCCTCCGGTCTGCCGGTGTTCTTGTTGCCGGACATTCCGTGGAACCTGGACACGCTATCGATCATCTTCCCGACCGCGCTGGCGCTCGCGATCGTCGGTCTGCTCGAATCGCTGCTGACCGCCTCGATCCTCGACGATCTGACCGACACTCCAAGCGGCAAGAATCGCGAGGCGCAGGGCCAGGGCATCGCCAATATCGTGACCGGGTGTTTCGGCGGCATGGCCGGCTGCGCGATGATCGGGCAATCGGTGATCAACATCAAATCGGGTGGCCTGGGGCGGCTCTCCACCCTCGCAGCGGGGCTGTACCTGCTGTTTTTCATCCTGGTGCTCGGCGACCTGGTCTCGCTGATCCCGATGGCGGCGCTGGTGGCGGTGATGCTGATGGTTTCCTTCGCCACCTTCGACTGGAGTTCGCTCACCACGCTGCACCGACTGCCGCGTGCCGATGCGACGGTGCTGATCGTGACCGTCGCGACCGTGGTGATCACCCATGACCTGTCCAAGGGCGTGCTCGCCGGGGTGCTGCTGAGCGCGGTATTCTTCGCGCGCAAGATCGCGAATTCGATCCACGTGGACAGCCGCCGGCCGGAGGGCAGCGCGACCCGCACCTACACGGTGCGCGGTCAGCTCTTTTTCGTCGCCGTCGACAAGTTCATCGACAGCTTCGATTATCGCGAGCCGGTGCACCATGTGGTCATCGACCTGCGTCATGCCTCGTTGTGGGACAGCTCGGGTGTCGCCGCGATCGACAAGGTGGTCGGCAAGTTCCGGCGCAACGGCATGGAGGTCGAAGTGAAGAGCCCCGCGGGTGAGAGCGGAGAACTGCACGAGAAGCTCGCGCAACACCACAAGGGCGTGGATCTGAGCGCAAGCGGGGGGCATTGAGTGCAAACGCGCCCGTCTCTGCGCGCCTGGCGGTCCTTGCGCCAATCAGACACCCGTTTCAGACCTTTTGATGGCCTATCCAGGGGCTTCTGGAAGCGGTTCTCGATGGTGCTATCCTGGGTGTCATGGAATTACGGTGAATGGCTCCTACCAAATAAATGGCGCATACCCAGTGAAAGAATTTACAAACAAAGTAATCGCCCATGATTTTTCCGCCGACTCGGGACGGTGTGCCGATGGACACTAGCCGCCTGATCATCGATGCCGATGGTCATGCAGTGGCCAGCAGCTTGACCATCCGCAAGGTCTTCATCCAGACGCATGGCTGCCAGATGAACGAGTACGACTCCGCGCGCCTGGTCGATCTGCTGCAGGCCGCTTATGGTGCGGAAGTCACGGCGGATCCGGCCAGCGCCGATCTGCTGTTGCTGAACACCTGTTCGATCCGCGAAAAGGCGCAGGAGAAGGTCTTCTCGCTATTGGGCCGCTGGCGTGAACTGAAGCGGCGCCGACCGGAGGTGATCATCGGCGTCGGCGGGTGTGTGGCCAGTCAGGAGGGTGCCGCCTTGCGCGAACGCGCACCCTACGTGGACCTGGTCTTCGGCCCGCAGACGCTGCATCGGCTGCCGGCGCTGATCGAGGAATCGCGGCGTACCCGTTCGGCGGTGGTCGACATCCGCTTTCCCGAGATCGAGAAGTTCGATCGGCTGCCCGAGCCGCGCGCCACGGGTGCGAGTGCCTTTGTGTCGGTGATCGAGGGCTGCAGCAAGTACTGCAGCTTCTGCGTGGTTCCCTACACCCGCGGCGAGGAGATCAGCCGGCCCTTCGACGACGTGATCGCCGAGGTCGCATCGCTGGTGGCGCAGGGGGTGAAGGAGATCCACCTGCTGGGCCAGAACGTGAATGCGTATCGCGGCCCGACGCACGATGGGGAGATCGCCGATCTGGCATTGCTGATCCAGTACGTGGCCGCGGTGGACGGCGTCGAGCGTATTCGCTTCACCACCTCGCACCCGGTGGAATTCTCTGACCGCCTGATCCAGGCTTACGCCGAGCAGCCGAAGCTGGTCAGTCACCTGCACCTTCCGGTGCAGAGCGGCTCGGATCGAATCCTGGCGCAGATGAAGCGGGGCCATACGGTGCTCGAATACAAGTCCCGCATCCGCCGCCTGCGCGCGGTACGTCCGGATCTCGATCTGTCCTCGGATTTCATCGTCGGATTCCCCGGCGAGACGGACGCCGATCATGCCGCTACGCTGGACCTGATCCGGGAACTCAACGTCGATTTTTCGTTCAGCTTTATTTATAGTCCGCGCCCCGGCACCCCGGCGGCAAGTCTGCCGGACGACGTACCGATGGCGGTCAAGAAAGCGCGGTTGCAGGAATTGCAGGGCCTGGTCGAGGCGCAGGGTCGCGCGCGGAATCGTGCGATGGTCGGCGGGATCGAGCGCGCGTTGATCGAGGGCCCCTCCCGACGCGATCCCGGCGAGCTCGCAGCGCGTACCGGTAACAACCGGGTGGTCAACTTCATCGGCACAGGACAGGACATCGGCACGATGGTGGAGCTGCGAATCACCGAGGCCCAACCGCATTCCCTGCGTGGCGTGCCGATCGCGACCGGCTGCACCGAGTTTCGCCACAGCGGCCCGACCCACGTCGACCCGACTCACGCCGACCCGAGCCCGGGGTTCCCGATCCATGTCCCAGAATCGCGCTGATCTCACGCTCGACCCCGGCGATCAGGAAACCCTGTCGCGGCTCTGTGGTCCGCTGGATGCCCATCTGCGCCTGATCGAAACGCGTCTTGGCGTGAGCATCCACAACCGGGGTGCACGGTTCAATATCACCGGTCCCGAGGCCATGGTGCCAGCCGCCGAATCCCTGCTGCGGGAGTTGCATCGGATGGCGCAGGAGGAACCGGTGAGCCTGGAACATGTGCATACCGCGTTGCAGGAGGCGCATCTGGCGCGCTTGGCCGAACCCCAACAGAAGGACCCGCAAGAGCCGGTGCTGCGCCTGCGCCGCGCGGTGATCCGCGGTCGGGGTCCGCGTCAACAGCGCTACCTGCGCGCGATCACCGACTACGACCTGAGCCTCGGCATCGGCCCCGCCGGGACCGGTAAGACGTACCTCGCGGTGGCCGCGGCGGTCGCTGCACTGGAGCAGGACCAGGTTCGGCGGCTGGTGCTGGTGCGCCCGGCGGTCGAGGCCGGTGAGCGCCTGGGCTTCCTGCCGGGCGATCTGGCGCAGAAGATCGACCCCTACCTGCGGCCGATGTACGACGCGCTGTACGAATTGCTGGGTTTCGAGCAAGTGGCGCGGCTGATGGAGCGCCAGATCATCGAGGTCGCTCCGCTCGCCTACATGCGCGGGCGCACCCTGAACGAGTCCTTCATCATCCTCGATGAGGCGCAAAACACCACCGTCGAGCAGATGAAGATGTTCCTCACCCGTCTGGGCTTCGGCTCCACCGCGGTGGTCAATGGCGACGTGACCCAGATCGATCTTCCGCGCGGGCAGCTCTCCGGGTTGCGCCACGCTGCACGGATTCTGGAGCACGTGGACGGCGTTCACATCACTCATTTCCTGGCCGAGGATGTGGTGCGCCATCCGCTGGTTCAGCGGATCGTCGAGGCCTATTCGGCCCACAGTCATGCGGCCGAGTCGGGATCGAATGCTTGAGGTGCGGGTGCAGTATGCGCTGCCTCGTGCCGGGCTGCCCGCTGCCCGGACCTTGCACCGGGCCGCACAGGCGGCTTGGCGGGGGATCGGCGCGGCCGAGCTCGCGTTGCGCGTGGTCGATGCCGATGAAGGCCGTCACCTCAACCAGACCTTCCGGGGCCAGGACACGCCGACCAATGTATTGTCGTTCCCGGCACCCGCAGAGGCCGCTGGTGTGATGGCGATGCCCTATCTGGGTGACCTGGTGTTGTGCGCACCGGTGCTGGTCCGTGAAGCGCAACAGCAGAACAAGCCGCTGGCGGCCCATTTTGCCCACATGGTGGTCCATGGCATGCTGCATTTGCAGGGCTTCGATCACCAGATGCCGGAGCAGGCGCAGGCGATGGAGCAGATCGAGCGCGAGATCCTCGCGGACTTGGGTCATCCGGACCCCTACGCCGAGGCTTGAGACCCCGGCGTGGGCGCCGTTGCGGTGACCCGATCCGGCATGCATGCGACATGTCGATGCGACCTTTGCTCGTGGACTCGAGGCCGCCTACGGGCCGTTCGGGGCCGCAGTTGTGTAGACCCATCCGGGATGCAGGTCCTGCCGACCCGGCGGCATTGGCGAACTGACTGGACATGATGCCCGAATCGAACCGTTCCGAAGACCCTCCCTCTCCCCGCGGATTGCTCGATCGCCTGGGCTCGATGATCTCCAGCGAGCCCAGGGATCGCCAGCAATTGCGAGACCTTCTGCGCGCTGCCCAGGCGCGGGAGCTGATCGACCCGGAGGCGCTGACCATGCTCGAGGGTGTGCTCACCGTCGCCGAGATGCAGGTGCGCGACATCATGGTGCCCCGGGCCCAGATGGAGACCGTACGCCGCGAGGCGGCGCTCGGCGAGATCCTGCCCGAGGTGGTGGCCTCCGCCCATTCGCGCTTGCCGGTGATCGTCGACAATCGGGACGAGGTTGCCGGGATCCTGCTGGCGAAGGACCTGCTGCGCTTCTTCGCCTCGGAGGCCCCGGAGACCTTCGACATGCAGGAGATCCTGCGCCCGGCGGTCTTCGTGCCGGAGAGCAAGCGCCTGAACGTGCTGCTGAAGGAATTTCGCCTGAGCCGTAATCACATGGCCATTGTGGTGGACGAGTATGGCGGTGTGGCCGGGCTGGTCACCATCGAGGACGTGCTGGAACAAATCGTCGGCGAGATCGAGGATGAGCACGACGTCGAGGACTACCTGACGCAGATCATGCAGCACCCGGGAGGGCGCTACACCATCAAGGCACTGACTCCGATCGAGGAATTCAACGCCTATTTTCAGACCCGCTATGATGACGAGGTCTTCGATACCATCGGTGGTCTGCTGTTGTCGTACTTTGGCCGCGTGCCCCGCCGAGGTGAGAGCATCGTCGTCGACGGCATGCAGTTTCGGGTGCTGCGTGCGGATAACCGCCGCCTGCACCTGGTGGAAATGCGCCCGGTCACGGAACACGCCGCCCCCAAGGAGAGCCCGGGCGTTTGAGGCGTCGTCGCGCCGACGGCCATGCGTCCCCCGAGCCCGCCGGCGGCTGAACTCACAGCCGGCCCGGCGTCGTAGGCGGTCTTGCCAGGGCATGGGACCCGTACCGTCTATCGGGTCGTCTGCTGGACGCCTGCCGGAAAGGTCGGAAAAGCTCGCTGCGAAAACCGTCTGAATGCCGACACCCGATGAGGATCCAGGGTCTAGATGATGCCCCGTACCCCGCCCACCCCGGTTGCACCACCGTCGGAGCCGTTGCTGCGCCTACGCGGACGCCCGCTGATCGGCTGGCCGGCGACCGGCTTGTCCCTGCTCTGTGGCGCGACATTGGTACTGGCCTTTGCTCCCTTCGATCTCTACCTGCTGGCCCCCCTGGCGTTGGCGTTGTGGTTCGCCGTTCTCCGCAGTGCCGAGCCGCGCGCGGCCCTGCGGCATGGCTATGCCTTCGGCCTGGGTTTCTTCGGTTTCGGGGCCAGCTGGATCTTCAACAGCCTGCTGATCTTCGGCGAGGCACCGTGGTTATTGGCCACACTGATCACCGTGCTGTTCGTCCTGTATCTGGCCCTGTATCCCGCCCTGCTGGCCGGGGTCGCGGCGCGCTTGTTGAACCGCGCCGCGTTGCTGCCCTGGTTGCTGGCACTGGCGGCCGGCTTCGTGCTGCTGGAGTGGCTGCGCGGCTGGTTCTTGTCGGGTTTCCCCTGGTTGTTGGTCGGGCATGTGCTGCTGGACAGTCCGGCCGCGCACTGGCTGGCGTGGTTCGGAGAGACGGGTGCCAGCGTGCTGGTGGTCTTGATCGCCGTGGCATGGGTGCTGCTCCTCGCGCGCCGCGTGGCGGCCGGCGCGGCCTTGCTGGCGGGCTTATTGGCGCTGTCGGTGGCGATGCTGCCGCTGCGCTGGATCGAGCCGGCGGGGCCCGCCCTCAGCGTGGGCATCGTGCAGGGGAATATCGATCAGGAAAGCAAGTGGGCGGCGGATGGCGTGACGCGGGCGCTGTCCCTGTACGGTGATCTGAGCGAATCGGCCGCCGGCGTCGATCTGCTGGTCTGGCCGGAAACCGCCATTCCGGCCTTCCATCACGAAGTCGCTCCCGCACTGGAACGTCTGTCCGCGCGGCTGGAGGCGCAGGGTACCGAGCTGGTGACCGGAATCTTCGACTACATGCCATCCCATTCCGGCTCATCCGACTCCGGGCCATCTGCACCCGTGATGCACAACAGCATCGTGCATGTCCCCAGCGGGGCGACCTACGACAAGCGCCAGCTGGTGCCCTTCGGCGAGTACCTGCCGCTGCGCCGGCAGCTGACCTGGTTGGATCGCCTGCTCGACATCCCGATGTCCGATCTGAGCCCGGGTTCCCGTGGTGGTCCCGTGGCGATGGCGGGGCAACTGGCGGGCCTGTCCGTTTGTTATGAATCCGCCTATGCCCGGCACATCCGCACGAGCCTTCCCGAGGCCAGTCTGCTGATCAATGTCAGCAACGATGCCTGGTTTGGCGCGACCTTGGCGCCGCATCAGCATTTGCAGATTGCCCGGGTGCGCGCCCTTGAAATGGGACGGCCGATGATCCGTGCCACCAACACCGGGGTCTCGGCGCTGATCGCCGCCGATGGCCGGGTTACGGCCCGAAGCGGACTGTTTACCCGCGAGGTCCTGCGAGGTGAGGTCCTCCCGCAGCAGGGCTACACCCCGGCCGCCCGCTTCGGTCCCTGGCCGGCGCTGCTGCTGGTAGCCGGCCTGCTGGGACTGGCGCTGCGCTCGGGGCGCAGCACCTGAGGAACCGCGCAGGCAATGGCTAGTCCGACCCTTCCGGGGCGGGGCCACGACGGTGGAAGCGGGTGTGGTGGCAATGCGGACAGGGTGGAATGCGGCCCACCCGGGACAGGTGGGTGGTGCCCCCGCAGTCGAGGCAGGTCAGCTCGCCCGGGCCGGTGACCTCGCCGGTGTGCCATTCGCCGACCCGGTAGGCCTGGGCGGCCAGTGCGGCCCATTCCACCTTGGTGTGGTCGGCGATGGAACCCAAGGCGTTCAACACGCTCGCCTCGATGAGCGTGAGGTCGATGCGCAGCCACTCGCGCCAGTCCGAGCGAGGTCCTTCGTCCAGGAACAGCCCGAGGTCGTGCAGATCCCGGCGCACGGCCTCAATCGCCTGTTCGGCCTCCTCGGTGCTGAGGGTGTGGCGTTCGGCGACGCGAGTGCGCGCCTCTACCAGCAGGTCGTTCAACGACACCTGGCGGCGATTCGGCGAGGCTTCCAATTCGTCGGAGACATGCTGCAGCATCTCGCTGTAGGCCGCCTCGATCCGGTCGCCGTTGCCGCCTGGGCCTTCTTCGTGCTTGGTGTTCATCCCCGTTTCCTCGTCACGTCCACCTTGGAAGGGCACGGACGGCCGTCATCCCGTCGTCGCCGTGCATGCTGCGCGGCCCCTCGGTACGGCCGCCCGCTCGGCATCGGTCCCCCGAGAAGACTCCGGGGTGGCCCGGAGCTTGCCCGGGGGTTGCCCCGCGCTTGCCCCGACATACCGAACGCGATGCCGCGGGAAGCCCGGCCAGAAACCGCGCTTCCCAGTCGATACGGTAGCACGTCACCCCCAGGTTGCCATCCGCCAGCAGGGACCTGCTTGGAGGCCGAGCGACGGGGCTGGTATTCTCCGCTTCCCGGTCTATCCCCAGGATGCATCCCCCATGCAGGAAAGCTACGATCCCGCCGTGGTCGAGACCACCGTGCAGCAGCGATGGGAAGGCGATCAGTGCTTCGTCGCGCGGGAAGACGATGGGCGCGAACCCTTCTACTGCCTGTCGATGTTTCCCTATCCCTCGGGGAAACTGCACATGGGGCATGTGCGCAACTACACCATCGGGGATGTGATTGCGCGTTTTCAACGCATGCAGGGCCGCAACGTGCTGCAACCGATGGGCTGGGACGCCTTCGGGCTGCCGGCCGAGAATGCGGCCATTGCCCATGGCGTGCCCCCGGCTGCCTGGACCCGACAGAACATCGGCCAGATGCGGACCCAGCTCCAGCGCCTGGGCTTTGCTTATGACTGGAGTCGGGAGCTCGCGACCTGCGAGCCGGCCTACTACCGCTGGGAGCAATGGCTGTTCCTGCGCCTGCTGGAGAAGGGCCTGGTCTACCGCAAGCAGGCGACGGTGAACTGGGATCCGGTCGATCAGACCGTGCTCGCCAACGAGCAGGTCATCGACGGTCGCGGCTGGCGCTCGGGCGCGCGGGTCGAACGGCGCGAGATGCCGCAATGGTTTCTGCGCATCACCGACTATGCCGACGAACTGCTCGAGTCCTTGGACGGCCTGGACGGCTGGCCGGAACAGGTCCGCGCGATGCAACGCCACTGGATCGGGCGTTCGGAGGGCGTGGAACTCGAGTTTGCCTGCGAGGACGGTACCGCGCTGAAGGTCTATACCACCCGTCCGGACACCCTGATGGGGGTCAGCTATCTGGCGCTGGCCCCGGAGCATCCGCTGGTCGGTCGGCATCTGGGTGCCGATCCGGAACTGGCCGCTTTCGTGGCCGATTGCCGTCAGCGCGGCCTGGCGGAGGCCGACCTGGCGACGATGGAGAAGCTCGGCCGGCCCCTGGGCCTGCACGCCCGGCATCCGCTCAGCGGCGAGACAGTACCGGTTTGGGTGGCCAACTTCGTGCTGATGGAATATGGCACCGGGGCGGTGATGGCCGTCCCCGCCCACGATGAGCGCGATCACGCTTTCGCGCGGCAGTACGGACTGCCGATCCGCCAGGTGATCGAGCCGCTGGACGGGCGGCCCTGGGACATCGAGGCCCAGGCCTTCACCGAACGCGGGCGTCTGATCGCCTCCGGGGCCTTCAGCGGGCTGACCTCGGAGGCGGCCTTCGCGGCGATCGCCGAGGCCCTCGAGGCGCAGGGTCTGGGCCGGCGCATGCGCAATTACCGCCTGCGCGACTGGGGTATCTCGCGCCAACGCTACTGGGGCTGCCCGATCCCGGTGATCCACTGCGGCAGCTGCGGCGTGGTGCCGGTGCCGGAGGCGGACTTGCCGGTGGTGCTGCCGGAGGACGTGATCCCCGACGGTGCGGGCTCGCCGCTGGCCCGCCTGGCGTCCTTCCACGAGGTCGTGTGCCCTGACTGCGGGCGGCCGGCGCGGCGCGAGACCGACACCTTCGACACTTTCTTCGAGTCGTCCTGGTATTACGCACGCTATTGCTCGGTCGACAACCCGCAGGCGATGCTCGATGCTCGCGCCGACCACTGGCTGCCGGTGCATCAATACGTGGGCGGCGTCGAGCACGCGGTACTGCACCTGTTGTATGCCCGGTTCTTCCACAAATTGCTGCGCGACGAGGGCCTGCTGAGCAGTGACGAGCCGTTTCAGCGGCTGTTGACCCAGGGCATGGTGATCGCCCCCACCTTCTACCGGGAGCATCCCGACGGCAGCCGAGACTGGATCAATCCGACCGATGTCGAACTCACCCGCTCCGCCGACGGCACCGTAACCGCTGTGGAGCGGGCGAGCGGCGAAGCGGTGGCCGTCGGCAGCATGGAAAAGATGTCCAAGTCCAAGAACAACGGCGTCGATCCACAGGCCCTGATCGATCGCTACGGGGCCGACACCGCACGCCTGTTCACGATGTTCGCCGCGCCGCCGGACCTGTCGCTGGAATGGTCGGACTCGGGGGTCGAGGGGGCCTATCGCTTCCTGAAACGCCTGTGGCGGCAGGTCTACGAGGGGGTGCAGGCCACGACGACGTCGATCCGCCCGGATCCGGAGCGCCTGAGCCCGGCCGCGGGCGCGCTTCGGCGCAAGCTGCATCAAACCATCGTCAAGGTCACCGACGACCTCGGTCGGCGCCAGACCTTCAACACCGCCATCGCGGCCAACATGGAGTTGTTGAACGAGGTCGCCCGTCTTCCGGACGCCGACCCGGATGCGCCGGCCGTGCGTCAGGAGTGCCTGAACGGGATCGTGCTGATGCTGGCGCCGATCGTGCCGCATATCAGTCAGGTGCTCTGGGAGCACCTGGGACACCATGGCCTGATCGCCGAGGCGGCCTGGCCCACCGCCGATCCCCAGGCGCTGACCGTCGACGCGGTTACCCTGGCGGTGCAGGTGAACGGCAAGCGCCGCGGCGAGATCGAGGTCCCGGTCGACGCAAGTCGTGAGGCCGTCGAGGCGGCGGCCCGCGCGGATACCCACGTGCAGCGTCACCTGGAGCACCAGACCGTCGTCAAGGTCATCGTGGTCCCGGGTCGCCTCGTGAACCTCGTGGTAAAGCCCGCATGACGACTCTTCGCATGCCCGTCGGCCAAACGCTGGTGCTGGTACTCGCCCTGCTGCTCACCAGCTGCGGTTTCCAGTTGCGCAGTGCCCCGGACTGGTCCGCCGAACTCGACCCGGTCTACATCGGCGGCTTGGGACTTCGCGATCCCCTGTACCTGACGCTGGTGCAAAGCCTGCGCGGCGCCGGCGTGCAGGTCCTCGCCACACCGACGCCCGGTGCCACCGCCCTGCGGGTGCTGCGTCTGGGTGAGGAGCGCCGGGTGTTGTCGGTCACCGGTGCCGCGCGCATCAGTGAATACGAACTGACCCGGGTGCTCGAGGCCGAACTGTGGCTGCCCGACCGGCCGGAGACGTTGCCGCTGAACCGCCTGGAGGTCAGTCGGGTGTATGTCTTCGATGCGGCCGCGGTGCTGGCCCAGAGCGAGCGTGAGGACGAGCTGCGCCAGGCGATGAACCGGGATCTGGTGCGGCAGTTGCAGCTGCAGGTGCAGGCGATCCTGGACCAACCGCCGGCGGCGACCGCACCGTGAACCGTCGATGACGCTGGATCCGCAGCAGCTCGAGGCGGCGCTCGCGCAGGGCTTGCGGCCGGTCTACGTGATCCTCGGCGAAGAGCCCCTGCAGGCCCTGGAGGCCGCCGACAGCATTCGGGCGGCGGCGCGAACCGCGGGCTTTGCCGACCGAACGGTGCTGGATCTGTCGGCCCGCGACGATTGGGGCCGCCTGGAGGCCGCGGTGCGCGACCGCTCGCTGTTTGCAGCGCGTGGTCTGATCGACCTGCGTCTGCCCTCCGGCAAGCCCGGTACGCAGGGCGCCGCCCACCTGAAGCGCTACGCGCAGGATCCGGCGCCGGATCTGATCCTGCTGCTGCAGCTGCCGCGCCCGGATGGCGATCTGCGCCGCGCCGCCTGGTTCAAGGTGCTGGAGCGGACCGCGGTGATGGTGCATGCCCGTCCGGTGCCGCCGGCGCGTCTGGGGACCTGGATCCGCGAGCGCCTGAGTCGGGCCGGACTCGGCATTCGGCCCGACGCGCTGGCGTTGCTGGCCGCGCGCGTCGAAGGCAACCTGCTGGCGGCCCGCCAGGAAGTGGACAAGCTGAGCCTGATGGGCGTCACCGAGGTCGATCTGGAGACGCTGCAGCAAGGCCTGGCCGACGCCGCGCGTTTCGACCTGTTCGCGCTACCGGCGACCGCCCTGGCCGGCGACGGCCCCCGGGCGCTGCGCATGCTCCAGGGCATGCTCGCGCAAGGGCAGCCGGAACCGCTGATCCTGTGGGCATTGAGCCGGGACATCCGGGCGCTGGCCCAGGCCGCGCAGCGCCGGTCGGCCGGCGAGCCGGTCGGCAGCGCGGTGAAGGGCTTCTGGGGAACCGACCTGGCGGCCCTGCGCAAGGGCCTGGAACGGGTGTCGCCGGCGACCAGCCTGGCGTTGCTGGCGCGTGCCGCGGCGGCCGATCGGGTGGTCAAGGGGCAGGAACCGGGCAACGCCGGCAGGCACTTGCTAGACTTGGTCGCAGCCCTGTCGGGCCAGCCCCTGGAGGGCGGGAGAGAACCCTGAAGATGAACGCCCTGAAATGAACGTCCTGAATTCCCAAGCCGATGTGCTCCCCACCGAGATCCCCGCCTACATGCAGGCCCTGGGGCGGTCCGCGCGCGCGGCCTCGCGCATCGTGTCCGAGGCCGAGTCGGGGCATAAAAACACGGCCCTGCGGGCGATCGCCGATGTGCTGCTGGGGCAGCGTGAGGTTCTGAAGGCGGCCAACGCCCGCGACCTGGAGGCTGCCCGGGCGAATGGTCTGGACGCGGCGATGCTCGATCGCCTCACCCTGACCGATGCCCGGATCGAGGCGATGGCCCAGGGTTGTCGCGAGGTCGCCGGTTTGCCCGATCCGGTCGGGGTGATCACCGACCTGGCCTACCGGCCCTCGGGCATCCAGGTCGGGCGAATGCGCGTGCCGCTCGGCGTGATCGGCATCATCTACGAATCCCGGCCGAACGTGACCGTCGATGCGGCGGCGCTGTGTCTGAAGTCGGGCAATGCCACCGTGCTACGGGGGGGCTCCGAGGCCGCCCATTCGAACCGGGCGTTGGCGGAGATCATCCAGGCCGGCGTGGTCGCCGCGGGCCTGCCGCGAGAGGCGGTGCAGATCGTCGCAACGACCGATCGCGCGGCGGTCGGCGAATTGCTGCGCATGTCCGATCATATCGACGTGATCGTGCCGCGGGGCGGCAAGGGCCTGATCGAGCGTGTGAGCCGGGAGTCTCGGGTGCCGGTGATCAAGCACCTGGACGGCGTCTGTCATGTGTACATCGACGCGCAGGCCGATGCTGACAAGGCCGTCGCGGTGGCGGTGAATGCCAAGACCCAGCGCTACGGCACCTGCAACACGATGGAGACCCTGCTGGTGCACGCCAGCCGGGCCGCCGAGGTGCTGCCGCAGCTGGCGAGTGCCTATGCCCGGCACGCGGTGGAGTTGCGCGGCTGCGAGCGCACCCGGGCGATCCTCCCCGCGATCCAGTCCGCGACCGAGGGCGACTGGGCCGAGGAATACCTGGCGCCGGTGCTCGCGATCCGCGTGGTCGATTCGCTGGATCAGGCGATGGACCACATCGCAACCTACGGCTCCCAGCACACCGACAGCATCGTGACCGAGGACTGGACCACCGCGCGCCGCTTCCTGCGCGCGGTCGATTCGAGCTCGGTGATGGTCAACGCCTCGACCCGCTTTGCCGACGGCTTTGAATACGGCCTGGGCGCGGAGATCGGCATCAGCACGGACAAGTTGCATGCCCGCGGTCCGGTGGGCCTGGAGGGGCTGACCACACAGAAATACGTGGTCCTGGGCGATGGTCATGTGCGCACCTGAGCGCGAGGCCCGGGATCGCTGCGGCGTGGTCTTGTGATCGGCGTCCTCGGCGGCACCTTCGACCCCATTCATTTCGGTCATCTGCGCCCGGCCCTGGAGATCCACGAGCAGCTGCAGCTCGATCAGCTGCATTTCGTGCCCTCCAATATACCCCCTCACCGCGCGGCGCCGGCCATCCCGGCCCGGCATCGCCTGGCGATGCTGGAGCACGCGATCGCCGGGGTTCCGGGCTTTCGGGCCGATCGCCGCGAACTCGACCGGCCCGGCCCCTCCTATACCGTCGACACCCTGCGCGACCTGCGCGCCGAATTCGGACCCGACATCCCGCTCGTGCTGATTCTGGGCATGGATGCCTTTGCCGGCCTCCACACCTGGAACCGCTGGCGGGAGATCCCGCGCCTGGCGCATGTGCTGGCCGCACATCGCCCCGGTAGCGAGCTGGCCACCGATGCCCCCTTTTGCCGCGAAATGGTGCTCGCCGAAGCGCCGGCGGACTTGCGTGGTCGCGCGTGCGGCCGGGTCTTCTTCCAGGGCGTGACCCAGCTGGATATCTCTGCGACCCGCATCCGGGCCGACCTCCGTCGAGGTCTGAGCCCGCGTTATCTCTTGCCCGATGCCGTCGGTGCCTACATCATCGAACACGGGCTTTATCGAACCGCCACCGAGGATCCCTCATGAGTTCAATTCAGGAAATGTCCCATGCAGAGTGACGGTCTCGTCGATCTCGTGACCCAGGCGCTGGAGGACATGAAGGCCCAGCAGATCCGGGTGATCGACGTGCGCGGAAAGACCCCGCTCGCGGACTACATGGTCGTCGCCACCGGCACCTCGAACCGGCATGTCGGCTCCTTGGCCGACGCGGTGGCGCTGCGGGCCAAGGAGTCCGGGATCCAGCCGCTGGGGATGGAGGGTCAGGCCGGCAAGGAATGGGTGCTGGTCGACCTGAACGACGTGATCGTGCATGTGATGCTGCCGAAGGTGCGCGATTTCTACAACCTGGAGAAGCTCTGGCTGGCGGAGGACACCGGCGAGGATGCCGCGCCCAATCCCGGCGACGATCCCGTGCCCGGACCTGGCCTGGTCCGCCGCATGCGGCGCTGAAGCCGCGGTCGGATGCGCCTGCACCTGCTGGCCATCGGGCAGCGCATGCCCGACTGGATTGCCACCGGTTTTGCCGAGTATGCCGGGCGCATGCCGCGCGAGGCCGCGCTGGTGCTGCAGGCAGTGGCGAGCCCCGCGCAGTCGCGGGCGATGGATGCCGCCAGCGTGCGTCGGGTGGAGGCGCAGGCCTTGTTGGCGGCGGTCCCGGCGCGAGCGCTGCTGGTGGCGCTCGACGAGCAGGGCGCGGGTGTCGATACGGCGGCCTTGGCGGCCCGTTTCGCCCGCTGGCAGCAATCGGGGCGCGACGTCGCGCTGCTGATCGGCGGTGCCAACGGACTGGATCCGACGCTGCGGCAACAGGCCGACTGGATCTGGTCGCTGTCGCCGCTGACGTTCCCGCACATGCTGGTTCGGGTCCTGGTGGCCGAACAGCTTTACCGCGCCTGGTCGCTGTTGAACCACCACCCCTATCACCGCGCATGAACCGCCCACTGGTCCTGGCCTCGGCCTCGCCGCGTCGTCGGGAGCTGCTGGCGCAGCTCGGCGTGGTGTTCACGGTCGCTGCGGTCGATGTCGACGAAAGCCCGTATCCGGGGGAGCGGCCGGCGGCGCTGGTGCAACGATTGGCCGTTGCGAAGGCCGAGGCCGCGCTGGGCCTTGCCACCGCGGATCACTGGATCCTGGGGGCCGACACCCTGGTCGCGCTCGGAGAGACGATCCTTGGCAAGCCGGCCGATGCCCGGGCGGCCGGTGCGATGCTCGCCCGCCTGTCCGGGCGTTCCCACACCGTCTACAGCGGCCTCGCCCTGGCTCGCGCGGGAGAGACTACACGCAGCGAGTGCGTCCGTAGCCGGGTGCGTATGCGCACGATCACACCGGAGGAGATCGCCGTTTACGTCGCCACCGGCGAGCCGCTCGGCAAGGCCGGCGCCTATGCCATCCAGGGCCGGGCGGCAGCCTTCGTGCGTTTTCTGGCCGGTTCCTACAGCAATGTGGTCGGTCTGCCGCTGTTCGAGCTGGACCAGATGCTGCGGGATCTCCCCCATCCGCCGCTCCGGCACGCGGGTGCGCCAACCCCGATCGGCCCCTAATCGATGCCGAGCTTCTTCAGGCGATAGCGGATTTGCCGAAAGCTCAGGCCGAGCGCGCGGGCGGCGGCGGTGCGGTTGCCGGCGGATTGCGCCAGCGCGGCCTCCAGCACCCGGCGTTCCTGCTCGGCGAGGTGGTCGTCCAGCCCGACCCCCTGGGCGATCACCCGGCCCGGCGATGCAGGCTCGCGCCCGGTTTCGGAGCCGCGTTCGGAAAACGCCAGCAGCTCCGGGCCGATCACCGGTCCATCGACCATCACCGCCGCCCGTTCCAACACGTTCTCGAGTTCGCGAACATTGCCGGGGAAGGGGTGGGTGCCCAGGTGCAGCAGGGCGGCGGAGGACAGCGACAGGCCGGGAAGCTGCCATTGGGCCGCGATGCGCGACAGCACATGCCGGGCCAACCCGTCGATGTCCTCCCGGCGTTCGCGCAGCGGGGGGACCCGGACCTCGACCACGTTCAGACGATAATACAGATCCTGCCGGAAGCGACCGTCGTTGACGTCCTCGCCCAGATTGTTGTGTGTGGCCGACAGGATGCGCACATCGACGCGTTCTTCGCGACTGGCGCCGACCGGCTTGATTGCGCGTTCCTGCAGCGCCCGCAGCAGCTTCACCTGCAAGGCCAGCGGCAGCTCGGCGACCTCGTCCAGGAACAGGGTGCCGCCGTCGGCCTCCCGGAACAGCCCGATCTTGTTCTGGATGGCGCCGGTGAAGGCACCCTTCTGGTGGCCGAAGAACTCGCTTTCCATCAGATCCGCGGGAATCGCACCGCAGTTCACCGGCACGAAGGGGCGGTCCGCGCGCGGACCGAGTCGGTGAATTTCCCGGGCCACCAGTTCCTTGCCCGCGCCGGACTCGCCGAGAATGATGACCGGGGCCTGACTGCGCGCCAGCCGGGCCACGGTGGTGCGCAACTGCACCATCGCTGCGGAATGCCCGAGCAGCGGGCTACTGTCGGAACCCGGTGCGGATGCGCCGTGCGGCCCGAGGGGGCTGCGTCCGGGTCGGTCAAGTCCGGGCCCGGCGTTGGGCCCCGGCTGCGCACGCTCCACCTGCGGTGTCGAAGCGGTTGGAGCCAGACGCAACGCGCTGTCGATCAACTGGCGCAGCATCTTCAGGTCGACGGGTTTGGTGACGAAGTCGAAGGCCCCGAGCTTCAGGGCCTGTACTGCGGTGTCGACGCTGCCGTGGGCGGTGATCATCGCGACCGGAAGATCGGCGCAGTGATGCTGGATATGCCGCAGCAGATCGAGACCGCTGCCGTCGGGCATGCGCATGTCGGTCAGGCATAGGTCGAAGTGCCGATTGCGCAGCAGGTCGATGGCCCCGTTCATGCGTGTGGTGCTGGTGGTCTTCAACCCCATGCGCTGCAGCGTGATCTCCAGCAGCTCGCAGATATCGGGTTCATCGTCGACCACCAGCACGTGCTTGATGCTCATTCGACATCCTCGGGGCCCCACGGCCGTTGACTGTCGCGCACAAGGGACACCCTGTTCCCCCAATCGACTCGAGGATAAGCACTTTTCCCCATGATTTCGAGGTCTCGGTGGCTCAGGGCGCCAGTGAATTGTGACATTGTGCCGCAATTAACGCGCGGTGGGGGTGTCAAATCCCTCCAGTGGGGCAAACAGGATACGAAAACAGCCGCCCTGCGGCTGGGTCACGTATTCCAGCGCCGCGCCGTTGTTCTCGCACAGGAGTCGGGAGATATACAGGCCAAGGCCGGTGCCGGTCGGCGTGGTCGACGAGAAGGGCTCGAACAGGTCCGCCTGCTGGGCCGCCAAAACGCCGGGGCCGGAATCGATGACGTCGAGGCTGGTGCCCCGGTGGATCTGACCGGCCCCGCCGCGCAGGATGATGGGGCCGCTGTCCGGCGCATCGTGCCCGCCGTGCAGGTGGGCATTGCTGCACAGGTTCCACAGCACCTGGTGCAACTGGCTGGGATCGAAGATCGCCCGCGAGCCCCGCGGATGGATGCGGATGTGCAGGGCCTCGGGCGGCAGGTGCAGCCCGGTGCAGAAGTCCTCGGCAAAGCGCGTGAGCCACTCCTCGAGCGGGAAAATCTCGCGGGCGGCGGTGGGTCCCCGGGACAGGTTCAATACGTTGTGAATCACGCGGTCGACCCGCAGGCTTTGTTGCTGAATGATCTCCAGCAGCCGTTGGTCTCCGGCATCGAGCTTCGACGACTCCGCCAGCAGTTGCGCGCTGTGGCTGATGGCGCCCACGGGGTTGCGGATCTCGTGGGCGATACTCGCCGTGAGTCGTCCCAGCGACTGCAGCTTGCCGGCATGGGCCTTGCGCTTGATCTCGGCGGCATCCTCCAGGATCAGCAGGGTGCCCTGATCGCCCGCCACGCCGAGGGGGGCCAGACGCACCTGCAATTCGACCTGCTCCGGCCCACCCGCCAGCTGATGGGTGGCACCGGAGCCGATATCCTGCTGCCAGCTGATGAGCGCCTGGGCGAGGTGTGGCGACAGGTCGCGCAGCCGGTTACCGGCGCGTGGTGGCAGCAGGCGCCGCGCCGTCTCGTTGATGCTGCAGATGCGACCATCGCGGTCGACGGCGATGATGCCGGCCCCCATGCGCGCAATGATCTGCGTGTTGAGTTCCGCAAGGTTTGCCAGATCGACCTCCTGCCGGGCCACCTGGGCCTCGCTGACACCCACGCGTCGGGCCAGGCGCCAGGCCAGGATCGCCGCCACGAACAGGGTCGCCCCGAGCAGCCCGGTCTGCGTCGGCGCCGGGGTGAAGGCCCAGGGCAGGCTGGGCCCGATGAGCAACTCGCTGCTCAGCAGGACCACGGTCGCCAGGGCGGCCATGAACAGACTGATCCGGCCGCTGGTCATCGTCGCGGCGGCGGCGACGGCCGGCAGCAGCAACAGACCGAGCCCGGTCTCTACGCCGCCGGCCGTGAGCAGGATCAAGCTGATCGCCACGATGTCGCCGAGGGTCCCCCCGACGATCTGGGCCTCGCGGAACGCGTGGATGGTCTTCGCCCAGTGCCAGGCGAGCCCCGTCAGCAGCAGGGCGAGCAGCACATAGCCGGCGGTGGCCAAGATAAAGAGACGGGGCGCGGTGGGCAGAAATCCGGGATCGCTGGAGCCCAAGGTGCCCAGCCAGAGCAAGAATAGCGCGACGAACAGCCGATACAGCGCCAGGAGCCAGAGTGCGCGTGCGGCATCGACGGACGCGCTCACGCGGGATCAGTCGTCGTCGCGAGCGCGTTGATCCGCGAGGGCGTGGCCGCGCGAACAATACAGGCGGTCGCCGGCCCGGTAAGCCTCGAACTGCGGCACATGAACGCCGCAGTGCGTACAGCGCACCACCGCACCTTGTTCCTTGATCTTCCCCGGCTCTTTCGGCCCCGGATCCTTGGGGCGGCGCAGCAGCGTGCGCACGATCATGAAGACACCGACGATGGCGGCAACCAGCAACAGAATTCTCATGCGCCGAATTCTACCATTCCCCTCGGGCCTCGAATACGTACCCCCGATTCCTGTGGTTCCTGACTCGTGTAGCTCCTGTTACAAACGTTCCACCGGTACAGCTAGGGTACATTCAGGAGTTGTCGCTGGGCCGGGGGCTCGTTATGCTCGGAAACCATGAACCTCCACGAATTTCAGGCCAAGGCCTTGTTGCGTGCTGCCGGCGTTCCGGTGCCCCCGGGCGAGTTGATCACGCGTGCCGACGAGGTGGGCCCAGCCTGGGGACGCCTGGACGTGGCGTCGGCCTTGATCAAGGCCCAAGTGCACAGCGGCGGCCGGGGCAAGGCCGGCGGGGTCCTCCCGGTGAGCACGCCCGCGGCGGCCGAGACCGCGGTCGCCGGTCTGCTCGGCACGCGGCTGGTGACCGGGCAGAGCGGCCCGGAGGGGCTGCCGGTGGATCAGGTGCTGATGGAGCCGGCAGTGGCGATCGCGCGTGAGTTCTATTTCGGCATGCTGGTCGATCGCAGCCGGGAGCACATCGCGCTGGTGGTTTCAGCCGAGGGTGGCGTGGATATCGAGACGCTGGCCCGGGAACGGCCACAGGCCGTAGTCACCCTGCCGATCCATCCGGCCATCGGCGTGATGCCCTTTCATGGGCGCCGGGTGGCCCAGGCGCTGGGCCTGCGTGGACCGCTGGCGCGGGCCGCCGCCCAATTGGTGACCGACAGCCACCGCTTGTTCGAGTCGGCCGATGCCCAATTGCTGGAGATCAACCCCCTGGTCCTGACGGCGGACGACACCCTGCTCGCGCTCGACGCCAAATTGGTGATCGACGACTCTGCGGCGTTTCGCCAACCGGAGCTCTTCGGGCTGCGCGATCCGCGCCAGCAGCACGAAGCGGAGGAAGAGGCCCATCATCACGATTTGAATTACATCCGGCTGGAGGGCGACATCGGCTGCATGGTCAACGGCGCCGGCCTGGCGATGGCGACCATGGACCTGATCCAGCACCATGGCGGCCGTCCGGCGAATTTCCTCGACGTCGGCGGCGGCACCACGGTCGAGCGGGTGACCGCGGCGTTCAAGCTGATCCTGTCGGATGCCAGCGTGCGCGCGGTGTTGGTGAACATCTTCGGCGGGATCGTGCGCTGCGATCTGATCGCCGAGGGAATCATCGCCGCGATCCGCGAGGTCCACGTGCCGGTGCCGGTGATCGTGCGCCTGGAGGGCACGAACGCCGAGGCGGGGCGCGAGGCGCTGGCCGACAGCGGCCTGGGCATCCTCGCGGCGACCGATCTCGATGCGGCCGCGCGTGCGGCCGTCGAGGCGGCGGCATGAGTATTCTGGTCGATCAGCACACCCGGGTGATCTGCCAGGGCTTCACCGGCAAGCAGGGCACCTTCCATTCGGAGCAGGCCATCGCCTACGGAACGCAACTGGTCGGCGGCGTGACGCCGGGCAAGGGCGGGCAGCGGCATCTGGATCGGCCGGTCTTCGACACCGTCGCCGAAGCCGTGCAGCAGGCCGGGGCCGAGGCGAGCATGATCTATGTGCCGGCGGCCTTCGCCGCCGATGCGATCTGCGAGGCCGCCGATGCCGGCATCGGCGTGATCGTCTGCATCACCGAGGGCATTCCGGTGCAGGACATGATCCGGGTCAAGCAGTACCTGGCCCAGTCCCCCGCCCGCCTGATCGGCCCGAACTGCCCGGGCATCATCAGCCCGGATGGCTGCAAGATCGGCATCATGCCCGGCTATATCCACCGGCGCGGGCGCATCGGCATCGTCTCGCGTTCCGGCACGTTGACCTACGAGGCGGTGAAGCAGACCAGCGATCGCGGCCTGGGGCAGACCACGTGCATCGGCATCGGCGGCGACCCGATTCAGGGCATGGACTTCGTCGATTGCCTGCAGGCCTTCGCCGAGGACCCGGAGACCGAGGGGGTGCTGCTGGTCGGCGAGATCGGCGGCGATGCCGAGGAACGGGCGGCCCGCTACATTGCCTCGTCGTTCTCCAAGCCCGTAGCCGCGTATATTGCCGGCGCCACCGCGCCGCCCGGTCGGCGCATGGGGCATGCCGGGGCGATCATCGCCGGCGGTCAAGGCACCGCCGCCCAGAAAATCGAGGCCCTGCGGGCCGCCGGCGTGGCGATCGCCGCGAGCCCGGCCGAACTCGGCGCCACGATGGCCCGGGCCCTCGGCTAGCCGCGAACCCGCTGACCCTACCGACCGCAGGGATCCCCGAGCGATGCCGAATCCGCCGATGCTGCGCATGGCCCTGGTCCAGATGAATCCGTTGGTCGGCGCCCTGGCGCGCAACGCCGCAATGATCCTGGACGCCCTGGAGCGGGCCCGGGCGCGGGGCGCCCAGCTGGTGCTCTGTCCCGAACTCGCCCTGACCGGCTACCCCCCCGAGGATCTGCTGCTGCGGCCGAAATTCCTGGAAGACACCGCAGCCCAAATCGAGAACCTGGCGCGCCAGGTGCACGGGATCGACCTGATCGTGGGTGCACCGGTCGCCACGTCGGAGGGCGTGATCAATGCCGCCGTGCTGCTGCGCGACGGCGGCGTTCGGGCGCGCTATGCCAAGCAGGTGCTGCCGAACTACAGCGTGTTCGACGAGCAGCGCTACTTTCAAGCGGGCACCGAGGCCTGCGTGATCGAGGCCGGCGGCCTGCGCCTGGGCCTGACCGTGTGCGAGGACATCTGGCGTCCCGAGCCGGCGGCCCACGCGGTGGCCGCCGGTGCCGAAATCATCCTGAACCTGAATGCCTCGCCGTACCACCGCGGCAAGGCCCGGGAACGCGAGGTGGTGGTGCGCGCGCGGGTGTGCGAGACCGCTTGCCCGGTGGTGTATGTAAACCTGGTCGGTGGCCAGGACGAACTGGTCTTCGACGGTCGCAGCTTCCTGGTCGGGGCCGATCAAGAGGTTCAGCCATTGCTGCCGGCCTGGATCTCGGGTCTTGCCCTGGTCGACGTAACGCGTGCCGTGGACGGTGGCCTGCAGCTGCGCGAGGTGGAGACGGACCTCGAACATCCCGACCCGGATGTGCTGCTCTGGGGCGACGACGAGGCGGGGGCGGCCGCGGAACCCGCGGTCCGTGACCCCGACGCGCTGGACCTGTACCGCGCCCTGATGGTCGGCATTCGCGATTACGTGCGCAAGAACGGGTTTTCCGGTGTGCTGGTCGGTCTGTCCGGCGGCATCGATTCCGCGCTGACGGTGGCGCTGGCGGTGGATGCGCTGGGCCGGGAGGCGGTCGAGGCGGTGATGATGCCTTACCGCTACACCGCGTCGATGAGCGTGGAGGACGCCCGGCAGCAGGCGGCCTGGCAGGGCATCGATTACCGCGAGCTCGCGATCGAGCCCATGGTCGAGGCCTTTCGGGCGGGGTTGGCCGAATCCTTTCCCGACCAGACCCGGAATCCGGGCGATGTCACCGAGCAGAACCTGCAGGCACGGGTTCGGGGCATGCTGCTGATGGCGCTGTCCAATCGCACCGGCAGGCTGGTGCTGGCCACCGGCAACAAGAGCGAAATGGCCGTCGGCTATGCGACGCTGTACGGCGACATGGCCGGCGGCCTCGCGCCGCTTCGGGACGTTACCAAGCAATGGGTGTATCGACTGGCGCAGTGGCGCAATCAGGTCGGGCGGGTGATCCCGGAGCGCGTGATCACCCGCCCGCCGAGCGCGGAACTGGCGCCGGATCAGGAGGATACGCAGAGCTTGCCGCCGTATCCGGTGCTCGATGCGATTCTCGAGGCCTTCGTCGAACAGGAGGCCTCGATCGAGGCCATCGTCGCGCGCGGCTTCGAACGCGAGACCGTTCAGCGGGTCGCCCGGATGGTTTTTCTCGCCGAATTCAAACGCCGCCAGGCGGCCCCGGGGCTGCGGGTCTCCCCCCGCGCCTTCGGACGGGATCGACGCTACCCGATCACTTCCGGGTATCGTGAGAACTAGGAGACCGCAGTTCCATCGTCAGGAGCCGTTATGAATCAGGAGCCGTCATGAAGAAGATCGAAGCCATTATCAAGCCGTTCAAGCTCGAGGATGTCCGTGAGGCCCTGACCGAGGCGGGCATCGCCGGAATGACCGCGACCGAGGTGCAGGGATTCGGACGTCAGAAGGGCCATACCGAGCTCTATCGTGGTGCTGAATACGTGGTGGATTTCCTGCCCAAGGTGAAGCTCGACCTGGTGGTCGACGATGAGCAGGTCGACCTGTGCATCGAGGCCATCGTGAAGGCCTCGCGTACCGGCAAGATCGGCGACGGCAAGATCTTCGTCACATCGGTGGACCGGGTGGTGCGCATTCGGACCGGTGAGGAAGGCAGCGAGGCCGTGTAGATGGCTAAGCGCCCGGCGGGGACCCCGCGCCGGGCGCCGCAGGCCGCCTGGAGCGGTCCCCGCCGGCCTTATGTCGCGCCGGGGATCGAAGTCTGCGGCCAGCTTGGCGTTCGGTGTTCATGGTCGGTGTGAACGGTGGGGCCGCTTCGATTCAGTTGGCGAAGAAGGGCAGGCGTTCCATCCAGCCGCGCAGACCCCCGGTTTCGCGGCTGAGGGTTACCGGGCGTCCCGCCCGGGCCGCCGCCGCCTGTTCCGGGTAGTTCAGGTCAAGCACCGCGAGCGTGTTGTCCGCGTACTCGTCGAGGCCCAGTTCGCGATAACTCCGGTACAGGATGGCCAGCGCCTGCGGCATCACGTCGGCGCCCTGATGGCGCTCCACCACCTGCCGGGCGCGTTCCGCCGCCGCCACCCAGGCTTGGCGCTCCATGTAGAACAATGCCACCCGCAGTTCGTTCGCCGCCAGGGCGTTACGGATGAAAATCATGCGTTGGCGCGAGTCCGGGGCATACCGGCTGTCCGGGAATTCGCGGATCAGTCGGCTGAAGTCCTGGAAGGCTTGCTCCATCGGCTTGGGATCCATTTCCGACGGGTCCATCGGGAAGATCCGGGTGAGCAGGCCCTGGTCCGGACTGAAGTTGATCAGACCCCGCAGGTACTGGGCGTAGTCCAGATGCGGGTGGCGCGGGTTGAGCTGCACGAAGCGATCGACGGCCGCCAGTGCGGCCTCGGACTCGCCCGCCTTGTAATAGGCAAAGGGAATCTCGAGCTGGGCCTGCTGCGCATAGCGGCCGAACGGGAAGCGGGCCTCGAGCAACTCATAGTATTCGACCGCCTGTGCGTAGTCGCGACCGTTCAGTGCAGCCTTGGCCTCGTCGTAGAGTTGACTGGCCGACCAGTTGCGCGTCGGGTCCTCCTGCAAACCCGCGCAGGCGGACAGGGTTATGATGACGATCAACGCAATGAACCCACGAGCCAGTGACACGGCGGAGCCTCGATTTCTATGTATGACGCCAGGATTCTACAACAATGCGGGCCGGTCCCGTGCAGCCCCCATGACTGAGGACGTCTCTGCCGAAGTCCCGGTCGAACTGGCCGGCCTGCGCCTGGATGCCGCACTGGCCCGGATCTTTGCCGACTATTCGCGCAGCCAGCTCAAGCAGTGGCTGCAGAACGGCGCCTTGACGGTCGATGGCGGCCAGCCGCGTCCGCGCGACGTGGTCCGCGGCGGCGAGCAGGTGCGGCTGCGGGTTCCCGAGGCGCCGGTCTCGGAGGCCGAACCCGAGGCCATCGCCCTGACGGTGGTGCACGCCGACGACACGATCATCGTGATCGACAAGCCGGCGGGTCTGGTCGTGCATCCGGCCGCCGGCCACCGGGCCGGCACACTGGTCAATGCCTTGCTGCATTACGCGCCCGAACTCGCGGCGCTGCCGCGGGCCGGAATCGTGCATCGCCTGGACAAGGAGACCACCGGACTGCTGGTGGTCGCGCGTACACCGGCGGCGCAGACCGCACTGGTGCGCCAGCTTCAGGAGCGCAGCATGCACCGGGAATACCTAGCGCTGGTCCAGGGGGTGCTGATCAGCGGAGGGACCGTCGATCTGCCCATCGGCCGCCACCCGATCGATCGCAAGCGCATGGCCGTGGTTGGCAACGGCCGGGCGGCGATCACCCACTACCGTGTGCTCCGGCGCCTGCGCGCCCACAGCCTGCTGCAGGTGCAGCTCGATACCGGACGGACGCATCAGATCCGTGTGCACATGGCACGCCTGGGTCACCCGGTGGTTGGCGATCCCGAGTACGGCGGCCGGCCGCGCCCGGTGCGCGACATGACGCCGGAGGCGGCGCAGATTCTGGCCGGCCAGCGACGCCAGGCCCTGCATGCGGCGGTGCTCGGGCTGGTCCATCCGCGCACCGGCGAGGACTGCCGCTTCGAGGCCCCGCTACCCGCCGATTTCCAGGCGCTGCTCGATGCCCTGGAGGCCGATGCGGCACAGGCCCGTGCCGACGCAGCCTCCTGAAGGCGTGATGGCCCCAAGGACGAACCCGCGACCGGACATCCCGCTGTTGATCCCGGACTGGCCGCTGCCCGGGAACGTGCGGGCGATCCAGACCACGCGCGCGGGCGGCGTCAGCGGAGGTTCATGGAGCAGTCTCAATCTCGCGGCGCACACCGGTGACGATCCCGCCGCCGTCCACGCCAATCGTCGCATCCTGGTCGAGGCACTGGAGTTGCCGGCCGCCCCGCTCTGGCCCCGGCAGGTGCATGGCACGGGTGTGGCCGACGCAGTGGCCCTGACCGAGGCCAGCACCGCGGACGCCGTGATCGCCCGGGCACCCGGCGCGGTGTGTGCGGTACAGACCGCCGATTGCCTCCCGGTGCTGTTCTGCAGCCGCGACGGTCACGCCATCGCCGCGGCCCACGCCGGCTGGCGCGGCCTGGCCGCCGGCGTGCTGGAAGCCACCGTCGACGCGATGGACGCGGCCCCCGACGCGATCACGGCCTGGCTGGGCCCGGCCATCGGCCCACAGGCCTTCGAGGTCGGCCCGGAGGTCCGCGCGGCCTTCCTCAATCAGCACGCCGGCACGGCCGCCGCCTTTCGTCCCGGCGCCGGCGACCGCTGGTTCGCCGATATCTACCATCTGGCACGCCTGCGCCTGCACCAGACCGGCGTCACCCGCATCCACGGCGGTGGCCATTGCACCTTCCACGAACCCGACACCTTCTTCTCCTACCGCCGCAACACCACCACCGGCCGCATGGCCACCCTCATCTGGCGCACCACCTGATCACCGCCCTCACCCGCGCCCGCGTAGGCCCCGGGTTTGTACCCGAGCCGTGTGGGGTGTGCCCGGTCCGGACCCGCGCAAGTCGTCCATGAGCGCTCGTAGATGGCCATCCATGGCTCTTGGGTGGGTGCCCGAGCCGTGTGGGGTGTGCCCGGTCCGGACCCGCTCAAGTCGTCCATGAGCGCTCGGAGATGGCCATCCATGGCCATCTACGGTCCGGACCG